>Ga0265297_10011686_pt1 | contig 10697 bp, 20 predicted proteins | sample Munlanlwell13791_FD_192502 | JGI IMG/M metagenome (GOLD analysis project Ga0265297, IMG submission 192502) | Leachate microbial communities from a municipal landfill in Southern Ontario, Canada - Leachate well 137-91 | ecosystem: Engineered > Solid waste > Landfill > Unclassified | place...
TGGCGCGGGGTGCCCCGAAGGGCGATGTCAAAGTGGTGCTTGATTCGGTTACAGGATACCACCAATTTGCAATAATGCAAGAACTATTTTGCATCAATGTAAAAATAACCGCACCCCTGCAAAAATCATTTGCATTTCCCGCAAAAGTGTGGATAATGGGGGCAACGGAGGAAACATGGTCAAACGAGTTGAATATGATTTTCTCAAATCCTACGCGCCGATAATTCAGGCGAAACTGAGGGCCTACAAGGAAACTCAGGAACGCGGCTGTCTCGGAAAGCTCTCCAAACTTCTGCATCTCGACCAGTCCAGACTATCCAACTTCATCGCGGGAACCATCGATCTAACTCCGACTTACGTCTACGCATTCATCAAAGGAGGGTTCATAAAAGTGGATGAACTTTTGAGAGGCAAGGATCTGAGCATGATGTCCGAAAAGGAGAGGGAATTCTGGAAGGACGCAAAAAGTCTTGAAGATAGAGAACTCATGACGATTTGCAGCACTGACCCCGAACTCATCGACATCATCAAGAAGATCAAACGAAAAGGGAAAGACCCGAAGTCAGTTTTAAGGGCGGCTTTCCTGTCTGACGAGTCTTAATTTTTTTCGCTCAAAATTAGCCAAAATGCAAAGGCCAAGTTTTTTAATACCCTGTTTTTTGCATAAATGCAAATAGGAGAGGTATCCATGAACGATCTTGAAATCAGAGTCCAAGAGGAAGTCCAGAGGTTAATCACCTCAGACCCGAAGCAGATTATCCTGATAGCTGCACGGGCAATCGAGCAATCACAGCAAGAAACACAGAAGGCGATCCGGGAAGTCACTGAGCAAAAGGATCAGGCCATAGCCGCTCTAATGCCGAAGGTTGACGCTTACGAGCAGACGATGGGGATAGACAAGCTCACGGATATGAAGATCGTCGCCAAGACTCTCAACTTCAAGGGGATGGGCCGCAATAACCTTTTTGACTATCTCCGCATGAAGGGAGTGCTCGACCGATGGAACAAGCCATATCAGCGTTTCGTTGATTCTGGATACTTCAAGCTGGTCAAGGAGTCCTTCAGGATCAACGGCTGCGATGAACTTTACTTCAAAACCGTAGCGACGCAAAAGGGCCTCGAATACATCGGAAAGCTGCTCAAGGGAGATGATTATGTTCCAGTCGCAAGATAACACCGCATTGAAGGTATTTGACCCGGAAGCCTCCGCCGCCTTGATGAAGCTCAGGATTAAGAGCTATCAGCGGGTCACCGAGGAGATCGTGGCGGAACTCTACCGGGCAAAGGATTTCTATTCAAACCGGGGCCATCGGTCGGACTTACTAACAAATGATAGTAAGTTGAACTCCTTCAAGGCCTATCTGGATGACATCGGACTGTATGAAGTCAAGGCCTACCGCTGGCTTGAACGCTACGTTCCCGAAGAAAACAAGCTCCTGACCTACGAGGAATTTTCAGAAAAGAAAGAGGCTGACCGGCTGGCAAAGATGTCAGAGGAGGAGCGTGACCGATCCCTTAGAGCCGAATTTCGCAAGACAGGAGTACGGCCTATCGGTTGGAGTCCACAACTTGAACAGGCAGAGCAGGAAAGTCAGGCGGCCTTTGTAAAACAGCAAGAGAGGATCGACAAGCTCAAGGAAGAGCAGAACCGGAAAGCAGAAGATGAGAAGAAGCGCCGGGAATCCTTCACGACTCCGCCGAAGTCTGACCGGCTGTCCGATGAGAAAGCGGATTATTACTACCGGCTCGGAAAGTCCGTTGAAGATGGTCTGCACAATGCAGCAGCGCAGATCACCACGCACACCACGGCCCGCGCCAACTGGAAAGAGAAGATCCGCCTATCTGACGGCGGGAAGGAAGACGCCTTCATGGACGCGATCATTGACTACCTGGAAGGGCTGGATAACGACAGCCGCAGAATCGAAGCCTGTAACAACCTGATCAAGATTTGCCGAAATATCGCGGTAGAGCTGCAAAAGAACAGCGTGAGGAATTAACCATGCGCACCCGCACCCTATCGCACCCCATCCTCCGGTTTTTGGCATGGGTATTCCCTTGGGGGTGGCTGTGATTACCGTCAGCTATTTCAGCGCCGGGGTATCATCGGCAGTGGCCACGAAACTGATGATCGATCAGATTGACCGGATTTTCTATACCCATATTGACGATCAGCACCCCGACACGATGCGGTTCGTGAAGGAGTGTGAACGGTGGTTCGAAAAGCCGGTGGAGATTTGGCAGTCGCCATACTTCAAGACGGTCGATGAGGTATGCCGCTATCGGAAGTTTTTGAAGCTGCGGAACTCTGGCGCACCCTGCACCACAAAATTGAAGCGTGATGTCCGCAAGCAGTTTGAGTACGAGCACGAGGGTGATCTCCGAATCGTTTGGGGAATGGACTGCACCGAGCAGGACCGAGCCGAAAAGATAAAGACTTACATGCCGGATCATCAACACCTTTTCCCTTTGATCGACCGCGGCATGACTAAAAAACATGCCCACGAAATACTTGCCGCGAGCGGGATCAAACGGCCCGCCATGTACGAGATGGGATACCACAACAACAACTGCATCGGCTGCATCAAGGGCGGTGCCGGGTATTTCAACCATATCCGTAAGGACTTCCCGGAGGTCTTCGCTTCACGGGCAAAATTGGAGCGTGATCTCGGCTTTTCAATCGTCAAGGGCGTGTTCCTAGATGAACTTCCACTTGATGCTGGGCGTCATGAAGGGCCGATAGTAGATGACTGCGGTATTCTTTGTGAGGTTATGGCTTTATGAAATCCTGCCCCTTTTCCCGCCCCGCCGAATCCGTATGCCTTCAGCGACGCCGTGACGACCGGGCGATTGGGCGAAGTGGGCCGTGTTCGAGGTGTGGTGTCATCCTTTCGGAGAAGGTCATTAAAGAGGCAAAGAAAATACCCAGAGGGGAGATAAACACCAAGGCGATTAGAAACACTGTTCCGCAGTTCCCGGCCGTGGCGGATCAGGAAGTGCGATCGAAGGGGCGCGGCGGGCGTTCCCGAAATGGGGCCGGGGGTGCTCCCCACAACGATAGGGGGAAGGGCGGCAATGGAGACCGCCCGACCCCCACTAAACAACCCCACAGCGTGAGGTACATGAGCTTCGCGGGATCACCCGCCCCGAAGGTAGAAAAGGCCGTGGCGGTGGCAAAGGATGAGAAAATCGTGGTGATTGACCGCAAGGCGCAGATGGCCCACGCAAGGCAGTCACGGTGGCCGGGGTATCTCCGGCCGAAGAGGAGGGTGGCGTGAAAATTCTTGCAATCGATCCCGGCGCATCAGGCGGATTTGCAATCACGGACGGCACCGAAACGTATTGCTACCCCATGCCGGAAGGTATGACGGAACAGGCCGACGCTATCCGGTCACTCCTTGTCGGGAATCAAGGGATGCAATGCGTCATGGAGCGTGTCGGAACTTACGTCAAGGGAAATTCCGGCCCTGCTGCGGCTACCTTCGCCCGACATTGCGGACACCTTGAAGCAATCCTCTATTGCCTCGGCATCCCTACCGTCCAAGTCGCTCCCCAAACATGGATGAAATCGCTCGGCACCCTGCCGAAAGAGAAGCCGGAACGCAAGAAGGCTATCAAGGAAGCAATGGCGCGGAAGTATCCGACGCTGAAAGTCACGCTGAAAACTGCGGACGCATTGGGGTTGCTCGAATACGCCCACAAGACCCTCTCCGTCTGCCGGGACGCGGATGGTGTCCTATGACCTGCATTCCGATCAAGGATGGTTTTGTCTGCATGGACGATGATTTTGTTGACCTATCGCCCTATGGGTCAAAGGTCTGGATGAGCTATCACCGATATTGTGGGCCGACGTTCTACCGGAGCAAGGCGTGTATCAAGCCGATATTCTACCCGTCAAGAAAAACGTGGGATGCGTTCGGAAAGTGGCAGAAAAGGGACAAGCCATGAAGCCCCTCGCCCTGGCCGTCGCCCTTGGAGGTTGTTTTGAATGAACCCTTATGGTGGCTCACAAAAGATGGAGATGAAATCTGCCGCGCCTTGTATGACCGCCATTACAGCCGCCGCAAATACGCAGATGGACGGAGAACCCCATTGTTCTGCGGCCCCGGTCAAAAAATCGTGTTGCGGACCTGGGAAGGTGATGCCCTCTTTGTTTGGCGAAATTTCCGGGACGATAGCGGGCAGGTCGGAGTCAACTGCGCCGTTTTCCGAAACGAATCACGGCATAAATCATCCGAGCTTGTCCGACAGGCTGACGCAATCGCTGATTTCTGCTGGCCTAGTGAAAGGCATTATACCTATGTCAATGCGCGTAAGATCAAATCAACAAACCCTGGATATTGTTTCAAACTTGCGGGGTGGCGGCAATGCGGAATGACAAAGGGCGGGTTGGTTATTTTGGAGCGGCCCTGATCCTCACCGCCTTTCTCCTCTGGTGGTTCTTCTACCCCGCCCCTGTGCGTCATCCCACGGAGCAGCCGACGGAGATTGAAAAGCGGGTGATTCGGGCGGCACAGGCCAAGTACGGGAATTTCGTCATTGAGCGGGAAGGCGGGAAGCGGGTCATGAAAACGGAGTATGGGGAGGTCAAACTGTGAACATAATCGAGACAATCGAGGCAAGCGGAATCACTGCGAAAGGGAAAAAGGAACTTATTAAGCACCTTTACGGAGAACGCCTGACTGTCCGGCAAATGTGCATCGCCAAGTGCTACGACTGTATGGGCTATTACTCAGACGGAAGGGGGCAGGATTGCGGGATACAAAATTGCCCGCTCTATCCTCTTATGCCGTACCGCGAAGGCGAGAAATATGTCGGCAAGAAAATGACCGACGAAACGAGGGCGAAGATACGCGCTAGATTTGCCAAGTAATGCCGCCGGGGATCAATACAATGTACGCCGGAGAAGATAATTTAATGGAGGCAAGGATGATCTGCGCTAGACCGGGATGTGGTGGACCAGTCAGGAAGAGTAAGCGAACGAAGCCGGTGAAATACTGCGACGACAAGGAATGCCGCCGGATTATCAGGCGGTTCGATGTGGCGGTATGGAAAGCGCGGAAGCTGGGCCTTCCTCTGCCTTTTCTCTGCCAATCATGCGGCCAGATCGTGCGGCCAGTCGTGGAGCAGGAAAGCCGGTACTGTGGACGGTCGGCATGTCGAGAGGCGGAAGAGTTGGCCGGGGAGATCGTGGAGATCCAAGAACCGGAAGAGGTTGGCGGCGACATGATCGGTATCGACCGGGGAACAAGGACCGGATTCGTGGCCTACATGCAAAATAACCCGGAATACTTTCAGGCGACGTTTCCGGGGCAAACTATCAAGCAGGCATGGGGGGAAGTCAATGGCATACGAACTTAATGGGTCAGACGCGAAATCGGCGGCGTTGTGGTTTTTCCTTCATGAATACGAGCGGCACCAAAAGGACTGTGAAGCGATCAAAAAGGACATCGACGCGCTTATCCTGCAAGGGGTCAAGCTCCCGGATTGGCCTCCCCTCGATACATTCATCACCGTGCCGGGGGTGGACTATGACACCGGCAAGCAAAGCACGTAACGAAACTATGGGTTTCGCATAAAAGGAGGGAACGATAATGCCAATGCCATACACGGATCGAGAAATAGAGATCATTCGGGAAATGGCCGAAGCGGGGAAAACGCCGGATGATGTTCTAGCCGTACTGAAATCCCGGACGATTGAGGGGTTAAAGGCGATTTCGAGGCGGGAAGGGATAAAGTTCAAGCAATTCTGTCCGGAGATCGACGAAGAAGAGTTCAAAAAACGAATGAGGAAAAAATAATGGAAGCAACCGGAACTAGAATCATAACCTATGGAAATTGGGATGCCGTTTTCCGCCTGTGGTCCATTGCTGATCTTCACCGCTACGCAAAAGGGATGGCCTTGGAACAGTTTTACGAGGACCGTGAAGAAATCCGGCGAGATCCATATTCCTTTTGGGTAAACATCGGAGATTACTGTGAATGGATAGTTCCGGGGGATAAACGGTTTGATCCGGCAGCGGTTGATGAATCCATAAGGCTGACAGATTTAACATCATTCGCCGCGTTCTGCGGGAAGCAAATCATTAGCGATTTTCAACCAATCCGCAAGAAGGGTCTCGGTTTCGGCTACGGCAATCACGATTACATGTACCTGTCGCGCAATTCCGAAATGGTAATTCACGGGGAAATCTGCCGTCAGTTGGGATTGTCTAACCTTGGCTATTCGGGATGGTTTGACCTGTATTTTGTCTACATTCAGGGCGCAAGGGTATCGGTCAGAACCGGCCCGCCGCCGCCCCATTTCGTTTGCAAGGTGAGGGTGCTTTGCTATCACGGGATAGGAGCATCGGCAACCGCTGGGGGAAAACTGAACGCCCTGAAGCGCATTGCGGACATGGTTGAAGCCGACCTGATAATTACCGGCCATCTTCATGAGGAAATCGCAAAGAAATTTGTCCGACTGTTTCCGAACGACATATGCGATGAAGTCAAGAGCAAGACAACAATCGGCTTAATTTCAAGCTCATACCTACGAACATACATCCCCGATTGCACAACATATGGAGAGCTGAAGGGGTACGCTCCTACCTCGCTGGGGGCGTCTTGTGCAAGGATTATCCCGAAGAAGATGAGGGTGTCCGTTGAGATCGCCGCTGATAATGTCGGGATAAGGGGCGATCAATTCAGAATTGTGGCATGAATCCCGTCACTTTGTCGCGTATTTTGTCGGGATTGGGTAGGCGATTCACCCGTTGGATCACATGATGGAAACAGAAATGGATTGGGAAGAGTACGAACGACGCAAAAAGGAACTGCCGCCGATGGACCCGGAAGAATACACCGAAGAGGTAAAGAGGATAGCGGAGGAGTTGGGGCTGTAACAAAAAGTAACACCCCCTATATATATACTTATTTGTAAGTATATGAAAACACATAAACCCGTTTCAGGCGGTAACAAAAGTAACAAGCGTAACAAAAGTAACGAGGAAAACCACACATGGATAATGCCGCACGTTACACCGCTGAATACGACGATAAAAAGGAATCAGATTTCCTCCGTGATTTGACCCTGGATGCAATGTCTCGCTGTGGAGCAAGCAGGGCGCAACTTATCGAAGTCGCTAAGAAACTGCTCAATGTCGATCACCGGGATTATACCGATAAAGAGGTTGAAGAGGCTGTTGATAAATGGATGATCCGGGCCGAAATTTTAGGGGATACGGAAGGCAAGAAGAGTATCCGGGCCGAGGTCGAAAAATGGATAGAAAGTAACAAAAGTAACAACCGTAACAACCCGTATCAAGGCCGTAACAAACTTATGTTACGGGATTGTTACATCGACTTAGGGCTTAAAACTATTGATGAAAAAGCGTCATGTCGGATGGCGTTCAAGCGAATGTGCGAAAAAGGGCTGCTCGAAAAAGACCCTCAAAATGCCGGATCATACCGAACGGTCGGAAACGGACCCGAAAAGCTCGATTTCATCAATGCAGACACAACACCCTTCCCTGTGCGATTTCCGCTCGGTGTCCATGAACTTGTCGAGACATACGAGAAGTCCCTGGTGGTGATCGCAGGTGAGCCAAATTCGGGCAAGACCGCTTATTGCCTGAATACGGCATGGAAGAATAGGGAGCTGCATCCGAAATTCTTTTCCTGTGAAGGCGGGGCGGCGGAATTGAAAATCCGGTTGCAGAAATTCGGGAAGCCTTTAGGTGAGTGGGCAAAACAGATTGATTTCTATGGAAAGTCGGATGATTACACGAAAAACATTAATCCTGACGGCCTGAATATCATCGATTATCTTGAAGTCTCAAAGGATTTTTACGAGATAGGCGGGATGCTGACGGATATTTACGATGCATTGAATAAGGGTGTGGCAGTCGTCGCTATCCAAAAGCCGGTGGGCAGGCTTACGGGTGTAGGCGGGGAGAGGACGTTAGACAAAGCCCGGTTATATCTGGCAATCGAGCCGGGAATATTGCGGATAGTGAAAGGGAAACTGTGGAGGCAGGACCATATCAATCCGAATGGCCTATGGGTCAAGTGGTCGCTGGGCGGCGGGGCAAACTTCAAAATCATGCCGGATGAAAACGGGGGTGAGGATTGGAGAAGGCCGATAAAGTAAAGCAGTTATTCCGGGGCGTCTTTGATCTGAATTGTACCGTCCGCACCATGTATGCCTATGCCTACACCGAGCGGCAAGCGTGGGCAACGATGTGCAGGAGGATCGCAAAGGCAGATGGGGTTAGCATCGGGGCCGTCATGGCGCTTTTTGACGGGTCACGCGAAAACTACCGAATCAATATCGAAACGGAAATGAAGGAGCTAGCCGAATGACCATCGCCCAGGAGATCCGCTCAGTCAGACGACGGGTAAATGTCCCATTGTGTTTTTGTTGATTAGTTTGTGATTCATGTTTGTTACGCGAAATTTAGGAGTAAAAATGTCCCATTCATCCATAGGTAGAAGGATAAAAAATGAGAACAACCCATAACCACCTATGGACACCCGACGGAAGAGAGAGCAACAAGCATCCCGAATGGGCGAGGGGGTCAGACATTAAGATTTATGGGCCAGATGGTAAACTGAAAGAAATAGTGCCGATCAGCCTGTATCGTAAAACCCCACAGAAAGCAAAACCAAAACCGAAACAGTTCAACCCCCGCGAGAATGCGTCGTATGCCGCATGGAGAAAGAAGATCCTTGACCGCGATAAACGCAAATGCGTTTTGTGCGGCTCAAAAGATTGGCCGAACGCGCACCATGTAGAACGATGGGCCGACAACGTGAAACTGCGCTACAATATCCAGAACGGTGTGACTATCTGCATGGTATGCCATAACAAGCATCATGGACCCCACAGGCAACCATTCCCCGAACATATCAACGATATTCTAATTGCGTACCTTGGGAGAATCTATGGTCAAAGATGATGAGCTGCGGGCATTTTTGAGCAACGGCGGAAAGATAACAAAATGCCCCACGATCAACAGCCCCAAAGACCGAGCGCGTATCGCCCACAAACGACCCCAACAAAAGAAACAGGAAAGGCCAAAGGTACAGCCCATATCTGAAATAACATGCTCCAGATGCCAGCAAGAGAAGGGGAAAAGCGACAGGCGTTGTCTGCGCTGCGGACATTACAAGCAATTCCAAAAAGAGTATGACCTGAGGGATCAAATGGTATTCGATCATCTTCCCGAAGCCCTGCTTGAACAAGTAGCCGACACCCCCCGCCCGGATCTCATCGAAAGAATCAGGGCGCTACCCCTCCAAAAATCAGTTCCCCTTATGATGCAATATTACCTCAATGCATCACCCTCCGAGATAGCCGATCACCTCCAAATCACCAGACAGGCAGTTGCGCGGAAAAATAAATTAACATTAGTCGAATTAAGGTCTTTGGTAGAGAAATAGCCCCGCCAAGTTGCACGAAATGTGACAGTAATAATAAAGAGTGTTTTTCAGAGAAGCATCGCTGACTCATTCTTTGCGGAAGCGATAGCGGACGCACTGAGAACCCAGATTCCCCGACTAGCGATCAAGCGCCGGGGCCGAACCAAGGACCGACAAGCATGATCCGCAACAACAAGGCAACCAAAGACCCAACCGAGTGCAAACCCAAACGGGCCGATGACGGCATACTGACAAGAGCAGCGACAGGCAATACGCCCGCTGGCAAATCACAAGATAGCCCGAGGCCCGCCAGGATCAACAGGACGAGTAGATATGCCCGCACCAATCCCGATAGATGATCAAATCCTCGCTCTCCATGAGGCAGGAGTGGCCAGTCGACAAATAGGCCAAGTGGTTGGTGGATTGCACCACAGCACGATCTGTAAACGCCTCAAACATCTAACGCCACGGAAAACAACGGAAATATACAAAGAGCTGAAGGCTGATGTGCTGGCAGAGAAGCAGAGAAAGCTGCTGATGACATCCGCCAATCTCCCTGCGCGCGAGCAAGGATGGATAGCCAAGGCGATCCGGGATCTCAATGAGGTTGAGAGGTTGGAGCGAGGCCAGAGTACAGCCAATGTATCACAGATCGACCTTTCCGACCGTCTGAGGGAGGCGTTGAAGCGTTCGGCTCAATCTAGGACAAAAGTTGATAACTCGGTTGATAACCCCACTTGTCAACCTGTTTTAGATATAAAAAACACTTAAGTTATTGAAATAAGGCTTAGTTGACATAATATTTCTTATAGGCGGGCAGATGACGGACGAAGAGTTTACGGACCTGATCGAGAGCAAGACGACTCGCCGGATCGAGTTTGATGCCACACAGATGCCCCTGTTTGGTCGTCCTGTGGTTTATATGGCCCTGTCGCATAACGAATGCCTCTATATCGGAATGTCAACGAATGGCCTGGGCCGTGTGTTCGGTCGTGGTCATCATGTCCTATCTCATATCGCTGACCAGATCGTCAAGTTGGAAGTGTACGAGACGGCGACCAAGAAGGATGCTGAACATCTAGAAGCCCTAATGATTCAAGAGTTTAACCCAAAGCACAATGACAGAAAGTATATCACGACTGCCCAGCGCACAAGGGGTGAGCGCAGCCGGGTAAGTGAGATCATTACGAGGGCGGGATATTGATAAGAGTAGGGTCCCCTTTCCCCAGGCCGGACCACTTTGGGGGCATACCGGGGCCGTCGATGAGCGGGATAGTCCTTCCATCTCTTCCTCACTT
>Ga0265297_10011687_pt1 | contig 10697 bp, 16 predicted proteins | sample Munlanlwell13791_FD_192502 | JGI IMG/M metagenome (GOLD analysis project Ga0265297, IMG submission 192502) | Leachate microbial communities from a municipal landfill in Southern Ontario, Canada - Leachate well 137-91 | ecosystem: Engineered > Solid waste > Landfill > Unclassified | place...
GTCGAAGCTCGGCACGTCCAGGCCAGGGAACCGGGCCCGCACCGCCTGCAGCACGGCCACCTTGGTGTTCACCGGCGGGATCTCGGCGCCCTTCTTCCGGGCTATCCTGGCCCGGGCCTCCCGGCTGAGGATGTCGGGTACCGCCGCCTTCTTGGCCGTCCCGACGCCGATGCCCCGGCTCGGCACGTTGGCGGCGTGCGCCTCGAGCAGGATCACCGCGATCAGCCCGCCGTAGATGTGGGCGGCGTCGACGCCGGCGTGCCGGTGGACGTCCTCGTAGCAGATCTCGGCCGGCTGGTACTCGTGGATGAGCCCGCGGAGGTACCGGCCCAGGTGCCAGTACCTGCGCCCGCGGTCGGTGCCCACGTCGTTCAGGTTCACCATGCCGACCACCGGCGGCCCGGGCCAGACGCCGAACGCCCATGCGAACCGCGTGCCCGGATCGATGGCCAGGATGCCACTCACCACGGGATCTCTTTCTCGCCGTGCTTGGGGCACTTCTTGTCGGGGTGTCCGGCGCCCTGCGTGCAGATGCATATCTCGGAAGCGGACTTGCGCGACCACGGCCAGGGCTTGCCCGTCGCCTTCTCGTAGGGGCTCGGCGCAGGCCGGTAGACGCGCATGCCGCGCTCCATCATCCGGAGGATCACCTGCCCGGTCAGGTTCATGATGAACGCGGCCGGCTTCGGGCCGCCCAACCCGCGCTCCCCGGGGATGTAGACCGACTGGCGGCGCTGGCCCGCCACCCACAGGTCCTGCAGCGTCTCGATCTTGTCGTGGTCTGGTTTCGCCTTCGGCATCGGATGCCTCCTTTCGCTCCACAGTGTACCTTGCGCCTGGCGCAAGTCAAGTATGCGCCTTGCGGATTTCTTCGCAGCTCTTCCCGCCCAGCAGCTTCCTGGTTTCGGTGACGATCCTGGCCAACGCGGCATCGGAGTCCGGGTCGCCGGCCAGCAGCAGGACCAGCCGGGCGTGCGCCTCGACCTCGTCGGCGCGGAAGTAGCACCCCCGCGAATGGTCTCCGGGCGCCGCCCGCTCGAGCGTCACGAAGTCCAGGTTGCCCTTGATGATCTTCATGCGCTTCATGCGTCACCTCCGAACAGCGCTCCCTGCCCCTCGCGGTGCTCCTGGAGCGTCAGGCCCTTGGCGGCGGCCTCCAGGCGCGGGGCGCAGATGTCGCCGGCGTAGTGCGGGTCAAGGTCGAAGCCGAGGAAGCGGCGGCCAGTCAGGGCGGCGGCCCGGCCGGTCGTTCCTGACCCGGCAAACGGATCAAGGACAAGGGAGCCGGCAGGAGAAAGTCCCAGCAGGTCCATCATGAGCGGCAGCGGCTTCTCGGCGATATGGACCTTGTCCTCTCCAGAAACCGGTTGATGCACAAGAACGTTCTGCGGAGATTTCTCGCCCTCGGTCGGAACGCCAGAGCTTGCGTAGACCAGATATTCGGCGGAGCTGGATGGGCGGCCCCGCTGCATCCTGACCCCGGGCTTCCACCACGTCACCAGATTGCGCCACACCCAGCCCCCACACTGCACAGCGTCAGTCACCGTCGGAAGTTGGCGCCAATCGGTGAAGACCAGCAGGACGGCCCCGGGCTTGCACACCCTCAGCGCCTCCCCCATCCAGAGGGAACACCACACCAGGAAGCTCCTCTGGTCCCGGTTGTCGCCAGCGAAATTCACGCGGCATGTATCGCCGTCTCCGGTCTGGACGTACTTTTGCGCTGTGGCTTGCGAGCGGTCTCCGCGAAACTGTCCGCCGCTGGAATACGGCGGGTCCGTGACGATGGCATCCACGCACCCGTCCGGCAACTGCCGCAGCGCCTCCAGGCAGTCGCAGCAGTGGACGCGGCCGAGGGCGAAGGGTCCGAGCATGGCAGCCACGGTCAGTCGTCCAGCCTAAAGGTGCCCAGGTACCCGAAGTCGCTGCGGGGCACGAACCCGGCCACGAGGGCCAGCTCGATGGCTGCGCGCCAGTCGCCGGCCTTCACCGGCCAGGTGCGGCCGTCGCGCTTGTCGATCACCAGGAACCGGATGAGGCTACTGTGCATCGGCGAACCTCGATTCCAGCGCGTTGTGGATCATGCGCTTCGTCCTCGGTTGGCCCATCTTGGGGCCGAACTGCCGAACGGACTCCACCACCAGGTTGTCGATGTAGACGTGCACCGACATCGGATTGCCCTTGGCGTCGCGCATCTCGGCCGCGTCGCGTTTCAGCGCCATGTGCGCCTCCATCCACCGGCGCAGGTCTTCCGGCCCGTGGCCTTCTTCCTGGGCGATCATCTGCCACCAGCTGCAGGAGCACGGCACGCAGCAGGTGTACAGCCTGGCGGTGTTGCCGGCGTGCCCCAGCACGGCCTTGCCGTTCTCGTCCGTCCAGAAGGTCACCTGCAGCATGCCCTGGACGCACAACCCGCACGGTCGCATCGCGTGCGCCCGGATGCCCTCGTTGTTCTGGATGGCCTTGAGCGCCATCTCGAGGTCGCCAAGCGTCGGCCGGGCCCGGCTGGCGCCACGCATCTCGGCCGCCTTCGTCATGACCCGCTCGAGCGAGAAGTTGCACTCGGCGGCGAACTTCGTCCACCGCTCCGCGGTCCTTGGCGCCTCGAGGTTTGCCGGCAGGCTGGTGAAGTGCGCCTCGTACTCTGCCACCAGCTCCGTGATCGTGTACGGCATCAGCGACCTCCCGTCTGCGACTCGATGCTCCTGGCAACCTCCATCGCCGACTTCGGCCGGCGACCGGAATATTGCCCTTCGAGGATCTTCGTCACCGTCCCGGGCCGCAGGAACCACTCGACGGTGGCGGTCCACCCGCGATCGTTGTCACCCTTCAGAAACGGGCTATCAGTGACCATCTCCAACGCCTCGCGCCAGTGCGCCTTCCAGTCGGCGTCCTTGTACCGCAGGACCAGCGCGCGGCCGCGGGCGCCCTTCATGTCCCGGCACTTGGAGATCTTCGGGCACCGGCCGTGGACCGCGTTCCACGCCGTGACAAACTCAACAACCAGCGAAGATGACGGAACCTCCAATTCCGAAGGCGACATAAGGTCGTTGTTTGTAATGTCCTGTCCTGTAGTCCCTTGTCCTGTAGACCCGAGATATCCCGCGAAGCCGGGAAGTAACGGCGGGTTTTCGCATATCTCTTCCAACCACCGGCACTTAAGCAGCCTCGGAATCGCCGCCTCCAGCGTGGGCGCCGGTATCCACGTGACCCGAGAGATGGTGCTGACGGTGTGGGGTTCGCCGGTGTCCCTGATCAGCGTTCCGCGCGGCCGGCAGCCGGCGGCCAGCTTCATGATGGCCGTCCATGCGCCGAAGTGGGCAGCGCCGTCCGGGTGGTCGAGGATCTCGGTGTACCCGTCGCCGCCGAGCTTCACCGGCAGCGGCAGCCACTTCATCTCGGAGAGCTTCTTGGTCTCGTGCGTCTCGAAATTCTCAACCCAATTTCTGATCCGCCACACAGTCGCCTCCCATCCCCCAGGCCTGTCAATTCGCCATGAACATTATGCGTCCCGTGGAAATCTTCAAGTCGGTTTCGGATAGACGCCCTGGTAGACCACCAGCCTATATGTGCGCATGCGGTATGCCTCGTTGAACTTGTTCCGCCCGGAGAACCACCCCTTGAGAAACACCGCGCCCTCTGCCTCGAGCTCGACCACCCGGGCCGACAGCTCGTAGATGGCCAGCTCGCGATCGGCGATGAACCGGTCCACCTGGTAGCCCTGCAGAAGGTGCTGCAGCAGCCGCCGGCGCTGCTTGGCGGCCATGCTCTTGACCTGCTCGGTGGTTGGTGCGGTTGCGATTTCGGTCACGGTCGACTCCTCCCATCCCCCGCCTGGGGTGGGGCCCCATGCGGCCCCACCCCGGTGCCGGCCCCCTATGCCTCAGATTTCCAGAAGGTTGGCTCGCCCTTGCCGTTGTCGGTCTTGACCACGAGCCCCTCGTTGACCAGCTGCATCAGGATGGCCTCGGCCGCCAGCTTCCGGTCGGCCAGCTTGGTGCCGTAAAGCACCACAGATAGCCCGGTTGGCCCCACGCCCTTGCCGTCCAGCGTGCCGACGTACTTCCTGGCCGCCGCCAAGGTGTCCGGGTCCACGTGGGATAGCGCCACGGCAAATTTGCCTTCCAGGGCCGTTTCCTTGCCCGTGGCCGCATCCGGGGTATCCTTGGCCGCCCCGCCCTTCCGGGCCTTGCCAGCGCCAACGGGTGCGGACTGGGAGGCCTTCTTGCGGTCTACCTCGTCGTCGATGGTCGCCTGCTGGGGCGCCACGGCGAACCGCACCGACTGTCCAATGTTGGACAGGTAGAACTGGCCGCCGGCCGCCGTCTTGGCTTCCTCGTACCCGATCCGCATCTGGCACTCCCCGCCCCGGCTGTCCAGGCTGATCCTGCTGAAGTGCACCGCCGGCGACTCGTGCGTCTTGCTGTCGACCTGGGCGGTCAGGCTGCAAGCCTCCTCCCCGCACGGGATCTCGACCTTGGCACCGCCGGGCAGCGTGGCCGTCTGGTCCAGGGTGCTGACCGCCTTCTCGGGATCCTGGCAGAGCGCCGCCAGCGCCCGGCGGTTGGCTTCAGCCATCGACAACGTGAGGGTCATGCACGCCTGGCCGCCCTCCTCGGCCTGCCGCACCTGCAGCTTCTTGATCGTCGCTTCGAACTTCACCGGTTTCATGCAATCCTCCTTCGCCGTTTCGTTCCTTGCCGCAGTCGCCCCGCGCGCCACGGCTTGCGTCTGGTACCCGTAGATGGCCTCCTTCCTACGACGACAGTGCGCCGGCTTCGATCCGCCGGACGTCCATCCAATCCGTCGACTCGACCTCGGCGTCCGACGTCGCCAGCACGATCACGGTGTCAAGCTGGCCGGCGAGCCCCTCGAGCCAGGTCAGCAGCGCGCCGCGGTTCTTGGTGCTGAGCACGTCGGCCCGGTCCAGGACCAGGAACCCCAACCCGGACGCCACCGCCAGCGCCGCCGCGAAGCACGCGCCCAGCCGGTACTTGGCCGACTCGGACAGCATGCCCTCGCCGAGCTTGCCGACGGTGATGTTCCACTCGCCGTCGACCTCGATGTCCCGGCCGAGCAGCACATTGGCGTGCGCCTTCACCGCGGCCAGGTCGAACCCCTCGGCGGCCAGCTTCCGAACCTCGCCCTTGGGCCCCAGCCCCTGGGCTACGGCATCCCAAGAATCGATGGCCTTGGTGTAGTCGGCCCGCTTGGAGTCCATGGCGAGCGCCTGGTCATACGACCGCTTGGCGTCCCGCAGCTGCCGACCGGTCTCCGCGCGCGTGTCGAGCTCGTCGATGGCCTTCTCGATGGACGAGAAGTCCCGGATGACCTCGAGCGACTCCTTGTCGTCGGCCATCTGTTTCGCCAGCTCGTCGCGGCGCCGGATGGCGTTCTCGGCGTCCGTCTTGGCCTGGGTGTGCCGCGCGATGTCGGCCTTGGCAGACTTCCCGTCGACCTCGGCCGTGGTCATGATCGCCGCAGCCTTGTCGATGTCCTTCTGCTCCCGCTCGAGCAGCCCCTTAACGATCTTGGCGGTAACCGACTGGCCGCACATCGGGCATGCGTCCTGCAGTGTGTTGATGGAATTCACCCGGACCTCGGCGGCCGCCTTGGCGGCCTTGGCCTGCGAGTATGCATCCCGGGCGGCGTTCAGCTTCTTCTCCGCTGCCTGGGCGTCGGCGACGTGGCGCGCGATCGCCTCCACGTTCGCCGCGCTGAGGCCGAAAATCTCACGATCGGCGGCCTCGAGCCGGGCCTCGATCACGCCCGGAGAGTCGGACAGCTTGCCAACCGCGTGCCGGCCGATCAGCTTGTCCCGCTCGGTCTTGATCTCCGCGAGCAGCTCGTCTATGCCCGCGGTGTCGATGCTGGACAGGTCGTAGCTCTTGCCGGCCACCGTCACGCTCTTCGTCGGTGCGGCCGGCAGCGCATCCCGCTTCCGCTTGAAATCGACGCGCATGTCGCAGGCGTGCTTCTCGGCACCGTCCAGGTCGGCCCGGGCGGTGGCCGAGACGTAGTCGGCGGTGGTCTCGGGTAGCCCGGCCGCCAGGACCAGCTTCTTGACCGCCTCGGCGATCTTCTCGGGCTTGGCGGTGATGGCCCGCACCAGGTCGCGGCGCTCCTTCAGAGGCAGGTCCACGAACCGCCAGGCGTTGAGCAGGTTCCGGACCATCTCGGTCGGGAACCGGGCCGCCAGCTGGCCCTCCTGCAGGCTGGCGCCGGCCGGGTTGCGCTCCCACGCCACGCCGCCGACCGACAGCGCCACCGAGCACGGCAGCGCCGAGGCCACCGCGCCACCACCCTTCTTGGTGGTGACGCGCCTGGAAGGCAGGAGGCCGGTGATGCCCCACTCCAACGTGTCCCGGAGGCTGCTCTTGCCGCTCTCGTTGTCGCCCAGCACCAGGACCACCGGCGCCTTCGGAACGAGCTCCACCTTGGGCAGTCCTAGGAAGTTCTCCGCGCGGATGATTTCAATCTTCATGTCTTGTCCTTTCAATCGGTGCCCGGTAGAGGGCCGGGCGAATGCGGCGCAGTCTATGCGCGCCGCGCAGCCATGTCAACTAGAAAAGCCGCTTCTTGGCCGGCGGCTTGATGTCGCTGCCACGGACCATCGGTGCGCCTTCGTCGGCGGCGATCTGCGCCGGACTCTGCCCCGGGCCGTCGTCCATTATCTCGCCGGTGGACTCGTCCACCCGCTCGACGCTGCTTGCCGCAGCCTGGGCGCCACCGTCAGCATTGGCCGGCGGGACGGCCGGCTTCTTGTCCCACGCGTCATCCGGGATCTCCGTGGCCGGCGAGGAACTGACCACCCGGCCCTCGACCTCGATCACCCGGGTATCCTGCGGCAGCTCACCAGGTGCGTAGACGCCGGCCAGCACGTCCGGGAACTCGGTCCGGCAGGCCTGGGCGATCGCCCGCCAGAGCAGCATGATCTTCGGGTACTGTTTCCAGATGGCCTTGGCCATCAGACCAGCCTGGACCGCCTCGGCCGCGGTGAACGAGTACTCGATCGGCTTGCGCCCCGGCCTGGACGCTGCCACCCGCGCGGTGGTCCCGGTCGACTCGATGACCTCAACCTTCGCCCCGGGCAGCCGCCGGTAGATGATGCCCAGCTGCGTCTGGACGTCCAGGCTGACCTTGCCGTTGACCAGGAAGAGATGGCTGACCGCCTCCATCGGCGCCAGGCCCAGCTCCCGGCCGCGCACGACGATGGCCATGAACTGCGCCGGCGTCTTGATGTGCATCGGCAGCATGCCGCTCTGGACCAGGATCGCCGCCTGCTCGAGGGCGATGGCCCACTCCTCCTTCCCCATGAACGCCGTCTGCGCCGGCAGGTTAACCGGCGCCGCACAGGCCAGCTCCGTGGTGGTGGTTGCCGGCGCCTCGCTGGCCATCTGCGCCGCCGGTTTCGTGGTGGTCTTCTTCGCCATGATCCCCTACCCTTTCTGCGTCTTCAGACGCGCAATGTAGATGTGCCCGCACGGGCACTGCCGCCAGATCGCGAGCCCCGACTCGCTCTGGCGCTCCAACAGCTTACCCACGACCCCGCAGCATGGCGAGGGCGTTTCTGCATCCTTGGCGACCTCGAGCATCCACTGGCGCCGGCAGTCCGGGCAGATCCCGTGGCCGCCGGTCGCGTTGTAGCCGAGCACCCGTGCGGCCTGGCCGGGCCGGTAGAGCTGGCACCAGCTGCAGACGACGGGCAGGCTCATGCGCCACCCGCCTGGGCGCCGGTACCGTCGTCCCGCATCTCGTCCAGCGTCTCCTTGATGGCTTTCTCGTCCAGGTCGCCAACGTGGACCAGGACGTCGATCATCGTCTGCCGGCTCGAGGCCAGCGTACCGTAGACCGGCCAGGACGGCTCGGCGCCCATCGTGTTCACCGCCTGGCCGATCATGTCCAGCAGCCGGCCGAAGTCGTCGACCATGTCCTTGGTGGCCTGCGCGGCGGTGCGCTTCCGGTCCGGGATGCCGGCCACCGTGCCCTTCGGCTGCGACCGATTGCGCTCGAAGGCTATCAGAGCCTGGAACGCCTCGTGGTACAGATTGCTGGGCGTCTTCGGGTCGTCGTTGACCATCCGCACCAGGTTGACGTTGGTCGGTGCCGGCGGAATGTGCCTGGTCAGATCGTCCACCGCGGCCCGCCAGTCGGCCAGCGCGATCTGCTTGACCTTGAGGTATGTGTTCTTGTCCATGGCGTCCTCCTACTTCCCCAGCAGCCGGCGAATCATCGGGACCACCTGCGACGGCAGGATGCGTTCGATGATGATCGGCATCTGGTCGTCCATGTAGTACTCCAAGACCGCCCGGCCATCCTGCTCGTCGAAGATGCAGAAGGCGTCCTTGGCCGGGCCGGTGTACCATATGGCGTTCTGCGATGCGCCGGCGAACCCGTCCCGCATCGATGACGACCAGTACTTCCAGAGCCTGGCCCGCACACCGCCGGCCAGATGCAGATCGTTGTCCATGCCGCCGTATCCCCGGCGCAGGTTCTTGGCTGCCGTTTCCATCGTCGTCTACCTCCAATCGTGGCCGAACGCCGGCATCCGGAACTCACCGGACGCCAGACGCGCATCGGCGATCTTCTGGTTCTCGGCCGCGCAGAAGTCACGAGCCTCCTGCATCCGGCGGAATAGCTTGACCTCCTCGATCGGCGTCATCTTGCCGTCGCGCTTCTCCATCAGCGTGACCTGCCAGCAGCCACGCCCAATCCATGCGAACCCGTAAATCTGCAGCGGCATCGCCATCTCCTTGCCGGCCGGCGCGGCGGGGCTGGGGCGGCCGGAAGACCGCTCCCATGCACCCGCTCGCGCGCGGTCGGTTGTTTCGCGGTTCTGATTCATGGTCCCGGCTTCCGGTCCGGTGCGCGGCTTCCGGTCCGCGCTTCATCGTCACGTACACCTTACGCCGCACGCAAGAAATGTCAAGCCTGATCCCGATTATAATTCTCGGCCGGAACTTGGAACCTTGACGCCGGCCGGCACCAGCGGTACGGTGTGGGCGAGGAGGACATGCCCATGCATACCAACCGAACCGCCGCCCTGGCCTGCCTGGCAATCCTGACTGGCGCGCTCGCCTTTTCCGGAGAGGCCAGGCCAGACCATCCTAACAAGAATCACAAAGTGGCGCCGAGGCCAGAGCCGGCCCCGGAGCCGGCCGCATGCAGCACCTGCCACGGCATCGGGAAGATCCCGTTGGCCGGCGGCCTATGGCGCGTCTGCCCGGGTTGCCTGGGAGCCAAGGTAGCCCCAGATCTCGCCACTGACGCGGCCCGGGAGGCCTTCCTGGCCAAGCGTGCGGTCGAGAACGCCGCGGTCGATGCCTACGCCTCGGCGCTCAGCGCGCAGAACGCGGCCGACGAGGCGGTGAACCAGAGGACCCGGGACGGCCGGCGGTTCAGCCTCACCCCGGCTTCGGTCACCCGGAAGCGCGAGGCCGCCGCCGCCGCATGGGCCAAGGTGCGTGAGTTCGAAGCCAAGATCGGCCACCCGGCCGCCGGCCCGGACCCGGCCGCAGACGCGGCGCTTGCCGCCATCCAGCAGGCCGACGCAGCCAAGAAGTAAACGCCGCACTTCTGCGGCGTTGTACGCACTTCTCCGGTCTTCAAAGGTCGGGCGGGGGCGTTGCCTGGCTGGCGAAGACCGGGCTACAGGCCCGGAGAACGGACCAGGGCGCCCCCACCCGCGGGGGATCAGTCGGCGTACTTCATCCAGTACATTCCGGTCCACGCGGCATTCACGGTGCCCGTACCGGAGCCCATCTCGCAGTACATGTTGAGCGTGTAGCTGTCATCCCAACTGGTCAACCGCGTCATCCCGAAAAGAGTCTGTCCCTCCGTGGTGTCGCTGACATACCCATGCGCTTGCCCCACGGTGTATGTATCCATGTCGATCGTGTATTTGAGAAGCGCCCGGCAGAGGCCCGAAGCCGCGGTGATCTTGGCATAAAACCAGACCAGGTAGTCACCGTCCGCGCCGAGCGTTTCCTCAAAGACGGGCGACGACCCGGTATCCTGGGAGACGCCCAGCACTGCGCCGCCCACCGCCACGCCGCCGCCGCTCGCGGCTGCCCACCCGGGGATCGCGCCGCTCAGCGTCAGCACCTGCCCGCTGCTGCCACCCACCGGCGCCCAAGACGGGACGATGCAGGCCAGCGTGCCGCTCATCGCCAGCACCCGGAACCCGCGGTTGTCCTTGGCCATGGTGAACGCGCCGCTCGCCGGCCCGACCTCGTCGCCGGCAGAAGGACTGCCGGACGTCTCCACCCACAGCGGCCAGTCGCGCGACGCGTGCCCGTATCCGCCGTTCTCGATGACGTTGGCGCCGGTCACCAGGATGCGGTTCTCGTGGTTGACCGACGGCCGGTTGACGGTGAGCGTCCGGCCGGTAGCCCCGGTGATGGCCACGCATGAGAACGCCGGCACCTGGCCGGCGTAAGCGTTCGAGACGCGTATCTTCCGCGGTGTTTCGCGCTCGAGCATCATTCGTCCTTTCGCAGCATCAGCCGGTACCCGTCCGTCAGGCTGTACATCTGCGGCAGCTTGCGCGTCTCGCGGTCGTCCCGGGCGGCCCGCTCCATCGCGCGTCTCGCCGGCAGGAGCGGCACGTTGGCGTGCTCGGCGTTCCGTGACGCGCTGGTCGTCGCGCCGTCGGGCCCCACGTGGTAGCTCACCTGGTGGATAGCCCCGTCGCACTTGGT
>Ga0265297_10011688_pt1 | contig 10696 bp, 13 predicted proteins | sample Munlanlwell13791_FD_192502 | JGI IMG/M metagenome (GOLD analysis project Ga0265297, IMG submission 192502) | Leachate microbial communities from a municipal landfill in Southern Ontario, Canada - Leachate well 137-91 | ecosystem: Engineered > Solid waste > Landfill > Unclassified | place...
AACATCGACGGAAGATTTTTCCACCATCAGTTGATAGGCCCAATAGCCCGTCACCACAAGGATTATCACAATAACTGCGATGATTAGTTTATTCATAGATTCATTATAACAAAAAATCGCCGAACTGGCGATTTTCTGTTCAAATCCTATCTGGCTCCCCCGTTCAAAAATATTTAGAAAACTCATTACTTTATCAGAAAACCGAGGGTGTGTGGCGATGATAAGGAAAAAACTTAAAAGAATAAAACAATTTGGCGCTTCGGCTCAGATTTTTAAATCAGCATTTCTCTTTAAACTTTTCTATGTCATCGGGCAATAAAAGACGGGACAGGTCAGCATATTTCTGCATACCCAAGGATGGCGAGTGAGCAAAGCCAACGTATTCAAGTTTTTTCTGTTTATATTTTATATAACTAATAGCGGGGATTAAGTCCGTGTCTGAACTTACCAAAATGGCCGTATCATATAAATTATCTACTGCCCCTACAATTAAATCCACCGCTATCTTAACGTCGGTCCCCTTTTCCTTATAAGTTTTACCGGTTGGCATTATTCTGCCACGCTTTATAACAAAACCGTCGTTTTCAAGATTCGAGAAAAATTTCTGTTGGCCACTTACCAGTTCTTGTCCTTTGCCGCCCCCATTAAAATTTCTGAAAACGCCCGTATAATATCTCTTTGAAACAAGCTCTCTTTTGTTACCTACTAAAAAATTTACGAATTCTTTAAAATTAAACTTAACCCCTTTGGGAAAATTTATCTCTTCGTCTTTTAAGTAGCCGTAAAAATTACTTCCATCTATATAAACGGCCACTTTTTCTTTATTTAGAATATCCATACGATATCATTATAATGCACTTCCAAATAAAAAACTACCCTTGCCGAAGCAGGGGTAGTGTTCATAGTAAGTAAATGATATCCCCGATATGTTATCCTGTCAAGTGGAAAACTTATTTTTCTATTTACGCTTAATAGCTCCCCTGCTCGGTTGTGAACCTCGCCCTAAGAGGGGAAATCGGCGATTTTCGGGGCTGTCCCGCAATGCCTCTCGATAGGGGTCATTTTGAAGATAAATTAGATAAAATCTCTAATAAAGATTATCGAAATAAACTCCCCCTGAGGTCCCTTGTCTTTTATCAAAATCAATACCTACATAATCAAAATCGGTGACATTACCCCAGAACACATCCCAATTTGTCCAAACCCCATCATTAAGCTTGTATCTTGCTTTTTTGTCGATTGAACGCCATTCAATTTCTAATTTTATCCACTCATTATCATTATAAGTTGCAAAGTAATTACGTGCACCTCCTCCAATTGAATAGCCAACATTTCCATTTTTTTCAAAAGTAACAGCAATGAAATTTTGCGTTGTTTCCCATGCCCCCTTCATTACTCTTACTTGTGCCTCAACGCTTGTAGCCCAATTATTTCTATCTTCTGTTTTTATATAAAAAACTTGCTTACCATCAGACAGGGCTGTTCCTTTTTTATAAATTACACTATCTCCAGAAGAGTTGTTATATAAAGCTTTGGTTCCTTCAAGAACAATATTTCCTTGGACAGTAAAATTATTGCCACCCGTGTATCCATTCCAACTCCCTTGACCAACTATAGTCCCGTTTGTGTAATTATTAAAATCATCTTGCACAACCACACTTGTATCGTGATAATTAATTAGGGTGGACCCGAACAGATAAAGTTCTGGGCTCCATATGTTCCAATTTAAGATTCTTGTATAATCCCCGTTGGTACCTATGTCACTTGCGTGTACCAACAACACTTGTACATTATTTAAATCACGATCTAATTCAATATTACCGCTTAATGTTATATCGCCCGTATTTCCATCCGATCTCGGGTATTCTAAAATGACAGCAGTTTCTGGATGATTTCTTGGGTCTTCGCCAATAACTAAAGCATACCAATCATTTGCTATTGGAGCCCTACCCGTGAAAGAGAAATTAAATTTATCACTGGAAAAACCATAAATAAAAGCCCCCTTGAAACCATTGTTACTTAAAATTGCACCGGAAGAATCTTGGTCTTCTAAAATAACACATGAAGATGTTGAATTTAAATTATTACAATTAATAGGGTCTTGAATTGTAGTAAAAATTTTACCTTCTCCTTCTGCTTTATTTCCATTATTATCAATAGAGCTTACTTTATAGTGATAAGTAGTGCCACTAATTAAATCATTCAAAAAAACTGTATGAATAAAAGAGGCGGCGGTACTGGCAGTAGTATTTCCGCTTGCGGTAAAATTATAGGAGTCAACGGATAAACCATAATTTACCACACTAGTGCTATCTTCATTGGTATACCAGGTTATTTTTGCAGAATTTTGAGTAATATTACTAAACTGAGTATTTGAAATAATAGGAGCTGTTTTATCTGAAGGAGTAGCTGGAATTGCAGGAGTAGCTGGTGTGGCAGGGATTGCTGGCGTAACACCACCACCGTCTCCAGAAGAAGGAACAGCTGGTTGGGCGGGAACAGTTGGTATTGCGGGTATTACCGTGGTAGTGGTTGCTGATTGAGTTGGTTTATTCGGTTGTGCGGACTGAGCTGGAGTCGCCGGTACAGCACCACCTCCTCCCGATGAAGGAATAGCTGGAATGGCTGGTATTCCCTGGTTAGTCACCACTGTTTCTTTTCTTAACTTTTCTACCTCAGCTTTAGCTTTTTCGGTTTCTTCTTTTGCCGTTTCCACTTCTTTCTTTAATCTTTCGGCTTCCGCAGATTTTTCTTCTAACTTTTCCTTTAAAGAGGTTATTTCTTTTTCTGTTCTAGTTTTCGTCTCTTCTATTTTCTGTAATAATTCGTCCTTTTGAGAACCATCACTTACCGCCCTAACGGCCTCTTCAGAATCATTTCTTGAGACTTGGATTGCTTTTTCAATCGCAGCTTTAGCCTCTTCGGGGACATTATTAAAAATCTCTACTAGTATCTCTTGATGTTTTAGAGTTGTTTCGGTAATTAATACCGCTAACCCTTCCACGTCCTTACCATTGTCTTTAGCTTCTTGAACTTTTGTATTAGCAAGGTTCAGGGAATCTTGATAATTATTATTAGCTATATCCGTGGCCTTAGGTTTATTTTCTTCAGACATTACTTGAGCTTCGGCTAATTTTTCCTCAGCGTGCTGGAGAGCCTTCTCGGCTTTCTTCTCTGGAGAAAAAGTGAATAAAAGGTCTATTTTCTCTCCTAGGGTGTCAAAGAAATAAAAAGGACTATCTGGGGTTAGTCCTGGTTTTGGTAAATCGGTTGTTTTAGCAAATGTAAAAATTGGCGATAAGGCTAAAATTACGATTGCTGCTACTATTATATTTTTTTCTTTCATGAAAATACTATCTACTCTTAGCTTGACCTTATTTTCGCCAAAAGTCAAGGAAACAAAAACTGCCCAGCGATGGGCGATTTTTGATGCTACTCGGTCTCCAGAACGGTCTCACTAGCTTGCTCCCCCGGCAGGACTCGAACCTGCAACCTTCTCGTTAACAGCGAGCCGCGCTACCATTGCGCCACAGGGGAAAGATGCCGCAAAGCGGCACATATGTTATAACTTATTTTTAATAACCTTTCAACTTCTTTAAAGACCCGTGCTCTCTGATTCTATCTAAGGCTTTAGCTTCAATCTGGCGGATTCTTTCTCTAGTCACCCCGAATGCCTCCCCCACCTCTTCCAATGTATGAGTGATACCGTCTTCCAAACCGAACCTCATGCCCAAAATCTTTTGTTCCCGGGCCGTCAAATCGACTAAAATATCGTGCAGTCTTTCTTTCAGCAAAGTGCGAGCCGCTTCCACCGAGGGAGCGATCACTTTTTCGTCTTCGATAAACTCGGCCAAAACGCTATCCTCTTCATCTTCTCCGACCGGCGTTTCCAAAGAAACGGTTTCTTGGGAAATCTTTTGGATATGATGAACCTTAGAAACATCGATGCCCATTTCCGAAGCGATTTCTTCGGGCAAGGGCTCTCTCCCCAAATCCTGCAGCAATCTGCGTCTGATTTGAGTATACTTAGAAATTGTTTCCACCATATGAACCGGAATCCTGATGGTCCTAGCTTGATCGGCCAAGGCCCTGGTGATCGCCTGCCTAATCCACCAGGTCGCGTAAGTGGAAAACTTATAGCCCCTTCTCCAATCAAATTTCTCGACGGCGCGGAAAAGCCCCAAGTTTCCTTCCTGAATTAAATCAAGTAATGTTAAATTAGGCGATCGTCCGATGTATTTTTTAGCAATAGAGACCACCAGCCTCAAGTTGGCCCGAGCCAATGATTTCTTGGCCTCTTCGTCTCCTTTCTCTATTTTCTTGGCCAATTCCTTCTCTTCGTCGGCACTCAAGAAAGAAACGCGGCCGATCTCTTTTAAATACATTTGAACCGGATCGAGCCCGCCCTCGGAGCTGATTTTAATCTCCTCTCGCTCCTTGTCGCTTTCTTCTTTGAGTTCCAAAAACTCTCGAGATTCTCTCGCTTCGATATTGCGCTTACCGAGCTCCTCATAAAGCGTATCCAATCCGTCCATATCCTTCTCGATATCCGGAAAGGTATTCAAAATTTCGGAATAAGTAACAAAACCGCGAGTTTCTCCTCTTTTAATCAGCTCTGCCATCTTCTCGGGAGTGACGACTTTGCCTCTTTTGGGCTTCTTGCCTCCGGTTGATCTTTTTTTCTTTTTCTTAGTCTTTCTCGATTTGGACTGGACTTTTTTTCTTACGGCTTTTTTCTTTTTTTGAATTTTAGCCTTTTTGGCTTTTTTCTTTTTATTTTTTTTATTCATCAGTCTAGTAATTTATTAGCTAATTTGTTAAATTCTCTCGTGAGATTATTGACCCTTTCTAACTCTTTTTCCAATTCGGCCTTTTTAATTTCCTGGGAAATTTCATCGAGCCTGTTTTTTGTTTCCATTTTCTCGATCTCCCTTAGACTTAACCGCACTTCGGCCGAACAATCAATCCCCTCGCCCTCAACCTCGCCTCTCAAACAAAGATAATTCGTAAAATCATCGGTCGGCGGATTCTTCTGTTGTTTTAAGTCCGCGAAAATAGTTTGGATTTTAGGATCGAAATAGTTTAAATACTCTTCGGTAATAAGTTCGATGGTATTCGCCGGATTTCTTAAGACTAAAGAAGCTGTTCTTTCTTCGAGCAACTGCTTGCGCGTCATGATTTTCGGCAGAACGGGAACCTCTTCCTCCTGAAACTGGCTTGCCGGTATTATCGTGCCGATATTTTTTAATTCCTCTTCGACCGCTTCTTCTTTGACCTGAAGTTTCCGGGCAAGCTCTTGCACCCAATGAGCTCTTTCAATGGCATTGGGAATAATTTTCAGTGCCGGCAAAAGAACCCTGGAAATCTCCCTTTTCCCCTCGGGGGTAGCGGCGTCAAAACGACCAAAAGCCGATTCAAAATAAAATTGTAAAATTGATTTGGCTTCATTGATCATCTTCAGCCAATTTTCAGGATTTTCAGCGACAATATCGGCCGGATCCTTCCCTCCAGTCATGGTCACGACTTTAATATTAAAACCTTGCGCCTGGGCAAGTTCAATGCCGCGTTTCGTGGCTGAATCGCCCGCAACGTCCATATCAAACGCTGTAAATAAATTATTGGAATAGCGTTTTAAAATCTTGAGTTGTAAATTAGTTAAAGCTGTGCCCGAAGTCGCCACCACGTTTTCGACGCCGGCCTGAAAAGACATAATAGCATCCATATAGCCTTCGACCATAATAAAAGCGTCCTTTTTTCTGATTTCCACCTTCGCTTTGTCTAAACCGTAAAGCGTACGGCTTTTATCGTAAAGCAATGTTTGAGGAGTGTTAACGTATTTAGCAATGTTTTCTTTATCTTTCTCTTTAAAAACCCTTCCGCCAAAGCCGATGACCTGGGAGTTGAAATCAAAAACGGGAAAAATGATCCGGCCGCGGAACCTATCATAAAAAGAGCCTTTTTCTGAAGTCAAACCCAAACCCGCCCGTTCTATTTCGCTTTTTTTATAGCCTCGCGAAGCTAAAAAATCAGATAAGCCCTGCCAAACGTCCGGAGCATAGCCTAATCTCCACTTTGCAATCGACTCGGGCTTCAAGCCCCTTTGTAGTAAATATTTCTTGGCCTCTTTGCCGATGACGCTGGCTTCCAATTGTTTCTCGAAAAAACGGCATGTCAATTCGCAGATTTCCAATAATCTGTTTCTTTCTGTCTGCAAATGGACTGATTCGGCCGTAGCATATTTTTTCAGCTCCACGCCAGCTCTTTGAGCTAAAATCCTTAAAGCGTCGCCGAACTCTACGCCTTCAATCTGCATGACGAATTTAAAAATATCTCCACCCGAACCGCAACCGAAACAATGCCAAATCTGGCGAGCCGGCGAAACGAACAATGAAGGCTTTTTTTCCGAATGAAAAGGACAAGGCGCACGCAAATTGGCTCCGGTTTTCTGGAGTTTAATATAAGAACCGACCACCTCGACGATATCGAGCTTTGATTTTATCTCTTCAATGGGAGAAGAAATCATTTTTGTTTAGGTTTCGAAAAATAAAAAATGTAAACTATTTCCAACAGGGCCATGGTATTAATAACCAGCAAAGCGATGAACCACTTCTTATGTCCGTTCCTGGCCGAACGCCATAAAGCTACGCCCTTCCAAGGCAAAACCCACAATAAGGTCAACAGTAACCAATTACTGTTCATACCCAGACCGCTGTTAAGATTTAAAAATGTTTCAAACATAATAGCTTGGAATTATTTAAAACGGTATTCGACCTTGTCGGGGTTTTCCCCTTTTAAGATTCTATCAACCATTTCGATTTCTGCCAATAAGCCTTCGACCAAATCGTAATTTTTCAACTCTTCTGGAGCAACCCAGGCGTAATTGATGTTATCTTCATCGATTTTAACCTCCCCTGAAAGGTAATCGGCATAATAACTCAAAATAACCACCGGAATGCCGTCGGGACGGATAAAGGCGAGGTCCAACAAATACTTCAATTTACCCACTTCCAAATTGGATTCTTCCCTAATTTCGCGGCGGAGCGCCTGTTCAACCGCAAAATACCAGTGATCGCCCGTAGTTTTGGGCAAATTAATATAATCGTCCACTTCCAATCCCCCGCCCGGCACGGTCCATTTTCCGGGGAAAGCTTTTTTAGCCAGACTACGCTGCAGTAATAAATATTTGCCGTCTTTGTGGATAATGGCCGTTAAGGCGATACGATGAAGTTCTTTGTCTTTTATTTCCATAAAATTACCACTTTTCGTAATGAATTTTATTTTTGTTGAATTCGGCGTCAGTGTGAGCCGTTTTGGTTTCATTGGGATAGCCGACCGGTATGATCGTATCTAAAAGATAATTGGCCGGGACGCCGATTAAATCTTTAACGCCGTCCATCCATTCACGCTTCACCGCCTTCCAAACAGCTCCTAAGCCCAAAGCTGTTGCCTGTAATAAGATGTTTTGGGCGGCGACGGCCAAATCTTGATTCGGGCAGGGAGTATTCGCCGGGTTCACTACGGGAATGATCAGAACTGGGGCCTTCTTAACGAATTCTTGACCGCCTAAAATGGAAATTCTATCTTTTATTTTCTTCTCTCTAACCACGATAAACTCAATAGCATGATTATTCCGAGCACTGGGCGCAAATTGAGCGGCTTTAATGAGCTCTAAAATATTATCTTCGGGCACCGATTCTTTTTTATAATCCCTGACACTTCTGCGATTGATAATTTCTTTGATGATCATATGATTTATATGAAAACTAAACTATCTTGCTTAAATCTCCGTTAATAACCACTGGTTTCACTCCCAAAATTTCTTCCTTATAAGACATCTCTGGAATCTGATTCAAAAGATATGTCTTCTTATTAAGATGAAGCGCCAGGCCCATTTCCATCAAAGTATTAGCTCCGACGTATCCTTCGATATTGTTTTTAGTATAATTCAAAACCAAAATAGCATCCGACCAGACGATCTTATTGAAATGCTTTTTCATCGCCCATTCTTTTCTATCCCATACCCAGCCCTCGTTGCCCGAACTTGTCTTTCTGATTTCGTAATATCGCGCAGCGGAAATAGGATTTCCGTTTTCGTCTTCAAGTTGAGCCGGCGGCAAATCGACTTCGTGGCCGATTTGCTCTAACTTGCCCTTAACCTCTTGCATCTCTTTATAAAAAGCGATGCTTCCGCAAATGGTGATTTTCATAATTGATAGCCAGCCTCCGAAAGCATTGATTTTATCGCTTCGAGAGGTATGCCCCTTAAAATATTATTATAACTGCCGGTTAACTTCGCGATGAACGACGAACTAATGTGTTCTAGCGGATCAAAGCCCAGCGCGTAAGTATAATAATGCGAATCTTGCTCAAGATACTGGTTAATTTCTTTTTCCGAAAGTTTCCGCATTAATAACTCCGACTTAACCACCCTTGCGACGACCGCCCGATTCGAAGTATTGATAAGATGAATGCCAGTATAGAATTCGAATTTATTGCCCGATAATTTTTTTAACCGCTCGAAAGCCTCTGTTTTTGATTTGGGTTTTTCCAAAATCTTTCCCTTAAAACATCCTACCGAATCCATGCCGACTACGAAGCAATCGGGACGGCGTTCCGCCACGGCTTCGGCTTTAAGTTGAGAAAGCGTCCGGACTAATGCCTCGGGATTTTTCCGTTCCGTCTGCGATTCATCGACCATACTGCCCTCCGCCTCAAACTCTAATCCGAGAAATTTAAAAGCGGCGATGCGATAAGGAGAAGTGGTGGCTAAAATTATTTTATTCATGCTTTATTTCTCGTTCCAATCGACGCCCTGTCTTTTTGCGGCCTTCTCGGTAAATCCTTGAGGGTATCTTTTCTCAAGTTTCGCAATATTTTCTTCTAAAATTTCGTTAAGGTCACAATAAAAATAATTGCAAACCATGGCAAGGTACCATAAAGTGTCTCCCAGATTTTCCCTAATGCCGAGCGTCTGATCGTTTTTATGAGAAAACGTCTTCTTGATGCAGCCAGCCACATCCCCTGCCTCCCCCGCTATCCCCAACCCCCAAGTCATAATTTCTTTTTCTTTGTCCTCAAATTTCATGGCTGATTTTCGGCAAAGCTCCTGATACTCTTTGAGATTATTTATTTTCTGCATGGATTTATTGTCGAATTTCGCAAAACTTGCTCAAAACTTCGACGGCTTTGGCTAAATTCTTGTCTTCCACCAAAACGTAATTGGTTTCGTAAGTGGAAATATTGAAAATACTGACGCCCGCATCGGCCAAGGGCTTCGATAAGGTAGCGATTACGCCGACTGATTCTATCCCGAGATCGCCTTCGAGCTTGAAAGCGCGCCAATCTCTTTCCACTAAAACGCCTCCAGGAATTTCGTCTTGGGGGCAAACGATCGAAAGCTCCGTCTTGGTCCGCGTAATGGAGCAAAAGTTAAGGTCTTTGGCCCACTCCGGAATCTCGCTTCTTTCCGAAAGCCGGCAAATACCTAATTTCTCTGGTAAAACTGAAATGATGAATTTTATATTGCTCATAAAGTTATTAATTATTTTTGATTTTTCTCGAAGAAATCGACGAAATCTTTGTAATTCTTAGCGATAATCTCTACAGCGCGCGCCCGATCGATCTTTTTTTCATGGAAATCCAAGATAGCCTGCTTAAATACCGTACGTCCTACGGCAAAACCGATAACTCCAGGAATCGCGGCTGCCACTTGCAACCATATTCTCACTTTTTCATCGCTTTCCCCTCTTCCTAAAACCACCACGCCCGCGTTGACGCGCCCGCCGGAACGAATTCGATCAACCACTCCCTTCATTTCTTCGGCTTTCTCTAAACCCTCGATCTTCCAAACGTCCGGCTCAATACCCGCTTCATGTAATTGAATAATGCTTTTGGAAATCGTCTCGCCGTTGGAAACCGGCTCGGCTAAAAGCTCGAACAAAAATCCGTAATGATTTTCTTTGCAGAAATCATTGATGATTTTGAGCTTGGCCAATTGGCGCGCGTTAAGCTCCCCGTCTCCGTCCGGATTATATCTGATTAGCGTCTTTACATATTCCGGCTTCAAAGCATCGATGTGTTCCGCAAAATTGGAACCGTATTCGAAATCAAATTCTGTTTGGCCAGATTTTTCTGCCGACAAAAGCCGCGTAATCCCAGCGACGCGAGCCGCTTGATGGATTTCCGAACCGAATCTCTCGTCAACCAAAATGGCAGCCTCTTTCTTACCAACGCCCATCTCTAAGGCTGACAAAAAAGCTTCGTAAATAAGATGCTTGTAATCTTTGATGACGGCTACTTCATCTTCGGTCATGGCGTTTTCTGAAAAACCGAACATTTTTACGAACGAAGAGCGGTGATCAAAGGGCAAAACGTATAATTTTTTATTCATATTGTTAAAAAAATAATTATTTCGTTTGATGGCGGGTTTCGACAAACCGAACGGTTCTGGGCGCAGACGACATGACGACCGAATGGGTCGTAATCGTTTTGGGCCCGATCACCAATCCCCTTAAAAGAGGGCCTACAATCACGCCTGTGGCCACAAAAATAACATCCGGGCCTTGCGCCAAATCTTCCACAGAAAAAATCTTATTAAATTCCGTAATGCCGAAATCTTTCAAAACTTTGACATGTTCTTCGTTCGGCGGCTGCCATCTGCAGAACATTTGCCCGCCCAAGCACTTCAGGGCGGTTG
>Ga0265297_10011690_pt1 | contig 10695 bp, 6 predicted proteins | sample Munlanlwell13791_FD_192502 | JGI IMG/M metagenome (GOLD analysis project Ga0265297, IMG submission 192502) | Leachate microbial communities from a municipal landfill in Southern Ontario, Canada - Leachate well 137-91 | ecosystem: Engineered > Solid waste > Landfill > Unclassified | place...
CAGCTCGGAGCGCATCTTGTCAATCGCCGTGCCGATTTGCCGGCCAACCGCCACCAGGAACTTCTTTTCCTCGCTGGTAAACGCATGGGGCGCATCATGGATCAGGACCAGGGCGCCGATCACCGCATCCTTGGCGGTCAGGGGAATGCGGGCAACGGATTTAATGTTCCATTCGCGGGCCCGTTCCGGCGCAAAGCGAGCATAATCATCCGTGAAAGCCAACTGCCCCTGCGCAAAAAGCTCCTGATATGGCGGTGTATCCAGATGCAATTGCCTCAGACTGCTCACAAAACCGGCCGGCAATCCTTGAAAGGAAGCCAGCTCCGCCGTGGCGCCCCGGGCATCCACGATATAAATCCCCCCGCCTTTGAATTGCACCAAACCCCGCGATACGCTCAACACTTCATCCAGCAGGGTGGTCAAATCCGTCGCCCGGTTCACCGAGACAATGACCTTGTTCATAATCTCCAGCATGCGGGCATGCTCCTTGATCTGCACCTCGGCCAGCTTGCGGTCGGTGATGTCGCTTACCAGGCCGTCGTACGCCACCAGGCGCCCGGCGCCGTCCCGGTGCGGCACGGGGGTGTTACGGATCCAGCGGATATTCCTGTTTTTGTGAATGATCCGATGTTCCAGGGGCTGGATTGTTTCGCCTTTCAACAGCCGGTCGGCCTGGTCCAGCACCAGCCGGCGGTCCTCCTCGCAAACCATGTTCAGCCAGAGATTGGGGTCGGCCTCATATTCGGAGGAAGTATAGCCCGTAACGGCCACACAGGCGGGGCCGTGCGATGTTGACACAACCCGCCCGTTTTCCACCTTGACGGTATAAATATAATCGGTTGCGGACTCCACGAGGCGGCGATAGCGGCTTTCGCTTTCCTTGAGCGCCAACTCCGCCTGCCGCCGTTCCGTGATTTCCGTAAGGATGGTCATTTTTGACGCGGTATTGTCGGCATGGGTAAGCGGCATGCTGGCCACACGATAGCTGCGGCCGTCGCGCGGGTTGGTGATCTCGTGGTGAACGTTTTGTCCCTGCTGGACCTGCTTCATCACACACCAGGGGCAGACTTGCTCGCGCTCAAAAAACACCCGATAGCACGGCTCGCCCGTGGCGTCCCGGCCCATTTTGCTGATCATGGCCGGATTCATATATTCGATGCGGTAATCCGGCGAGCAGATATAAACCAGGTCGCTCATGGCTTCCATCATGGACCGGTATTTCTTCTCGCTCTCCTGCAGCTGGCGCTCGATCCATTGCTTGTCCAACGCCAGCTTGACGGTCGCCAGCACCTCGTTATCGTCCAGCGGCGTGCGGATAAACCCGACCGGTTCTATGGCCTTGGCTTTCTGCAAGGCTTCGATATCCGAGGAAGCAATCAGGAAAATGACGGGGATCTGCCACTGCCGATGGATGGCATCCGCGGTCTGAATGCCGATCCATCCCCCATCCAGCCGAACATCCATCAGCATCAGGTCGGGCTTGAGGCTTTCCGCCAGGTGCCGGGCGTCATCGGCGCCGGCCGCGACGCCGGCGGCGGCATAACCCATGATTTTCAGCAGGGCCTGCAGCTTCGCAACCAGGACCTCCTCACGGGCAGCAATCAGAATACGGGCGGTGCTCATCGGTTTGATCCTTATTGTCACCCTGATTTAAACCCGGGGAGGATACGCCCTGCATTTGCGTCGTTCGCCCTGCCCCGCTTTGTCGTCCCGCCTTCGCCCCGGGAGCTACGGCGGGCAGGCTGGCGTCAAAACTTTTACCCGGTCCACCAGGAGCGCAACTTTGGCCATGGGCCACAGGTCATCGGCCAGGACGAACCGGTTCAACCCCGGCTTCAATTGCAGCTTGTCAATCCGCCATTCCGCCAATTGCAGGTTATGAAAATCGGCCTGGCCGTGCAGGCCGAACCGCACACGCTTGGCCCCGTTGGCGGCCATGCCGCGAATGAGAAGCGTGACGGTATTGGTTTGCGGCGCAAGGTTATATACATCCAGCGTGGCCTTGTCTTCCAGAATGCGCCAGTCGCGGAAATCCTGGTACTGTTGCCATAGTTTAACATAGCCCCAGGAAGGCCCGTAGAGCACCAGCGCGGTCTGTCCCTGCGCGCGCGCCTGCCGGATCACATCCTCGCGGGTATTGTAATACACGGTGGTTATCAGGCGATTAGTGGCCGGATCGTAAAACTCATCGCGGTACGCCACCCCATACTCCGCCAGTTTGATTCCCGCCGTATTTGTGAAGACCGCCCGGCGGGCAAAATAAACGTTCGAGACCACGCCCATCCGGTTCCGCTCGCTGCTGTTGTATTCCAGGTAGGCCGCATCCGGGAAGTTATCGAAAAACTGCCTGGCCGTGGCCGGCCAGTTACAGCGCTCGAAGACATCCGGCGGCTCCGCCGGCACCGTGAATGTAAAATAGACATTGGTGGAATTATGCACGCGCAACTCGTTCCAAGGATCAAACCAGCGCTCGACAAGGACCATGGTCCGCGGGGGCAGTTGCGTATCGCACCAGCGCGCAATCTGCTTGAAAGGGGTCGGCTTGCCGGTAAGCTGGGTGCAAAACCAGGCGGGTTGAATACTGAGCGCCACGGCCGCCGCCGCCAGGCCATAGGCCGGGGTCCGCCGCCAGGCCGGCGAGCTGATCAGGCGGTGCATAAACGGCAATGCGGATACCTGCCAGACGCCGTAAGCCATCACGCTTAAGTAGAGGGGCAGTTCATAGGCCACATGCCGCATGCCCAAGTACGTATCGGCCGCAAGAAGCGAAAGATAATAGATCAGGAACCCGCCCAGCATAAACAAGGCCACAATCCAGGCCCGGCGGGACCGCGAGCGGTTCAACACCAACCCCGCGACGGCCAGAGCGCCCGTAACCGCCAGGAATCCGACACGCCACGGCGTCGCACCCCACGAGGCGCTCTTCAGCAGAAGCCACACGAATGCAGCCACGGGCGTCTGGCGCTCGCCGAAGACCCGTTTGGTCAGCTCTTTCGTTGCGGGGTTGAATAAATCGCTCAGGAAGAACGGCAGTCCCCACGCCATGAATAACAAGGGCAGGCCGATCAAAACGGCCGCGATCAGCCACCACCAGAAGTCCGGCCGCGCACGCGGCGCGCGCCAGGCGCGGCGTCCTAAAATCCACCCCAGGAACGGGGTAAACAAGGCGCCGACCCACCAGCCCGAAACGTGGCTGTACATCATGAGCAAAAACCCGGCCTGGGCCGCAAGGTGGAAGCGGATCGGGAAGGGCGCGCGCCGGTTGCGGCGCCGATAAGCCCACAGGCAGGCCCAGGCCTGCAGCGTCACGCCCAGCAGAAGCGGCGCATAAAAATATGCTTCCCGGCTCAGTTGGATATGAAACGGGTTGACCGCCATCCACAGGGCCAGGACCACGCCGAACGGGCGCCCGGCCATTTGACGCCCGAGCATGTACATCGCGATCACGGTTAATATCCCGAACAGCGCGCTCGGCAGGCGGATCATGAAGGCCGTTGGGGCGAGATGCAGCACATCAATAAAACACTTGGCGATGGCCGGAGCGAGCGGGAACTGCGACGTGCGCCCCACCAGTTCAATCCAATGGGTAAAGATCGCCCAGCCGCTTACCGGCCGGTGGCACATGTCAAAAAAAATCATGGTATCCGCGCGAAACGACGGGACACCCAGGTGGTACAGCCGCAGGCCCGCGGCCAGGGCAACGACCAGCACCAACGCAATGAAAAGCCATTTCGTCCTGACATTTATTTTACTCATAGATGGAACATCTCGTTCTTTCAAGCCTGCCATATTCCCATTTAACTTTTCCCGCCCAGCGGGAGCATTGCCTTCCCTCAAACGGAACAAGCGCCACTTAACAGACTCAGCAAGGTTGATGGCAGCAAGCATATCTTGGGCATACTGTCAATGCAAGCCGGCAATCGGATGGATCAATGAAACGAAACCGCGTCCAGAGCCGGGACTAAATCCGGCGGGTTACAGGAAGGTTTTTGTCGCGATTAAAATGGTTGCGACGAGAACCGGAGAAACTGTTGGCGTTCAGCCTGAGAGGCAGCTTTTGTCGCTAAATACCTTCTGTGGAAAGTCCCAGGGCAAGCCGACGCATCCGCCAAATTCCTCGCATGGTTTGTTCTCTATCGACAAGTTCGGATAATTTGGCTGATTTTATAACCATAATATGATGATCACCTGCCCATGCAGGGTAGTAGTTCATATTCACTTCCATAGGACCAAACCAGGTAACGCTCATAAACGGATCGTTTGCCGGGAACCACCAGAATTTTTTGTCTATGCCTAACTCGCGATGATAGGCACATACGAATTGCGCATTCGCAACATTATCAGCAAGATTCAATCGCGTCCGCCCATCCGTTTTTTCCAAATGCTGCCTAAGTACCGGTGACACCCAGAATATGTCCGATGGATGCCTGTCAATATACGAGGCAAGTTCACGCAAATAATGGTCCGAGCCCCGCTGTTGTATTGTTCCCGCCGCTTGAACAAGCCATGCGCCATTGATTGACACCATCGCGGCAATTATGCACAACCATACGACACGCAACCAACTGAATCGAATTCTATCGTAAACATAAAAAACTCCTCGCGCGGCCAAAATAGCAAGAAAAGGAGCGACCACGAGCAGATTTCTGACAATCATCGCCCATTTCATGCTCATAAATAACAGCTGAACAAGCGGGTATGAGACAAGCACGATCAGCAAGATGCGCGACCTTTGCCAAAGCGAATACATACCTACCAGCGAAATGATGAACAAGACCAGCGAAATAATTTTATATTTGGACAAAAGGCACAAAGCAATCCACTGAACATTCATGCCCAGATGCTGCCACCCTGCCTGCACGGTGTATCCATACCACCCGCCGCTATAAACTGTAGAAACATTTTCCGCTAAAAACTGCCAAAACAGCAATGGCTCAAGAACCGTCGCCGGCGTAGTGAGCAGATACGCGCCCGCAAATACGGCTAAAACTCCGGTCGTAACCAACAGCAGGCAGGAATATTTTTTTGGACTGCCCGCCGTCATGAACACTGAAATCAGCACGGGGATTAAAATTAATCCGGCCGTGTATTTCGCGCCCGTTGCGAGAGCCGCGAATAGAGCGGCCCCGAACAAGGCGGCCACTTTTGACGAACGGACTATTGCACACATATAACACAAGCCCGTCAAGGCAACAAACTGCATCATAATAGCATCGGGAGCAATCCACCGGCTATGATAAGCGACCTCCCAGGAAAACGCCAACAGGCACGCCGCCAGCAATCCTTCTTTGCGACTATATCCCAAAATTATTGTGGTGATATATACCCACAGCACCGTAAGAGCTGCAAAACATATAAAAACCTTGCGAACCCGCATATGATGCGCAGGCAAACCGAACTTTTCATTAACACATTTCGCCCATTCCATGACGTTCTGTCTGCCAATGGCAGTACACTGCTGATAGGCAATCGCACCCTGAAACTTCACAAAGCCGGGTTTGGCCTTGAAATATGCTTGAACGAATTCAGGCAGACTGGCGCCCACAATCAGCCAGTAAGGCACGGACGGATAAGTGTAGGCGCCAGGGAGGAACACCCCGGTCTGGATGGTTCGCTGCACGCCTTGAAAATGAAACGACTCGTCCCAATGCTGCCCGAAGTCAACCCCCCGGAACTGAGTCGCCAACAACAGAGAGACAGGGATCAGGAGCAAAACCAGCCCCCATAATCTACTGAAAGACTTTCCCATTGCAACTGCTCCTCTAATTTATCCGGAAGGCGCCACGGACCCTAATTGCTTTTTAGGCCGGGACGCTGCCGTCCGGCTAAAAGGGCTGTTTTTTATTTGGCACAATTTTACTTTACCTGCCAAATCGCAATTTAAAAATGGTAATGATATAAGTCATTATAAACAGAACTAAATTTCTTTTAGTATCGCCGTGCATTCTTTTCTTGAAGGTGAACGGCACTTCCTTGATTTTAACATCATGGTTGTTCTTGCCTATTTTGAAGATTATCTCTTCTACAATGTCAAAATTATCGCACCTGAGCTTCAACGATTTTAATAAAACCGCCCGATACAGCTTGAAGCTATTGGACACATCCCGGCATTTGATGTCCAAAACCAGCGAGTAAATGATATTGAGCGCTTTGCTCATTAATATCAGCAATTTACTGTTTTCCGTATATCCGCCCGGCACGTAACGCGAAGCAATAACAACATCATAATCATTCATATGGGCAAGCAGCTTCGGTATAAACTCGGGGGCATGCGACCCATCCGCATCCATGAACAGAATAAATTCGCCGGATGCTGATCCAATGCCGGTTCGAACGGCGGACCCAAAAGAATTGCTTCCCGTGCGATTTATATATTTCGCGCCATGGAAACCACAAACTTCGCTCGTGTTATCCAAGGGCTGTTGCGTATCAACCACGATAACTTCATAACTGATCGCGTATTTCGACAGGGCGGAATGCAATCGAGGCAAGAGCACCCTGAGATTTTCCTCCTCAAGATAAGACGGCAATATAACGCTCAATTTAATTTGATTTATCACTCAGGATCCATGCCAATAATTTTGTAATCCCAGCCAGCTTGTCGACCTGCGGCCGCCACCCAAAATACCGCTGAGCTTTAGCAATATTCGCAACAAAGACTTTCTGATCACTCTCCCTGGCCGGCAGCCTTTTGTAACGGAGCTTAGTATTGGTCAAACTCTCAAGTAGCCCCAGCAACTCCAGCAGGGAAAGGCTGTTCTCCTTACCGCCCCCAATGTTGAACGCCTCGCCTGCGGCCTCTTCGTAATGCTCGAATGCGGCAAAATACAACCGGGTTATGTCGTCGGCATGAGCTACATCACGCACCTGCTTCCCCGTCCCCGATATGGTAAACAGCGCGGCGGCTTGTTGCGATTGCGCCTCAACCGCTTTCTCGCAAAACCACCCGATCCAACCCTGCTCATTTGTCGCATATTGGCGGCCGCCATACATTGAAGAGTGCCGGAAAACAATCGTCCTGAGGTTGAAGATTCGTGCGTAATCAAGCATATACTGATCGGCGGCCCCCTTTGAACAGCCGTAGGGCGAATGGAAATTTAAGGGCGTGGCTTCGTCAAACCCCTCCGGTTTTTCGTTACATATATACCGCGATTCATTTTCACAATAAGAAAACGCCTCTAAATCACCGTAGACCTTGTTGGATGATGAATAAACCAAAACGGCTTCCGGACAGTATTTTCTGACGGCCTCAAGCAAATAGAGACTACCGCAAACATTGACTTCAAAATCCATTTGCGGATTGGCAATTGAAGTCATCATTGCAACCTGGCCGGCCAGATGAAATATCCCGTCGGGTTTGAATTGTCTGACCAGACCGGCGACGTCATTGTTGTTGCGAATATCGCCGTGCACAAATTTAAAGTCGCCCTTTTTTTGCAACCACGCCAGGTTCGGCCGCGCCCCGTTGCCATATAAATTATCAAACACGACGAGCTCGTCGCCCCGCGCCAAGGCGCAAGCCGCCAAATTGCTTCCTAAAAACCCGCAGCCCCCTGTTATCAGTATTTTCATTGCAGACCAGAAGCCTCTTCAATTGCCATGGTTTTCTTTATCCCTTCCTCCAAAGATACAACAGCCTTCCAGCCAAGCTTTTTAAGCTCTTTGATGTCAACGTGCGAATCCATGACTTCGTTCTCGCGATACGGAAGCGCTCCGTAGTTTAATTGCGTACGGGAGTTTCGGGCAATTTCTTTTACCAAGGCCGCAAAATCACGGATTTTAATTGTCCGGCCCGTTCCAACGTCATAATGGATAAAACCCACGCCATGCAAATCATCGCAATGATGATTAATGATGCAATCAAACGCGCTCGCGACATCATCAATGTATATAAAATCTCTTTTTTGCTCTCCTTGCGTCAAATCAATATGATCAACCCGCCGCATAATGCTGTGAATAATATAGGTCACGAACTTTGTCTCATCATCAAAAGGCCCGTAGAAATGCTCCAGGGCGACATTGATACATTTGATTGTTTTAGAATAAAGCCTGAGCCATTCCTTAAACTGGCTCTTTGACAATGAATACTGACTCACTCTTTTATCCAAAACCGTATCCGTATTAATAAAACACGCGACATTTCTTTCAGCGCCATATTGCAGAAGCTTTAAAGGCAGAATCAGGTTGGCTTCTAATATTGAAACCGGGTTCACATCTTTGCGTCCATAATTCGTGGAGCAATGGAGAATAATATCAACTTTTTCCGTATCAAGCATTGCTTTCAAATCGGTCAACTCAACATCGTACCGCTTAAAACTTGCTATATTGCTAATTTCCGAAGTATTTGAAGATTTTCTCAGCAACAAAACGATTCGATACCTGCGCCGGACAAGCACCCTGAGGAGATTGACGCCCAAAAAGCCGGTGCCGCCTGTGAGCAAGATTGTTTTATTCTCCCCAATCATGGCAAGACTGGCTTTCAAAAAGTCCTTTGCTGATCATCGCATATTTATTGCAGGCCCTGCCGTAAGAGCTGATGACCCGGCCGACTCTCTGCTGCTTGGCCGGCATAAGACCAACCGGGCAGAGCCGTCTGAACGCAGGTCAAGATCTGTGCTGCATACGATCAAACCGGGGAACAGCAGTCCGCCATCTCGCAAGAACCCGGCATCCGCACATTCGCGCAAGTCATCCCCGTCAGCCGCGCAATTTACGCGTCGCTTTCTACCCGACGTTATCGCCCTCCGCGCCGGCATACGCACCGCTACGCAGTTGCGTTCAAACAATGCCGGTTATTTTGAAGTTGTACAAGAATATATAACCCCGCAGCAGGGCGCGCAATCCCGAAGCACTTCGCCGCGATCAAAACGCCTATCGCACGCTTGTTTCCGCGGCATGCTTGTCACGCGGCCACCAGGTGGTGCGGATTAACCCGGCGGCATTTTTTAAAGTCTTGGTGATTTCCGACTTTTTTATTTTCCGCAGCCTTCTCATGAAGTATGAAGGGCGGAAATAGAACGTGGATACGGCTTTTTTCCGGTAAGCTTCCAGGTCTTCTCTGGTCAGGTGATTGGTCGGCATGGCGATTGAAGTCCCCGACTGGTCCATAGTGCGGCACCCGGCAGCCACCCACCCCTTTTGCATCGCTTCCTTCCGCAAGTCGGTTCCGCCGCGCGGCACCGCCACATTGATGCCGGCGAAATCAAGCTTTATCCGCTTCAGCAACTCCAGCGTTTCCCGCATGGTTTCATGACTTTCCTCGGGAAGCCCCAGAATGAAAGTCCCCGTGGTTTCAATCCCGATCCGATCGCAATAATCGGTGGTTGCCATGATCTGCTTCAGATTGTACTGCTTTCGATACAGCCGGAGGATTTTTTCCGAGCCGGATTCGACGCCGAAAATGATCCCGTGACAGCCGGCGGCCTTCATCAAGTCCAGCAGATCCGGCGCCGCCACATCGACCCGCGAAAAACAGACCCAGCCGAAACCAAGCTTTTCAGCGATCATCCGGCGGCATAGCTCGGCGGCAACGGCTTTATTTGCGCCAAAGGTTTGCGTATGGAAAAATATTTCGGGGATACCGAGTTTCTTGATAACGCGCAACTCCGCGAGGATATTATCCACTTCCCGGTATTTATATCCGCCCAGGTTGTTCATGATGCAGAAACTGCACGGAAACGGGCAGCCGAAGTCGATGATCGTCGTGGCAAAGGTATGGCCGTGAATAAGGGCATGCCGATAGTCATATTTCATGAACAGCTCATGGCGCGGCGGCGGCACGGCAAACACGTTTTCCCGGCCTTCCGTTACAAGGGTTTTCACCACCCCCGCCTTGTCGCGGATGTGCATGCGCGTAATACGCTCGTACTGCCCCGCCAGATAATAAAGGATATCACGGCTGGTAAAATCGAGCAAGGCGGCGTCGATAATCTCATTTTCACGTAAAAGCTGGCCGCCTTCTTCGATAAACACATCGCCGCTGACCACGAGCTTTTCTATGGGGAGGGACGCGCGCAGCTCGCGGAAAAACTGCAGGTCCTCCGCAAGGCTGACTGATCCGATCAGCGAAATAACAACATCCGGCCGAATGGCGCGAATCCGGTCCAGCGCCGCGGCGACCGTCAGCCGCCCCGCCACGGCATCGATAACATCGACCTCATACTCCCCGCTCAGCGTGCCGCTCAGCATGACAAGGTCGATCGGCTGCAGGAAATTGTCGGCGGGCGACACCTTGCTGCAATAGTACTCCCGCACATAAAGATTCCTGCCGGGCGGATTAAGCAACAGTATTTTTTTATTCAGCGGCATGCCTTGCCCCGCAAAATAATGCTCACGGCTGGGCGCCGCCCGAGAGCACGGCGCCATCATACAATTCGCAGGTGCATTCCCCGGTCAGATACACCTGGGTATCGAACAGGTATTTCTTGACGATGTTGCTGAACAGCGCCACCTCGTCATTGCCCTTGGAATAACTGAGATAACGCCGGGCCAGCTCAAGCCCGTCGCCCGGCAACAGTCCGCAGAACGCGCTGATCCGGCGCAAGCGCCGCCGATCCTGCGCATCCGGCGTCACTTCCGGGATACGGGCTTCAAACCGCCCGATCTGTTCATGCAGGCGCCGGCCTTCCGGCGCCGGATGCTGCGCCGCGTAGGCGCGCATATCCTCGTTCAGGGCCGCCACCGAAAACACCCGGC
>Ga0265297_10011691_pt1 | contig 10694 bp, 7 predicted proteins | sample Munlanlwell13791_FD_192502 | JGI IMG/M metagenome (GOLD analysis project Ga0265297, IMG submission 192502) | Leachate microbial communities from a municipal landfill in Southern Ontario, Canada - Leachate well 137-91 | ecosystem: Engineered > Solid waste > Landfill > Unclassified | place...
GACTATGAGACGCCACGAGAGTTCGAGGGTGTCCCAGAGCGCGGGCCAGCGGACGGTCTGCCAGATGGCGTCGATGTCCTGCCCGCGAATCGTGTGCAGGTAGTGGAGGTTGCCGCCCGTGGTCGGCCCGTCCGAGTTGTCGACCTGCAGACAGCCCTTGGCGGGATAGGTCTGGGCGTGGTAGGCGGCGGCCCACTCCTTGAGCGCGTACTCGCAACCCGACCACGTCGGGCAGGCCATGAGGACGCGGGGCTTACCGACAGCCTTCAACTCTTCGGTCCAGAACAAGCGAGTCCCCCTCAGTACTTCAACGCAGAGACGACAAACGTAGCCGCAGCAGAGCCGCTGTCGTTCTGCAGGTAGAGGACGCCGTACGGCCAACCGTCAAGGGTCTGCTTGTAGGAGGCACCAGCCATCGTCGCCGAGTTCGCGGCGACATCTTCGACCTTAGCGGCTTGATAGTAGAGATTGGCCAAGGTGGCGTCGGTGAAAGCGATCTCGTCGGCGGCCGAGGTTCCTTGACCGAACTGGACCGTGGTAGCGGTCGTCGGGGTGGCAGTGATGACGTCGGTCGCACTGACGGCAGCCACCGCGAAGGTGAAGCCGGGCACGCCGTAGTCGGCGTCGTTGAGCAGAGCCGTCAGGTTCACGGCCGCAGCGGCGTTGTTGGCCCCAGTCCAGTACAGGCGCGTTTCGTCGTCGGCATCGTCCTCAGTCGCCTCAGCAGTGAAGGTCAGGCCGTTGAGAACGAAGGTGTCACCGTCATCGACTACCGTGGCGTCGGCGAGCGTGAGGGTGAAGGAGAGCGGATGCTCAAGTGCGCGGTAGAACTGGTAGTTGAACTGCTGGTCCGAGGCGATGACCCAGTCGATGTACGAGACCGGGACTGAGGAACAGTCGCAGACGATATAGAGAGCCGCCGTATTGGCGACCGTACCGATTTTTCCAGTGGTCGAAGTCGCCCCCGCCAGCGGATCGGGAAGTGCGAGCACGCCCGAGGCTGTGGAGTGGACGAAGAGATTACCGCTGGAGTCGACCTGCAGGCACTCATACTCGCCATCGGTCGAGAGCGTAGGGGCCGTGGTGCTGTACTGGCCCTTGGAAACGATTGCCATCTATCCTCCCTGTCTAAGGCCCCCTTGCGGGTCCAGGGTGCCGGTGGTTAGCTTTTTGGTGTCGCTCCACCGTTGTCGAGGTGGACGAGTTCCACGAGGTCGACATCGGTGTGGTCCATGTCGCGCACCACCCCATAGAGGTTGCGCGGCTCGTCGTAGTAGTTGCGCTCCCGCTCGCAGCGGGCCAGCGCCGCCTTCCAGTCCGCGACTGAGGCAAGCGCGCAGGAGGTCTCGTATCCCTTGCCGGGGCGGAGGTAGCCCTCACGCCAGGGCACACCATGGATGAGGAACCCGCCCGTGTAGTGCGCCTCCATGACCTCCAGAATGTCGGGCGGGGCGATGACGTCTGTGTCGAGCGAGAGGATGTGGGTGTGGCCATCGCAGTTCTCGATGATGGCCTGCCACGCGGCGTTGAAGTGCGGGCCGTAGATGATCTTGTCGCCGACGCGGTGGCTCTTCGGTTCGGCGAAGACGACGTAGGGGATGCCGCGCTCCGCAAGATGTGCTGCGCCCCCCTCGTCGCACACCGAGAGCAGGCGTTCATAGGCAGAGGTGGCCGCAGCCCACGCATCGAGCGCGTAGAGCTTCCGTGCGTGATACGGGGCTGCGACCAGTGTCATCAGTCTTCCTCTTCTGCGATCCGTGCGAGGAGAATGTCGATGACCTGAATACCGCCCGAGGCGGCGTTGGCATCGGCGAGCGAGCGCTCGTACTGAGCCGTAAGCTCGGCCCGCTTCTCCTCAAGGTACTCGCGGGTCAGCATCAACCGCCCGTGCCCCTACCCGTCGAGGTCGCGTGGATGGGGATGTAGTAGGTCGCCCCGTTCACGCGAATCTGGATGGAGTGGGTGTTGGTCTGCTCTGTATGCGTGGCGATAAGGGCATCGTTGGCGATGGCGTCGTCAAAGCAGAACAGGTTGGTGAGCTTTGTCGTTCCGTTGGTGCCCACGCTGATGTAGGCGTCGTTTGCCCCCATCGTGGCCCCGGTGACGATGTTGGAGTCGAGCCGCAGGGCGGCGAGCTTGCCACCCGGCGTCGGGGTCGTGCCCGCGACTTCCAAGGTCGCGCGAACGGCGTTGAGCGAGCCACTCACGGTGCCGCCGGAAGCTACCTGCCCAGTGGCGTGCAGGGCGTTGATGGTGCCGCCAGTGGCACCGCTGGCCGCAGCAGCGATGCCCCGCAGGCGCAGGGTCTCGCCGGAGCCGGTGGACGTGAACTTGAGGTCCTGATAGGTCCCGCGCACGTCGCCCGAGGACCCGGCGTGCACGAAGTAGTCGCGCTTGAAGTTGTGCGACCCGTTGGCGGTGAGGGGATACGCGGAAGTCCCCACGCTCCTCACCTTCGGTCCATAGATAGCCATGGGCTACCTCCCTCTATGTGTGAGTGGGGAGGGCGGGGGTCACCGCCCTCCCCGTCACGGTAGGTACTACGAACTTAAGCCCAACTGATGTAACCGAGCTTCGCGTGGCTGTAGAGACCGTCCACGACCTTGACACCAAGCTCGCCGAGGTAGCGCTGACGCCAAGCATCGACACCGTCGTCGCCGTAGGTCCACGTCGCCTTGGCAAAGGGACGGAACTGGGCGATGGCGATCTTGTTCATGTCGATGATGAAGAGGTCGCTCTTCGAGCAGTTGAGCGTCCAAATCACGGGCAGGTCGACACCGAGGTCGGTACGCAGGGTGTCGATGTAGCGGCCCCACTTCGACTTCTCAGGGCTGGTGATGACCTTGTCGGCCCCGAACGAGCTGATCGTGCGAGCGTTCTTCGGATGGCAGACGATGATGAAGCGATCCGACGGGTCGGTCTTGTCTTCGAGGATGCTCGCCATGAGGGCGTTGATGGCTTCCTCGGTGACCGACTTGGTCGAGTAGTCGATGTTCGCACCCGAAGCGCAGATGTACTGGTCGAGGCCCTGCGTCCTACGGACGTAGGTGTCCGAACCGGCATATGCGTCGGCCGGAGTACCCGAACCACCGTAGTTGAGGACGCCGTAGAGGAGCATCCCCTCAAGCTCGTTGGTGAGTTCGGTGAGGGCGTTCTCGAACTGGGCCTGGAGGGTGTCCCCGGCGACCAGCGGGCTGACGGCTGCGAACGAGCCCGTGACCGTCAGGTAGAAGTCGACGATGTTGGTGTAGCCGGTGACGAGGGTGACGTCCTTGTACTTGTTCTCGTCGGCGGACGAACCCTCTTCCTTCGGGGAGACGATGACCTCGAAGATGTCGGCCGTGGTGTGCGCCGTCGAGCCGGTGCCAGAGTTCTGACGACCAGCGTCGCGGACGAGTGTGAGGACGCCAGACGTGTTGGCCGTGACCTCCATGATCTCGTCAGCCCCGTAGGTGCCGATGGGGGTCGCGCGGGACACGTTCTTGAGCATCGAGCCCTTCTGGATGCTGCTGCCACCAGTCAGACCGAGCTTGTTGTTGGTCGCGTCACCGGAACCGTCGATGGTGGTGTCGGTCGTGGCGGAGCAGGTGAAGCGGCGGGTCGGAGCGTTGGCGGTCTCCCACTTGAACTCGAACGACTGCACGGGGAAGCGCGACGTCATGTCGAGGAGCGGGGACTTTGCCATGAGGGCAGGCCAGAGCTTCGAGTCGACACTGGTATCGAACGTACCCTCGTAGCGGGTCGTCGAGATGGTCTTGTCAAAGGTCGCGGTCTGTGTACTAGCTGGCCAAGCCAATGTGGCTCACCTCCTTGCAGCGCAAAGCTGCTCGTGTGCTTGACGAGTAACCCCGCGCCGAAGGTGGTGCCTATCGGCGGGTGCGAAGCCGGATTTCCGAAGGGGGCCGGAAGGCCCGAGCTATCGGCCAGCTATCGCTATCTAAGCCCGCTTGGGGCTGGAGTCTCTAGAAGGGGAGGTCGTCCCCGATGATGGACTCGACGAGGGCGCGCGTGTCGCCCTTGCCGATACGCTCCATCAGTTCCTTGTCATGGTCAGCGGGAGCCTGCGGTCTGCCGACGGGGCCAACGCCCCACGCTTTGGCAACACGCTCCTCGGCCTCCTTGGCCATCTTCTCTTCGGTCTCGCGCAGGGATGCCGCCCGCCGTCTGGCGATCTCGGCAGCAGCCTCGAAGTCGGAGAGGTTCTTGAGCGGCTCGTCCTTGCGGGCCGCATCGAAAATCTCCAGCTCGACCGCGTCGGCTTGGTCCTTGAAGCGGCTTATCGCACTCTTCAAAGCGTCCTGCTCGTACTTGCGCTCCAGAGCGTCAACCCGCTCTTCGACGCGACTCTTCTTTGGGGGTCGCCCCTCCTCCTTGTCGGCCTTCTTCTCGGCCTCCTCGATGACCTCGGCGTGCTCGTCCTCGACTTCCTCGTCCTCCCTGTCGAGTGCGGCGATTGCGTCGTCGATGTCGAAATCTTCGGACATTGGTTCCTCCAATGAGGGTTCAGATGCCCCGCATGGTCACGAGGCCGTCGTCTTCAGCGACGCGGAAGCCGCTACCCGGCGCCCGCATGTACTGTTGCTGCTTGTTGAGCGCAATCTGCAGCAATCCCCTCACCTGACTTGCGCCCTTGCCGTTGAAGAGTTCGCTCCTCCTCTGTTGCTCTGTGAGGCCACCGACATCCCACTTCGCTGCCGCGTTGCCCTGCGCGAGCATGGAGTAGTTCTCGGCGAACTCCTGGTCTGAGAGGCCGCTCTTGAAGAACAGCCGTTCGTAACCCTGCGGGGCGACTCCACCAGACTGCTTCCAGACGTCAGTGAACCCCGCCGCGTATGCCTTGTACTGCAGCGGGTTGACAGCCTTGGCCGCGCCCTGCTGGCGCTGCGCCCGCGTAAACGCCTTCCAGAAGGGATATTGCTTTTGGAAGGCGGGCAGCTTGCTGATCTGATTCTGCAACTGGGTCGCCGTCCAGCCGTGACGCAGATAGTCACGTGCGAACTGCCGGTTGAGCTTCACGCCGGGGAGCACGGCGTTCCAGTAAGAGCGCAGCTCGGAAAGGTTCTTCTTCGCCTCGGCACTCTTGAAGTACGCCTTGTCCTGCAGACGCACCATCATCTTAAAGTAGGCGATGGACCAGTTGCCCGCATCTGCCTTCTGGAGCAGGTCGGAAGGCGGTTTGACCCCGGCGTCATCGAACATCAGGCGATACGCCTGCGTATAGGCCGAGAGACCCGCGTTGGCGGAACCGCCACCGCCGCCACCGCCGCCGGACGACCCGCCCGTGGAAGAGCTGGACTGGCTCAGGTATTTGGGGGCGTTGCCCTTGCCGTCGCCGACGAAGACGTAGCCGACGAAGACGCCAGCCTTGTTGACAACGACGTTCCAGTCGGCCGCGTTGCCGGGCGGGGCACCCGTCCCCTTGTAGGTGTCACCCTTCTCATAGGTGCCGCCACCGGAACCGGCTACCTTAGCCACTGCGCCTCACTGTCTGCATAAAGTATCATCTCCCTTTATTATACCACATGGTTTTGGACTCTCTTGACACGCTAATGTGAATACCATTCCAGCGCCGTCCAGGCGAACGAGTGCGGGCTGGAGTAATAGGTCGTGATGTCCTTGGCAAAGGCACTCGCGCCCCAGCGCCTCTTGTCGTCGCGGATGAGGTCGCGGATGAAGGCGCTGAGTTGGGCGACCATCTTCTTGCCCTCGGTGGAGTAGGCGCTGTTGCCGGGGCCACCGTAGTAGTCGGAGTACGAGCGCTTCATCTCGGCCCGCAGATGGCGTGCCATCGCAGCCGTGTACAGCATGTGGTTGACGCGCATGAACTCCTGATAGCGGTCCTCGTCGTAGGGCGTGAAGTGGTTGTGGAGCTTCTTCACCTTCTCCATGTCGGGATTGAGTCTGGTGACTTCCCTCTTGTACTCGTTCCACTGGTGCTGCTGCTTCTCGGCGTTCGGCCCCCTCCCGACCGAGGCATAGTTGGGTTCTGTGAAGTAGGGGATGTGGAGGATGCGATCCGCGAGCCCGCCGACGAGAGCCTCGCCGCCCTTCACCTTGGACAGTACCCTGTCCTTGTAGGCGTCGTGCTTGAGCTTCGCGTCGCGATAGGCGCGCGACGAGGTGCCATGCTCCTTGCCAATGACCACAAGCTTGTTCCAGTAGTCGCGCTGCACCTTGGCGATGGCGAGGTCTATGGCGGGTCCACAGTCGATGCCCTGAGACCTGAGCCGCTCCGACCCGAGGTTGTAGAACGCATCGCTTGATGTGTCGGCGAGCCCCTTGAGGGTCTCGACCTTGGAGTCCACAGCCCGCGACTCAAGCTGCCCCGCCCACTTCGAGTTCTTCATGTAGAAGCTGCGCTGGCCCAGCAAGCCGATGTCCATCTTGATGAGGTGCTCGATGCGCTCAAGGTCGCTGTCGTAGCCGCGCTCGGAATAGAGGTAGTTGTCCGGGTAGGCGGCGGCAAAATCCTGCTCGATGAGCGTGGGCGAGAGGGTGCGCTCGTACTCGGGCCACTCGACGCCCTGCGCCTTGGCTTCCTTCATGGCGTAGAGGTGGAAGATGCCGGGCAGCGCCTTGCGCTGATCGCCGTCGGGCTGGCCTTTCTTCCAGATTGACATGAGCTGCTCGTAGTAACCCTCGGAACCAGCCGACACCTGACGGGCGATGGCCTCGGCCCACACGGTCGAGTCCTTGACCTTCTGCTCGGTGATTGCGGCGGCATCCTGATAGGAGAGATAGGAGGGGTACTCGACGACACTGCCCTTCTTGTGCCCGCCGAGGTAACGCAGGCGGCTGGAAGCGATGGCTTGAAGCTGCTCGCGAGTCGAGAGCGTGGTGATCTCGCCGCCCGCACGGGCCGCGTAGTAGTCGGCGTTCGAGAACGTGTAGACCCCGTCCTCGTAGCGCGAGGAGGAGGGGGCAAAGTCAAGGACCCACGGATGATCGACGGCGATGGCGACCTTCTCCTTCCCTTCAGCCTCGTAGAAACTCTGCAGGGTGTCGAAGTCGGGGTGCTTCGCGCGGTAGGACGCCAGCGCGCTCGGGTTGCCGAGGAACTGCATCCCGCCCCGTATCTCGGCGACGCGCTTGGGGTTCTCGCTGAGAGTCCCGAGAGCATGGCGGGAGATGGCTTGGAAGAGGTACTCGGGGTACTCGGAGTGGTTGAACATAATGAGGTTGATGAGGTCGATGTGCCACGGCCAGTCGACCTTGAGTTCGCCGCCCTCGGGGACCGCCTCGCCCTTTCTCTCGGCGTAGTGCTTGACGAGATAGGAGTGCGCCGACTTGTAGGACGACATGTCGCCGACGAAGAGTTGGGCGAACTTGTTGTCGGCTTGGTTGAGCCCCGTGACGAGCGCCTTCTCGGCCCCCAGTGGGCTGAAGGCGTAGTCCTCGGAGAACAGCGGCAGCCCCTCCAGTTTCAGCCCACTCGCGCCCGCTAGTGAGACGAAGGGCATCGCCATCCACGGGTTGAAGTTCATGATGTTGGCCTTCGTGACGCCGGAGAGACCGCCCTCGGGCTCCATCCAGAACGCCCCCGTCGGCAGGCCGTAGAAGACGCGGTCGCCGAAGCGCACGCCGAAGTCGTCGCGCCACGGGTTCTGGTCGTAGGCGGCCCGCATGGCGAAGGGGTGGCGCGCGAGCATTTTCCCCCAGTAGACCCAGAACTGGCGGTAGGAGTTGACGAAGGGCAGGACGTTCCGCATCGCGTCTTCGATGATGGTCGGGTTGCGCGTGAAGGTGCGCGAGTCGGCGTAGTCAAGCGCCCGCTCGAAGGCTATCTTGCGTACCTGTCCCTCGCTGATGTCGAGCTTCGCGAGGGCGCGTATCTCCTCGTCGTACTTGTGCGAGAACATGATTTCGCGCAAGGGTTGCCCCAAGCCCTCCATGATCCGCATCGAGACGTTCTCATAGAACCACTGCAGGGGTTGGCGCGCGGGGTTCACGGCGCTGCCGAAGCCACCCTTGAAGATGGCGTCCATGTGGGCAGGCACATCCCAGAACTTGCCGGGGTTATCGCTCACCATCTGTTCGAGAGTCTTGAAGGGCAACGAGCCTGGGCTCTGCACGGCACGCCGGAGGCGACGGTCGCTGGCGAGGCACTGGAGGATTTCGGACCACGACTCGACGAAGCGCGACACGTTGCCCGCCGCCCCGGCAATCCCGATGGGGTCGTCGGAGTCGAGCAGGCGGCGCATGTTCTGGGCGGGAAGTTCCTCGGGGGTGATGATGTCCTTCTGCGCCATCTTGGTGCGGATGAACGCTCCCGACTTGTCGTCGGCGGAGATGATGTGCTCCAGCCACGCCACGATGTCGTCACGCTCGGAGAGCCGGGTCTTGAGGAAAAGCTGGGCGATGGGTTCGGCGTTCATCTTGGCGATGTTGTGGTGCAGCCAGTTGGCGTAGCCCGGCTCACCAGGGCGCAGGAGTTGGAAGTGGTTGGAGAGCGCTTGCATCGCCATGTCCATGCCGCCCGCGCCCTCGACGAGTTGCCGCTCCCATTCGCTGAGGGTGCCCTCAGCCTTGGACGCAAGTTCATCGAGCCGCGCCTGCTGGGCCTTGTCCGGTTCCGCGAGGGCGCGCAGCTCGTCGTACTCGTCGCCCTCGGCCTTGGAGAGCTTTATCCAGGCCCCCTCCTCCTCAGCTCCACGGAGCTTCTTGCCAACATTGCGAACGGCGGTGGTCGACCTGCCGATGCGGCTACGCTGGCCGCCGAAGAGTTCGTCGCGCCTGGCGAGCGCGTCGCGCCACGTCTTGCTCCCCGGAACAATCTCTTCGGAGATGAGGCGCAGGCCCTCGTCCTTGCCGTAGACGCGCACAGCGAAGAGCGGGCTCGACATGACGATCTTCTTCCAGATGCCCATGATGCGGTCCCCGGCGAAGGCGTCCCAGCGCGAGAGCCACTTGATGGAGGTCCCGCTGTGGAACCACGCCATGATGCGCGGGTCGAAGGGCAGCGAGTAACCCGCCGCCAGTTCGGTGTCGAGGAAGGGCGTGGGATAGGAGAGGTCCTCCATCTTCTTCTGCGCCCAGTCGACCGTATGGGTATCGCCATCAGCGCGCTTGCCGGTGATGATGCGCGCTGCCTCCTCGGTCTCATTGAGGAACTTGTTGGCAGCCTCGATGCGCTGGTGCAGTTCGTGGCGCGCGGCCTTGTCAACGGTCTCATCCAGAAGCGCCACGAGTTCATCGCGCTCGGCCATGAGGGCCGATATGCGCTCGGGGTTGCGGGTCTTGAAGTTGTGCGTGTAGGCACGCTCGTAAGCGCTGGCGGCACCCCTGGCGCGCGATTTCAGAATCTTGTTGCGGAAGGTGAGGAAGTCCTCCCAGATGCCCTCCTCCTTCATGTTCTCGACGATGCGCTGCGCGACTTTCTCGTAGACGTGGTAGGGGTCGTCGGAGAAGTAGGCTTCGTCGGCCCTCTTCATGAGCCACGCGCGGTCAGCCTTGGTCATCTTGCCGCGCCGCCCCATCTTGGAGGCAAGACCGAGGTCCTGAATGTGGCGCTCGGACCGCCAAGTGGGCATACGCCGCCCGTTGATGAAGGCGGGGCTGGAGAAGACGCGCCCGATGCCGGTCTCGATGTGGCCCACGTAGCGCTCGGATCGTGCGAGGTCCCAGAGGCCCGAGGCATAGAAGTCCATCGCGTCGGGGACCAGATCGCGCAGCTTCATCTCACCCATGATGTCGAGAGCGGCCTCTGGAGTCTTCGCGTCGGCAAGACGCTGGACAAACGGCTTGAGTTCGGGGACGTCGGGGATGCGGTAGATGCGGGCGATGAGCGAGGGGTTGTCGAGGACGTAGGCGATGACCTCGGCGTGGTTGTAGAAGAAGCGGTGGACCTTGGGGCGCGGTGGCGGTTCGGTGGACGGAGCAGGAGCGGTACTTCCGGGGCCACCCGCTCCTGCTCCCTCGACCGTCTTGCCCGTGAGTGCCTCGGTGAAGTCGTGGAGTTGGTCTACGTCGTCGGCGCTGACGATGATGTGCTTGCCGTCGTCTGACCTCTCGACCGCGAGGCCGACCTTCTTCGCGGCAGTCCCGATGGCGCGCACCTTTCCCTTGTTGGCGGCAAGGTCGAACTCTACGTAGGGCTTGACCTTCTTCGCTGGATGTCGTGATGGGTGGTCGGCCTTGGCCCCATGGCTGCCGAAGGTCTTGTAGCCCGCCTTGTTGAGAACCTCGACATCAGGAGCGATGGAAGCGTCGACCTCGCCGACAGCAGTCTCGGCGACTTTGACACCAGACTCACTCGTCGTCTTCGGCTTGGCGGCTGGTGGGGCTTCCGGAACATCCATGCCCGTCTGTCCGGGCATCTCCCGTGGACGAACCACTGTCTCCTCGAACGGCTCTGTGTAGCGAGCAGTATCATCGACACCGATTTCCAGCCCCGCCTGCTTACCCTCGCCGCTTCCGATTGACTCCTTGCCATATGCCCTGCGCCCCTCGACATCGGCAAGTTCCTCAAGGATGTTCTCAACCTCAGCACGGTTCTCGGGGGTAAGGTCGTCGAGTTTGTCGAAGACATCGCCGTAGGTCGCAGGCTTGCCATTGATGGTGAGTCGTCCACTCTGGTCTGAGAGCATCTCCTTGAGCCTCGCCATGCGCTCCGGGGCAGTTGCGGCGACGAGCGCCTCGTCCACATCCCGCGCCACACGCCACGCGACCTTCGCACCCTCCACGACCCTCGGGAT
>Ga0265297_10011692_pt1 | contig 10693 bp, 8 predicted proteins | sample Munlanlwell13791_FD_192502 | JGI IMG/M metagenome (GOLD analysis project Ga0265297, IMG submission 192502) | Leachate microbial communities from a municipal landfill in Southern Ontario, Canada - Leachate well 137-91 | ecosystem: Engineered > Solid waste > Landfill > Unclassified | place...
GCCAGAAGAAGCTTTTCTACTCCTCAGCCGGACATGAGCATATACTGATCTACCGCAGCAACTTAGAAAGCCCAAGGGTGGCACCTGAGGGAGCGTCCCCTTTGGGACGCTCCCCAGAGTACCAGCCTAATGTCGAAGCCATCATCTCTGGAGGCTTCATGCTGGGTATGGTCCCGGAGATAGACGAGTACCTGGAAGACCGGAGCCTCTCCTTAAACCCGCAAGACAAGGTTATCCTCTACACTGATGGTGTAACTGAAGCCAGGAACATAGATGAAGACCTCTTCGGTCTGAAACGCTTAACCGATATCATCTCCAAGCACGGCCATAAACCAGCCCAGGACTTACTCTCTATCATCAAAGAAGAAGTCTACGCCTATATCGGCACCAGAGAGCAGTATGATGATATAACCTTAGTTGTTATGGAGGCGACCTAAGGTACCCACTGTCCCATTCAGTTTGGAAACAGTTTCCAAGCTCGTTGTTCCCTACCTATCTCACCTTTAAGGATTAATTCGGCCGACAACCTATCCTTTTCCTTGACATGTTAAGAGATTGGAAAAGGATTAATTCGCAGACGGCCTTCGGCCTACGACTTACGTTCGCTTTGCTCCGTAAGTCGTCTGCTCATTAAAAATACTTGTTAGATTTTCCTTCTTTCTACGTCTATTGTGGGTAGAAACACCACGCGCTATCTGAAGCGCGGGTGTGCCCTTGTGGGCAAGGAGGAAGATATGAACAAAAATATCGGGTTGTTGGTTGTTGTATTATTCGTGGCTTATTTTTCCGGAATATGCGGGGCAGATGATCTATGCTGGGAGAATATAAGCAGGGAGGTAACCAATGTAAATACGGTTTGGGTGGATCCTGATGATCCGCGGATCATCTATATCGGGACGGATAAAGGGATCATTAAGTCCAATGACGCCGGAGAGAATTGGAGTATTATGGCGCGTCAAAAGAAACCGGAAAAAGGATATTACAGGGCGCTGGTGCAACTTCCCAATAGAGATCTTTGTCTGGGAACAAGCGAAGGCGTCCTGATCAGCAAAGACGACGGCAGAAGCTGGAATAAAATAGGGGGTGTGCTGGGGCATCTTCCTATTGAGGCGATCACTTCCGATAAAAGCGGAAAGATCTATATATTGAGCGAAGGGAAGGTTTTTAAGGCTGACCCCGGCACAGAGGCTTATGAGAAGATCGCCTGGAAAGGATATTCCAGGAGTGATAAGCCGGCGGAAGGGGAGGAAATTGATGAACAGTCTGATGAGCCCCGGGTTATCCACGGGTTAAGGTATATCTCTATTGATCCGGCCAGGCCCGGGCATATTTATTTAATAGTCGATTCTTCAGTACTGGAGAGCGAGGATGACGGACGATCCTGGGTGACTTTCCCCGGCTTGCCTGATAGCGGCTTAAGGCGTATCAGCGTGTCCGCGGCATCCAGGATCTATGGGGCATCCGATTCCAGATTATACGTATATGATTCAGGAGCCTGGAGAGAGCTTGGCACGCGCATGGCCGCGAATGATATACATGCTCTGGCGATAGATAAGCGGGAGAATGTGTATCTTGCTACCGAAGAAGGCTTGTTTAAAAGTAAAGCAGCTGCCGGTTGTAGATCAAAGGTAAAGAAGGAAGGCATCGAAGATAAAACAGAGCCGACGATACAGCAGGTGCATATCGCGGCGATAGAGCACGCCGACGTCAATATAGAAAAAATAAGAGAGTGGAGAAAGAAAGCCGCCAAGCGCGCCCTTTTACCGAAATTAGAAGTAAGCTTTGATCGGGATACCGATAGCACTATTTATTCAAATACCTGGGGTATTTACGGCAACGGAACTACACCGGGAAGGCATTATGTCGGTCCGGATGACAGGACAAATTACCGCAACAATAATTACAGCGTTTCATTATCCTGGGAGCTCGGCGATCTTATATGGAGTGATGCCCAGACGTCTATCGATGTGCGTTCGCGCCTGATGGTCGAACTGCGCAATGACATATTGGATGAGATAACCAGGATATATTTTGAACGGCGCAGGCTTAAGGCCGAATTGAATAATCTTGTGTCCTCCGACAATAAGATCACGGAGAAGAGGATCCGGGTCCAGGAGCTTACGGCTTTATTGGATGGCTTCACCGGCGGATATTTCTCCCGACAAAGCAAGTAAGCGCTCCGGTATTGTCTTATTGTTTTTTGAACAGGCGGTAGTATAATTAAAACAATAGCATGGGACAGAAGATGAAGGATCGGCGGATACAGAGCGGAGGATGCTGATGGGAAGGGTAAATGAGTTTTGGGAGTCTTTATCGCGCAGGAAGATCTCTCGCAAGAGATTCTTAAAATTTTCTCTTTTGGGCCTGGCCGCGTTTTTCCTGGGGGGCGATTTGCTCCGGCCGCGGCCTGCGCAGGCCGCCGGATTTAACGGCAGGATGAAAAAATCCATTAAAGGCGACCATGATATCGTTGAGGCAAACGGGGATGACCCTTTTGTCATGACTGTCCGGGCTATTGAGGAGATGGGCGGGATGGGCCGGTTTGTGAAGGCGGGGGATACTGTCGTGGTAAAGCCAAACATCGGATGGGACAGGGCCCCTGAATATGCCGCTACCACCAATCCCATGGTGGTCGCCGCGCTGGTCGAATTATGTTTAAAGGCCGGGGCAAAACGGGTGAATGTTTTTGATAATACCTGTAACGCCGCCCAGCGTTGTTATGTCAGCACCGGCATCAAGGCGGCCGCGGAAAGCAAAGGCGCTAAGGTTTATTTCGTGGATGATTGGAATATAATCAATGCCCGATTTGACTATAATAGCCCCATGGATGGATGGCCTATCTTTCGTGACGCGGTAGACTGCGATTGTTTTATTAACGTCCCTGTGCTTAAGCACCACGGGTTGACCAGTCTTACTATTTCCATGAAAAACCTGATGGGGGTATGCGCCGGCGGCAGGGGAAAGATGCATTTTAACATCGGGCCGATGCTGGCGGATCTTACGGATTTTATCAAGCCCGAACTTACCGTCATCGATGCTTACCGTGTCTTAACCAGGAACGGCCCCACTGGGGGGAGCTTGAATGATGTGGTGGATATGAAAAAGCTGTTGGTTGCCACTGACCCTGTGCTGGTCGACACTTATGCCTGTTACTTATTGGAAAAGCAGCCTTTATCAATTAAACCCATTCCTGAAGCGGCAGCGCACAATTTAGGCAGCACGGATATTAACCGGGCAGATATCTTTAAGTTTACCATATGAAGACAGGAAAGCTCATTTTTATACGAAGGTTGTCCCAATGTTTGTTCCTGCTGCTTTTTATTTATATCCTCTGGTCTACCACCTATCCGCTTAAAGGTCTGCTGCCCCCAAAAACCTTTTTTCTGTTCGATCCGCTGGTAATATTCATTACTTCTATTGCCCGGAGGACCATGCTTCACGGGATATTCTTTTGCGCGGGCATGATCGCGCTTACCCTTGTGCTGGGAAGATTTTTCTGCGGCTGGGTCTGTCCTTTGGGGACAACGATAGATATCGCGGGAGCGTTGAGAAAGAAGACCCGTCTTTTAGGCAGCCGGATGAACAGCAAGCTTCGTTTACCCAAATTCTTAATTTTGGCAGTCATATTGCTCTGCGCTGCCGCGGGTATCCAGATAGCCTGGGTCTTTGACCCCCTTGTGATAATGGCCCGCTTTGTCTCGCTGAATCTTATCCCTACCCTTACCCTGGCTTTGGATAAATTATTTATCGCCATGATCAGTGCTTTTGGGCTTTACGGTTGGGCCTACGATATTTATCGAAGCCTTAAAACCTCCGTTTTAGGCGTCCAGGTTATTTATTTTTCGCATTCCGCGCTGATCTTCCTGTTTTTTCTTTTGGTAGTATCTTTGGCGCTGTGTTTAAAAAGGGCGTGGTGCCGCGCGCTCTGCCCCCTAGGCGCCATTTATGCCCTGGCGGGAAGATTTGCTCTTTTAAAACGAGTAGTCCGGCCTTGCACTGCCTGTCAAAGGTGCAGGCAGACTTGCCGGATGGGAGCGATCAATGACGACCTGACCTATGTTAAAGGCGAATGTATTCTCTGCATGGATTGCGTTTATGAATGCCCCTCCAAGTCTACCTCGTTTAAATTCACTCTATCCAGGCATGCTTCTGCCGTCGCGCCGGGCCGTTCAGGCGTAAAAGGAACGGGGATCACGCGGAAGAGCTTTTTATTCTGGCTCGGGATAGGGCTGTTCTCAACGCTGGGTTTTAAAAACAAGGATGATAAAAAGCAGGGGATAGTTGATCGGCCGGATATCATCAGGCCGCCGGGGGTGTCGGATGAGGGTAAGTTTTTGGACCGTTGTATCCGCTGCGGGAATTGCATGAAGGTTTGTATCACTAACGGGTTGCAGCCTTTACTTTTTCAACAGGGGCTTGAGGGTATTTGGACCCCGCAGCTGGTCCCGGAGATAGGTTATTGCGAATATCAATGCACCCTTTGCGGGGACACCTGTCCGACAGCGGCAATACCGCGCCTTACGCTGGATGAAAAGAAGAGTTTTAAGCTTGGCTTGGCGCATATCGACCATTCAATATGCCTGCCGTGGGCCAAGGGCGAGGATTGCATTGTCTGTGAAGAGCATTGTCCTGTCGCCCAGAAAGCTATCCATCTTAGGGAAGAAAATGTGAACGGCAGGGTTGTTAAGAGGCCTTATGTCGACCCGTATTTATGCGTCGGCTGCGGTATTTGCCAGAATAAGTGCCCCGCGCGTCCCGTAAGGGCTGTGCGGGTGCGGCCGTTGGGAGGCTTTTAAGGATTGGACTCGAGCTTTAAGATGTATTCGTCTCCGACCGTCTTTAAAAGGGCGCATTTCAGGCGGGGATCGTCTAATGTTAATAGGCGCTTGGAATAAGATTTGGAGAATACCCCGTAAGTCGAAGAAGTTTTTTTCATGAATTCGATCAACTTTTCCGCTGAATTGAGGAAGAGTACCGGGTGGGGGCTGTAAAAATTACTGCCGTCCAGGCTTAAGAACGCCACTTCCTTATCCGTGTAATATCTTACTCCCCTTACGAAGAATTTAGAGCAGATTATAGGCTTATCCAGATCGTGATTTTTCATCAGGTATTCACAGGCGTATTTTGATGAAGCGTAACTCTCCGCGTATTTATAAACGAATGGCAGGTAGAGTACAATAAGAGGGACGACAGCGGCTAATACGAAGACGCTTTTCTGGAAATCGCGCTTGACAATATAGAACGTAAGCTTTGAACATAATACCAGTATTAACACGCATAAGATATAGACCGGCGTCTTTGACGGTACATATATGGAATATTTGCCCGCCGCGAAAAGCAACCCGCCCGGAAGCATAAAAAGGATAGCCGCGCTGGCGATCAAGATCCCCAGAATGAGTTTTTTCTTGTTTTCTCTCAGGCAGGAATGGATAAAATCGCCTGTTATTATGGCAAGCGCGGGGAACAGGGGCAGGATATAGCTTACCAGTTTGGAATGAGCGGGTTGGAATACAAACAGGGTCACTGCTATCCAGCAGGCCAGAAAAACATAAAAGGGCGAGGCGTTTTTTTTGATCATTTTAAACAGGTAACCCAGGCTGGCTAAGCTGAAAAGGCTCCAGGGGAACATCGCCCCGATCATTGAAGCGGGATAGAAGTACCAGGTGTCGTTAGACCTGTGTTCGGCAAAGATCAGCCTGCGGTAATGGTCGTTATAGAAGAATTCATGAGTGAAGGCCGTGCCGTATTTTTTTATCATCAGGGCGTACCAGGGTACGCTGATCGCCGCGCAAATACATAATCCTAAGAAGAATTCCGCGCAGAGCAGGTATTTTAAGTTCCTTGCGAATAATAAGAAGATGATCACGGTCAGAAGGGTTATCAGTATGCCCAAAGGGCCTTTGGCCAGCACTGCCAGGGCGGCAAAGGCGAAGAAAAGGAGTATCCCGGTACTTTTTCTGCTAGCCTGGACATAACCCCAGTAGAAAGAGGCCAGGGAACAGAGGATAAGCACGGAGAAGATCATATCTGTGAATACGGTCTTGGATAGGCCGACCCAGAGCCCGCAGGACAGTGTTATTAACCCGCAGAGGAAAGCCTTTTTTTCGTCTTTGAAGCCTGCGACGGCCAGAAGATAGACCGCGACCACTCCTATGACCCCGAATAATGCCGGGAAAAAACGCGCCCCAAAAGCAGATACCCCGAAAAGAATGAACCCTATACGTAAGAGCCAGTATAAAAGGATAGGTTTTTCAAACTGCGGCTGGCCGAACATATAAGGGGTCATCCAGCTGTTATGATGGATCATCTCTTTGGCGGTCTGGGCGTAAAATACTTCATCGGGGTTGGTCAGGCTTAGGAGATTATTGCCGATCAGGAACACAAAGCAGGAAAGAATGATAAGGATCAATAAATGTTTTGTCCGGTCCGGTCTTGGTTTAGTTTTATTTTGCATATTTATCCAATAGTTCTGATACGGTCACGAATTTATACCCTTTTTCTTTTAATTGTTCCGCCAGGCGGAAAATAGTCTTGACCGTCTGGCGCCTGTCTCCGCCTTCGGTGGAAAATACGGCTCCGCTGTCGTGGAAAAGTATGATATCACCCGGACGGATATGCCGCAATATGTATCCGCGGATCTGTTTATCGTGAAAGGTGACCCAGTCCTTGGAGTTCAGCGACCAGAGGACTGTTTCGTAGCCCATTCCTTTGATCTTTCGCTTTTCTTTATCCGTGGCCCAGGCCTTGGGCGGGCGGAAATATTTTGTAGTCCGGCCGGTCGTTTCTTTGATCACTGCTTCGGTATCATCGATCTCTTTTTCCAGCTGATCCATCTTATAATTGATCAGTCCATGATGGGTATAGCTGTGGTTTTCGATCTCATGGCCTTCCTGCGCCGCCCTTTTGGCTATATCCGGGTATTGGGCGACGTGTTTTCCCAGCATAAAAAAAGTAGCCTTGATACCGGCGCGTTTGAGCTCGTCAAGTATCTGCGGGGTCCATACCGGGGAAGGGCCGTCATCGAATGTCAGGGCGACTACTTTCTCGTTCACTTTGGGATGATAAACCGTGCCCCTGCGGACCAGCACGGCTTGATCATAGAATACCGTAAATAACGCCACGCCCAGGCTGATGACCGCCAGGGCTATTATAAAGGCAATAAGGATCTTTTTTATCTTTTTTTTCATGGCTGACCTGAAGATTGGTCTATAAATTGTATCATAATAAAACTTCCAGACAATAATTATTTAACCGGCTAACTTCTGCTTGATTTGAAGCCGGAAAATCTATATAATCACATTTGTTTGATAACAAAAAAAGGGGGGGCTGATGGGAAAAAGCGCTGCTAAAACGACTCTCGGTTTAGAAGAGAATATTGAGTCCTTGCTTTGCTATGCCGGAATATGGGCAACCGGGCTCTTATTTCTTCTTATTGAGAAGGATAACAGGAATGTCCGGTTCCATGCCTTGCAATCCCTGATAGTATTTCTTGGTTTATCGGTCCTGACCTTTATTATAGGCCGTTTTTCATTTTTTGGATATCTATTGTGGCTGGCGACTATATTATTATGGATCCTGCTGATGGTCAAAGCCTATCAGGGAGAGCGGTATAAGCTTCCTAAGATCGGGGATATGGTCGAGAGCATACTGGGAAGAATGCCTTCTGCCGAGCCCCCAGGGCCGCAGCAGCCGGCAGAGACGGTTACGCAGGAGCAGCCCGCCAGCGCTTCCGACGCGCCTGATACCGTTGAGGCGCCGGTTTCGCCTAAACCTGACAATAAGGATGTCGTCCTTAAGGCAGTGGAACAAGCCTTGTCTGCCTATCCCCAATTAGCGGTTAAGCGCGGCAACCAGACCGACCTTGAGATAACAAGTATTCCCGGGGCAGCTAAAGAGCAGGCCGGGCAAAAGAAGGTGAATTATAGCGCTTGCTTATTGGCCAGAGAAGACGATCGATTGGTGCTGTTCTGGGAAATGATGAAGGAGGGCGGGGTGGCCCGGGATTTCCAGCCGCAGGAGATCAGTTTTACGGCGGAAAAGAACGGCCTGAACGGCAGAAAAGCCGCCGGCGAATCCCTGGATTACGAACAGGTCCGCGTTATCATTGAGAATACCGTAAAGCCTAACGGCTGGACTTTTAAGACGGTCTTAGGTAAAAGCAAGGCGATGTATCCCAGATAGCCGCGGATTTGTAATATTTGTAAGCAGGGTAGATTGATTTTTCCCGCGTTAGTGTTATACTTATAGAAATTTACCCAAAGGGAGGAACTATGAAGAGATTAGCCTTAAGTTTGATCTTTGCTTTTTTGATGTTAGCGCCTTGCGCGCTGGCGCAGGAAGCCAAGGGTCTATTGATCGATGATTTTGAAGGCGCGATAACCGGCGGGCCTGAAGGGACGATCGATTTTGGCTTTGGTAACGGTTCAGTCATGAATGTGACGGCTTCTACCGATATCAAGAATACCGGTAACCAGTCCATAAAAGCCGAATATGACGCGATAAGCGGAGGTTATGTCTGGATAGCCCGCGGTTACGGGCTGGATGTCAAAGGCGCTGCCTGTTGGCTGGTCAAACCTGAAGATATAGATTGGACTAAATATAACGCCGTATCTTTTTATATGTACGGCCAGGATTCCCAGGGTTTGGTCGCGGTAGATCTCAAAGATGCCGGCGGAGAGATGTGGCGCTGTATGATAAATGACGATTTTACCGGCTGGAAACAGATAGTCTGTCCTTTTGATAAGTTTACCGCGCGGACCGATTGGCAGCCGCAAACCGCTGACGGAAACGGCGCGTTGGATTTTCCGTTAAAGAGCTTCCAGTTCGAGCCTTTGCCTGAATCTAAGGGTATTCTTTATTTTGACACCGTCGAGCTGATAAATAAGTAAACCGTTTTGAGAGATTTTGCTTGACAGGGAAGGCAGACTCGGCTATATAATCATAGAAAAGATAGAGCATCTTAAGGAGGCCTGAAAATGTTAGTATTGAGTTTGATATTAGTCGGTATTTGTTTAAGGTTCGCTCCGCACGCGCCGAATTTTACGCCTGTTGCGGCTATAGCCCTGTTTAGCGGGGTGTATTTAAATAAGAAATACGCGCTTATCGTGCCGTTGCTTTTGATGGTTGGCAGCGATATGATCATCGGTTTACATAATGTGGCGGCTTTTACCTGGGGCAGTTTTGTCCTGATCGCGTTATTAGCCGGTCCGCTTAAGAAGCATAAGAATGTATTCGGTATCGCTCTTGGTTCGCTCGCCGCCTCGCTTCTTTTTTACGTAGTATCTAATTTCGGCGTATGGGCGATGGGCTGGTATCCCCGCACTTTAAGCGGTTTGATCCAGTGCTATGTAATGGGATTACCTTTCCTGCGCGATTTCACAGCTGCCACTATAGTATACGCGGCAATATTTTTCGGCGCTTATGAAGGCGTTAAGAGCCTGGTCAAGAATACCAAGCTCTCAAAAGTTCTTTTAGAAACTTTATAATAACAATTTTACGGGTTTAGGGAAGGCCGTCCAAAGCGGCCACAGCCCCGCTGCTGTAGTCCCGCGATTTTACGCTTTAGACCTACGTTTGAAAGACGGAAAAGGCCACTGGCATTAGCTGGGAAGGCCGGTATAAAGCGCGGGAAAGTCAGAACACCTCACCTGTAAAAGTCCTAGAAGTCGGTTCGCGGACGGACCTCTAGAGGGCGAATGAATCAGGGTATACCCCGAATGATAAGCTTTTTAAAGAATGCTTATCCTTCGGGGTTTTTTGTTTTCCTTCTTTAGGCTCATCATGCGGACCTACTCTCGTGGAGGGGAGGAGGAGAAATGGAAAAAGGGATGGTATCAAGGATGGTTTGCAGGTTTGGCAGCTGGGCGGCGGCGCTTTTTTTGCTGGGCAGCGTTTCGTTGGCCTGGGCGGATGATGTCTTTCTGGATAAGATAGTGGTAACTCCCAGCAGGATAGAAGAAACAACCGGCAGCGAGGGGGGAGACCTGGAAGTTATCAGTTCATCTGAACTTGAAGCAATGGGCGCTATCAATGCCGGTGATTCGCTTGAAGGTATTAACGGGCTGGATGTCGTAGGGGGCGGGGAATTCGGCAGCGCTTCGCAGGGGGTCTACATCAGAGGAGCGCAAGTGCGGCATACCGCTTATATGCTGGAAGGGATAAAGCTTTATGACCCCTCTAATACATCGGCATATTATGTCCCTTCGGATTTCATGACTTCAGGTTTAAGCAGGATAGAGGTAGTCAAGACCCCGCTTTCATCGCTTTACGGCTCATCTCCCATGGGAGGGGCGGTAAATTTTATTGTCAAGGAACCTAAGGGTAAGCCTTATATCTGTCTTGAATCCGAGGGGGGTTCTTTTTTGACTTCCCGGCAATTGCTGGAATTGGGAGGAAAACGCGAGGATCTTTCATATTTATTTAACTTTACCCGGTTGGACACGGGAGGATTTTCCAAGTCCAGGGAGAAGAACAGCAATACCGAAAAGGATCCATACCAGGATACGAACATCATTCTTAATCTCGCCTACAGCCCGGACGATGACTTCAAGGTCGGGCTTCTGACCAAAGGGCTGCATTCCCGCACCGCCAATGACGATGACGATAACTTAGACGGCGTTCCCGAAGATGACCGGGATAACGTATCCTGGAATAATGAATTCGTGGGCACGCTCTACGCGCAGAAGAAGTTTAC
>Ga0265297_10011693_pt1 | contig 10693 bp, 6 predicted proteins | sample Munlanlwell13791_FD_192502 | JGI IMG/M metagenome (GOLD analysis project Ga0265297, IMG submission 192502) | Leachate microbial communities from a municipal landfill in Southern Ontario, Canada - Leachate well 137-91 | ecosystem: Engineered > Solid waste > Landfill > Unclassified | place...
CGAACAAGCCGGAGATGATGTTTTTTCAGATATAAAAATTTTTTCTCCTGATTATATTGGCGTGACAGCAACGACTCCATTAGCAAACAGAGCTTATGAAATTTTAAGAAAAGTAAAAAACGATAATAATATAACTTCAATTATAGGTGGAGTCCATGCGACAGTGATGCCAAATGAAGCAAAAAAGTATGCTGATATTGTTGTGGTTGGTGAAGGAGAAGAGTCACTGTTAAACATTTTAGAAAAGAATATAAAGAGAGGTGTAATAGAAAAGCCTCTAAAAAAAAGTATAGATTCATATCCATTCCCAGAAAGAGATTTTATTAATCAAGACTTTTATTCAAAAGCAAAAGACCGTCTTGGTGATGTAGTTAGCCATTTATATTTTTTACCACCTAACACCAAGGTTGCCACAGTCCTTACTAGTAGGGGTTGTCCGAGAAGATGTATTTTTTGCCACAATAGCTGGAGATTTACGCCACTAAGGTCGAACTCCTCTAAAAGGGTTATAGAAGAGCTTGAATATTTGATAAAAAACTATGGTATTAAGGCAGTTTTTTTTATGGATGATAATTTTCTTGTTAATAAAAAGAGAATCTTTGAAATTTGTAGCTTAATTAAAAAGAAAAATTTAGATTTTATCTGGGGTTGTAATGCCTCTGCCCATTTTATTAATGATGAAGTTTTATCAAGAATCAAAAAAGCTGGCTGTAGAGAAATTGTTTTTGGTTTTGAATCAGGCTCTCAAAAAATACTTAATCTTTTAGGTAAAGGGACTTCAGTGGAGATGAACGAAAAAGCTTTAAGATTATGTAAGAAATATAATTTTGATGTGACAACGTCTTTCATGGTGGGAAATCCACAAGAAACAGAAGAAGACATAAAGTTAACTCAAAAGTTTATACGTGACAATATCAATTATATAGATATGTATGGAGTGAATATAACAACTCCTTATCCTGGGACTAAACTTTGGGATGACTGTGTTAAATCGAAAATAATTGCTAAAAATACAAATTGGAGTATGTTTAGCCAGGATAATACTAACCTGATTTGTTCTAGCTTGCCGAAAGATAAATTAGAGGAATTATACTTAGAAACTTTTGCGATTCAGAAATTAAGTCTTTCTCGGATGGTCAGTAAATTATTCTCTAATTTGCCGAATTATTTCTCTTTAGCCTATAGACATCCATTAAAATCATTGAAGATTCTAATCAAAATTCTAAAAAGAAATTAAGTCTTAACATTATGAGAAGAAAATTTTTTATTAATCGTAAATTTTGGGAAATATTAATTTTATTAATAATTGCTTTTATCCCAACCTCATTTTTTTTAAGAAAAGGTATTTTTTTAAATGGAGATGCAGTTTTTCCTATAAATAAATTCTATGATATTCCTAGCCCATTTTTTACATGGAGAGAGGGCGATTTTGGCTCTGATTTTTGGGAACATATTATCTCCTTTCCCTTAAGAAGTACGATTTATTTCATTTTTAACAGTAACTACGATTTAACTCAATTCATCTATTATTTTATTATCTTCTTTCTTGGCGCTTTAGGAATTTATCATCTATCTGGGTTCTTTTTAAAAACTAAAACGTCGAGATTTTTAACGGTGATGCTTTACCTAGTTAATTTTTGGACAATTATGAGGCTTCCACATAATTATTTACTCCAATCTTATTTTTTAATACCACTTTTAACTTATCTTTATCTGAAATATATTCGTAGGGGTGAAGTAAAATATTTATTCTTACATACTTTAATTTTTCCATTCCTAGGGGCAATTCATGGCTATTGGTTGTACTTTTTAATTTTATTAATCTGGAATATTGTTAATTTAATACATTCTGGTAGGAATTATAAAAAGGGATTCTTGTTATCTTTAAGAGTTGCTGTATTAGGAGTTTTAAGCTTAAGCTTTTTTCTATTTCCAATATTTTATACACTACTAAAAGTTCCGACTTTTCAAATTAGTTTGTTCAGTTCAAGAGAATTTTTCTCTAATGTTTTTGCCTATATCCATTATTCACAAGATCAAAATATTTTTAATTCTTTCTCATTATTAGCCCCATCAAGATTTTTTGATTTTATTGATGGAAATAAATACAACATAACAATTTTAAAACTATTATTTATGGCTGTTCCTTTTTTGCTTAGCACTTTATTGATAAGCTTCTTCCTTTTTTTAAAAAAAATAAATAGATACTTCTTTTTTCTTATAATTTTGTTTTTAACGGGAGGTTTTTTATCTTCATTCCACTTTATCTCACAGTCGGAAATAATAAAAAAAATAGTCTTTATTATTTTTCCTCCATTATCTGTTGATACCAATATTGTGCTTCCTTTGCTGGCAATTCCTTTTGCTGTTATGATTGGCTTTTCTTTGGAATATTTATCACAGTTAAGAAAAGAAAAATTTATTAAATATCTTCTCATGCTCCCAGTTTTATTATTATTTTTTGGATTGGTTTTTTTAGTCAAAAATTCTTCTCAGTTTGCTCAAGTTACTGATGAGCAATTAGAAAAAGTTACGAGTTTTAGAGAGGAAATAGATGAAAATTCTTATTTGTTAGTTTATCCGATATCAACGATGTTTCAGATTGGCGACTTACCTTACCCTATTTATAATATTGTTTTTTTTAATCATCATAAACAAATTTCTTTTATGCCAATACAAACTACTTTGCCTGGAACTAGAAATTTTGTATTTCCGGAAATTAATCTAGAAAAAAATAATTTTAATCCAGGTATATTGAAACAATTAGGAATTGGCCAAGTAATGTTGGTTAAAAATGCTAAAAATGTCGATTATAGAATCTATCAAAAAATAGTTGAATCTTTGATTGTTTCTGGTTACAAATTAATAGCAAACAATGAAGATGGGCTCTTAATGAAAACAGATGATTATAAACCAAATATTTATGCTTCACGCTTTTTAATTCTTAGTGATAATAACAAAATTGATCAATTTAATGAAATTAATAATTTTGAGCACAACGAGCTTTCTGTTTTACTTAAGAACAATGAGGCTTTTGCCGATAAAGATGACTTTAAAAAACTTTATCTATTTTATCGAAATAAAAATGATTTTCATTTAAGCAACAGTGGTTCCTATGAAGTTAATGCTGGTCTTAAAAGCTTAAAAAATAATAAAAATTCTCAAGAAATAACAATTGATAATCTTAGAATAGACAAATTTCCTTTTACGATTGAGCTAAATGAAGGCTCACATAATTATCAATTTGATGAAGAGTCATTTGCTTGGTTATCTATTGAACTGAAAGATAAAAATGATGATCCTATAAAAATTGAGAATGTTTATCATCCCAACCCAACTATCTTTAAAGCTAGTTTAAAAACCGATAAATCTTTTTGGTTTGTTTTTAACGAAAGTTTTCAAAATGGTTGGCAGGCTTATTTAAAACCATATAATAAAGAAAACTTTAAAAAAGGTGGTTTTGCTAGTGTTAATTTCATTAAAAATATCAAAGAGGGATCGATACCCTTAAATAACCATTTTTTAATAAATGGTTTTTCTAACGGTTGGTACATATCCAAAGACGATTTAAAAAAAATTGATGGTTTTGCTACTGGTTTAAATGAATTTGAAATAGAATTAATTTATAAACCACAGGTTTTTTATGAAATTGGGGGATTAGTGACAATATCATTTTTATTTTTGATTTTATGTTTATTTATAAGATCTCTTTTTATTAAGAAAAAATGAAAAAAAAATACAATTTTTCTTTTAAAAAATTTAAAAATAATTTTTTAAAAAGTAAGATAATCCGGAATCATAATTGGATCTATATTTCTGACAATTTAATAAAAAGATATTTGGCATGGAAGAGGCTTTTCATGGTTTTTGATCTTTTAGAAAGCACTGATTCTAATAATAATTTGGCAGTTGATTTTGGTTGTCAACGCGGCCTTTTAATGACATATTTATGTTCAAAATATAAGAAAGTAATCGGTGTTGATATTAATAAAGAAGTCCTAGATGATGCAGATAAAATATTAAAAAATGAAAATCTTAATAATTATCGGCTGATTGAGATTGATAAAAATTCAAAAAAACTTCCCTTTAAAGATAAGTCAGTTGATATTATTGCCTGTACTGATGTTCTAGAACATGTTCACAATCTTGATGAAGTTTTAAAAGAATTTAGTAGAATTTTAAAAAAGACTGGCTACTTGGTTTTGTCGGTTCCTACGGAGAATTTATTTTACAGATTGGGTAATTTAGTTGACTATAAATTATGTTTTTCGAAGAAATCTGTAGATGCTGACCATATTAACAATATATCCGAAATAAAAACAAAATCATCCTCTGATTTTAAAGTTTTTAGGTCAAAGAATTTGCTATTTTGTTTTTGGATAGCTTTACTAAGAAGGAAATAGATTTTTATGGGGAAAATTATTTTTTTTAACCACCCTTTGATCTTTGAAGAAAGCAAAGATATTTTTGAAATGCAAGAAAAATTTATTCGTTATGGAATTCTTTCTTTAGCAACTTATCTAAAAAGTAAAGGTCATTCGGTGAAAGTAATTGATCAATATCAATCAGTCAATGAGGAAACAGTGGATGATATAAAAAATAAGTTAATCAAATTTAATCCTGATTTTATCGCTGTCCCATCATTTACTACGGAAATTTATAATGCCGATAAAACTGCCGCTTTTGTTAAAAAAATTCTTGGCAAGAAAATAAAGGTTATAATTGGCGGCCCACATATTTCGGCTCTTCCCGACGAGACAATGGATAAATTTGCTAATTTTGATATTGGCGTTATTGGTGAAGGTGAATTGACTTTGGAAGAAATAGTTAAGGGTAAAAGACTAGCAAATATAGAGGGGATAATCTATCGTAAGGATAATGGAGAGATTATCCAAAATCAACCGCGGGAAAAACTCATCGATATTAACAAATTACCATCGCCAAAATATGAATTTTTTGATTTAGAGAAATATATCCAACCAGTCTATTCAGGGTTTTTAAGACAAAAAAGGAAAATTTTAGTTCTTCCTCTAGAGACAACTCGTGGCTGTCCATTTAGCTGTAAGTTTTGTTTTAGGACTGTTGGACGACAGGTTAGATTAAAAGATCCCAAAAAAGTTGTTAAAGAGACCAAAGAATTAATCAAAAAATATATGATAGATAGGGTAGATATTATAGATGGTACTTTTGGGATTTCAAAGGAACATGCTTTAGAAATCTGTAAACTCTTTAAAAAAGAAGGATTAAACAGAAAAATAAGATGGTCAGTTATGTGCAGGGCAAATACACTTGATGAGGAGATCGCTAAGGCTCTAAAAATAGCTGGTTGTTTCTATATTGGGATTGGAGTAGAAGCGGGCAGTGATAGTGTTTTACAAAAATCAGGCAAGGGAATTACAACAAAACAGATAAAAGATGTGATAACTTCAGCGCAAAAACAGGGAATAGAAGTTCATAGTTATTTTATTTTAGGTTTACCTTATGAAACGGAAAAAGACATAAAAGAGACAGCTGAATTTGCCAAATCTCTGCCAGTGGTTGGTGCTAATTTTGCTATCTTAGTCCCCTTTCCTGGTACAGAAATTTATTCTTTAGCTAAATCTAAAAAAATGGGCTATCGTTTAGCTACTAATGACTATCGTCTTTTTGGCAAACAGGATGGTAGCGCCTTAGTGAATAAAAACCTTTCCTATAAAAAATTAAAGGAACTTCAAAGATATTGCTATAAAAAGTTTTATCTTTCTTCACCAAAACGTTTCATGGTTTTTCTTTCGCATTTAAATTTCATTAGACTTTTTAACATCACTAAATTTTTATTCGTTAAATGAAATTCTTCTCTAAAATCCTGCCATTCCCCAAGATCTAAATATAGATTATTTAGTTTTGGTCAAAGAGAAGAATTGATTTGACTATCTTTAACTTAATAATTATCTTAATATAAGATGGATGAATGATTTTCATGAAGTGTTTATTTTTGAACTAATTAAAGAATGAAAAAAAACAGAAATCTTGACTATTTATTGTCTGCATCTTTATCTTTAGCTTTTCTAATTTTGATTTATACCCCCTTAGAATTTAGGATAACTGAGGTTTGGATGCTAACGCCGCAGATTAACAAATATATACCGACTGTTTTTTTAATAATGCTTGTTTTAGTTTTTAATTTGTTCAACTGGAAGAAAATTTTAGCCAAAGGTAAGATAATTATTTTTTTATTTATACTTATTCTTGGCTTTAGCTGTTTTGTTTATTATGATTATCGGAATGACAAATTATCTCTAGAATATCTCCCCAAAATTTACAAAATTAATTCTTCGTGGGGGATACAAGGTACCATAATAAAAATAGATGGTGTTAATTTTTTCCCAGTATGGGAAAAAGGAAGAGCCTTTTTAGACGAAGAAGAACTCTATATAAAATCTTGGGATGACAAATCAATTCTTGTTGAACAGCCGGTTATGAGTCGGTCTGGCAATTTCAAACTTTATCTTATCAGGACAGATGGACTGGTAAGCAATAAAGTTCCATTCTTGGTTAAAGATCCAAAGGAATTATCTTTATAACAATGAAAAATTTTAATTGGTTGCTATTCTTGGAAAGGTTTGCTTTTTCTCTTTTTCTTTTAACATTATTGGTGATTGTTGTTAACAAGATTGGGTTCGGTATAAATTTATTTAACTTTAAATTTTTTTTGACATTCACAATTATCTTGAATTTATTTTATTTCTTCCTAAGATTAAAGTCTTTTTACTTTAATTTAGAAAAATTTTGGAGGTTTATTCAAGATAAATTTTATATCATCTCGAGAATCACACAAAAATATCAGAGAAGCTCAATTTTTAGAAGACTTTTTGACTGGTTAATAATTCCGTTGCTATTAATAATTCTGGGTTTTGGTTTATTTCTAAACAATGTATTACATCAAGAAGAATCATTTTCGGTTTTAGTCCAGTCACAGAATAAATCGACTCTTCTGTATGGCGAGTTTGGTGAAATTTTAGCTGGGAGTAAAATAAGTGGAGAATTTAAAGCAATCGAGGACAATCTAGGTATTGTCTCTGTCCGTTTTTCTACTTTTAACAGAGTGAACAACGATATTTTGATTTTTAGAATAAGAGAAAAATGGAAGAATGGCTGGTATTACGAAAATAAATATGGAGTTGATCAATTTCAGTCTTTTCAACTTTTCCCATTTGGTTTTCCGATTATTGCTAATTCAAAAGACAAAGTCTATCAGTTCGAATTAGAATCCACAAGGGGAGCTAAGGGGAACGCCGTTTCCATAACTGGACCATTGCCAGCTTTTCAGGCCAAATATCAGTTTTCTAAAGATAAAATTTTATCCAATCGATATGAAAAGTTAAATTTTGTTCATAAAAAACTTTTAAATTTGATGTCTAACCGTGAGTTTTCTGTCACTTCAACCCTTTTTTTCTATCCATTTTTCTTTTATTTATTATGGTACTTACTGAGCAAAAAATACCTTAATAAGCCATATGTGCTAGTCTACTTTATTTTTTTAGGGATATTGTTAGACGGAACCTTGGTCAGTCAGATTAATAATCAGGCGAATGTTTTATTTATTTGTCTTTGGTTTTTAACAATCATCTTAAAGAAAATGAATTATAGATTTTCAATTTTTGCCAGCCTTTTTTCTTTATTCATTTGCTTTGTGCTTCTTTTGTTTGGAAATAACATTGCGGTCAGCAAGATTTCCAATTGGATTTATTTTTTCTTGCTTATCGCCATGATTCAAATTTTCTTCGTTTATTTGAAAGAGAAGTTTAGTAATGCAGAAATTAGCTAAAAACAAGTTCTTGTTAACTTTGATCATTTTTTCGGTCTTAGGATTCTTTTACCGAATTTATGGTTTGTTAGCCAATTATTCTTTTTGGAATGATGAAGAAAATGTGGCGACATTTGTCAGGGCCATCCTTCAGCGAGGTTATCCGATTTTAGGTAACGGCTTTTCAACAGGTGTTTATAAATGGCTTCAATATTGGTTAAGTGCTGGTTCGGCCAAAATCTTTGGCTTAAATGAATTTGCCATTCGTTTCCCCTCTTTGATTTTTGGGGTTTTGACTATTTGGGCGGCCTATCTTTTAGGTAAAGAATTGTTTAATAAAAAGATTGCCTTGATTTCTGCTTTTTTTGTGACATTCTTAAAAATCGAAATTCTTTGGTCTCGTCAGGCGCGTCCATATCAATCCCTCCAATTTTTTTATCTTTTAGGAGCTTTCTTCCTTTATAAATTTATTAACAACAAATTTAATTTAAAATATTTCTGGGGATTTCTGGCTTGCTGTTTTTTGGCTTCCTTGATGCATGGTTTGGGTCTGTGCCTTTTTTTAATAGGTCTTCTTTATATTGTTTTTAATCTTAAAGGCCATTTCAACAAAAGAAAATTACCCTGGTTACTTTTAACTTTCATGGGGCTTATTACTCTTACTTATTTTTTAAGAGAAAAAATTATTTTTAAAATGATAGGACTTGGAAGTTACAATAACTTCTTTTATTATCGGGCTTTTTTGACTCAGAACTATTTATGGATTGCTTTGACTTCCTTTTTAGGTTTTATCTGGCTGGCTTTTAAAAAGGAATTCAGGAAATGGTTAATCTTTCTGCTATTTTTAGGCCTACAAACAATAGTTGTTTCTTTTTTCCTTCTCCAGCCATTCACCCGTTACTTTTATGTTGTTTTTCCATTTATTGTTTTGCTGGCTGCTTTTTTTCTTAATCAACTCTCTGTTCTCTTTAAGAATAAAATAAGTTCATCGCTCTTTTTGATATTCTTGGTTCTAATTCTTATTTTTGCTTCTAAAGATAAATTAACTTTCTTGCCTCAAAAGATCTACTCTCTTAATGAAGACATGCAGGAGGTTCCAGAAGTTGATTATAAAAAAATTTATGCTTTCATTGGGGAGAAATTAGAAGAAAATCCAGAAGCTATTTTTATTTCCAATTGGTTTGACCATCCTATTTGGTATCTCGGTGAAGGGAGGCTGGATTATTGGTTAAGAATTAAAGATTTTCCCGATCAAACAAAAGACGCTTTTTCTGGGGCCATTTTTGTCGATAATCTTGATTCTTTAAAAGAAATCATTTCAAAAGAGAAAAAAGGCTTAATTATTTTGGAGAGTTGGGAGAGTCAATTACCGCCGGGAACAGCAGAATATATTCGCTCAAATCTTAAAAAAGAATTTGAATATGATCGTTTGTACCCTGTTCAACCAAGATATTGGTCGGTTGAGGTTTATTCATGGGGGATAGATAAATGAGGAACAACTTTTTGGTAGACTTTTTGAAAAAAAGATGGAAGATTTTAACTTTCTTTTTTGTTTTAGTTTTTACTATCTATACTAACTCTTTAACTAATACGTTTGTCTCCGATGACATTATTGGTATCCAAAATAATGCCCAAATCAACAATATCAGCTATGTTTTTCTGCCTCCTTATTCTTATTTCCGACAATTTTTAGTTTTCTTAACATATAAATTTTTTGGTGCAGTCCCTATTTTTTACCGTTTACCCAATGTTCTTTTTCACTTTGGCTCGGTTTTCTTAATTTTCCTCCTGTTAAAGCGCTTTTTTAAAAAACCAATCCCTTTTTTTGCTGCCACTCTTTTTGCTGTTCATCCACTTTTGATCGAATCAATAACTTGGATCTCCGGAGGGCAATACGCTTATATGGGTTTTTTCCTTTTGCTTTCATTTTTTTATTACCTTAAATTTTCAAATACAGAAAACAGAAATCGTTTTCTTAATCTTTCTTTATTATTTTTTATTCTGGCTTTATTAAGTTCAGAAAAAGCTATTTTTTATCCAGGGGTTTTGTTTTTTTATGAGATTTTCTTTGGAAGTCTTAAAAAAAACTTTCGCCGTCTAATCGGATTCTTTACAATAGATATTCTATGGATATTTTGGTTATTTCACTTATTAAACGAAAAGGTTGTTGATATCCAAACTAATTTTTATCAAAAACCGGAGTTGGCAAACCCTCTTATTCAGATTCCTATTGCAGTTACTTATTATCTGAAATTGATTTTCTGGCCGATGGATTTAACTCTATATCATTCGGAACTTGTTTTTAACCAAGCACAGTTTATATTGAGAGTTCTAATTTTTGTGGCTTTTTTAGGATTAATTGTTTTTCTTTATAAAAAACAAAAAAAACTCTCTTTCTTTCTTCTTTTCTTTTTGCTGGCTCTTTCGCCGACTTTAATCCCTCTTGGGGTTGGTTGGGTGGTGGCCGAAAGATATGCTTATTTGGCTTCATTGGGCATTTTTGTTTTGGTGGCTTTTGTGATTCAACAGATCGGCAGGATTTTTAAAAATCAAAAGGTAGCTTATGTTTTACTGGCCATAATTGTGATTGTTTTATCTTTGCGAACCATTAACAGAAATATTGACTGGCGTAATCAGGATAATTTATGGCTGTCGGCAGCCAGAACTTCTCCTTCCAGTCATCAGAATCATAATAACCTAGGAGATCTTTATGCCCGCCGCAAAGATTATCAAAAGTCGATTGAAGAGTTTAATAAAGCGATTGAATTAAAACCGGATTATGGTGATGCCTTTCATAATGTCGGGAACGTATATCATCAGATAGGCCGTGACGACTTGGCCGAAGAAAGCTACAAAAAAGCAATTTCATTAAATCCCAATTTATGGCCATCTTATCAAAACTTGGCG
>Ga0265297_10011694_pt1 | contig 10692 bp, 16 predicted proteins | sample Munlanlwell13791_FD_192502 | JGI IMG/M metagenome (GOLD analysis project Ga0265297, IMG submission 192502) | Leachate microbial communities from a municipal landfill in Southern Ontario, Canada - Leachate well 137-91 | ecosystem: Engineered > Solid waste > Landfill > Unclassified | place...
ATCCAGCGCGGTTGAGGCCAGACTGATTTTAACGCGGTCTTCGGTTATCTCGATATCGCGTATCATGTTCATTAAAGCCAGGCTGCGCAATACATGAGGTATCAGGATTTCATCTATCCTGGCTCTTACCTGTTCTGGGGATTTCATTTAGTAAGCTCCTTTTTTTTATACTATTGATGGACGGTCTGTCGATAGCCGTCTCGATCTTAAATGGGGTCGTATTCAATGCAGTCTATCCATCAGGTTCGGCAGGCTGCCCTCAATAAATAATTTAATTGCAGCTACAATATCGGTTACATCAGTCACAATGGGTTCGATATTGTAGCTTTTCATGCTGTCATAGGCGCCCATGCCCATGCCTCCGGCGATCAGCACCTGGCAGTCCTTAATGGCCTCAGCCATACTGGCGTGCTTTCTCTGAGAGTCGGCATCGTATCCATGCCGGCCCGTTGCAGAGCCATGCTCCCCTTCCTGGCTGGCAAAATGTCGATGCCCCATTTTATCGCGTCTCTCCCTGCCGGTAATTTTACCGTTGTCGACATCGAAGACCATGTAGTATTGCGCCCGGCCGAAATGTTGACAGACTGTTTTTTCATCATCTGTGACCACTGCGATTTTCATAATGTGGTTGCTCCTTATTATGTTTATTTTGTTGTATATCGTTTGATATACGTTTGTGCCCAGTGTTTGAATCATCCATATGCGGATTTATTCACTCAGTGTTGTGTTGGCGGTGGCATCCGCAGTTATCGGTGCAGGGAGGTCTCTCGCAGCGCTCAGTGCGTCCGCAGCATGTCTGCCCGTCCTGTCCCCTATCGGTGTTTCTGATCAGTCCCGGCACCGAGATTAATTTACTGACCGAGCTGCCGCCGCAATTGGGGCATTTAAGTACTATTTTATTGACCATTTCGTGCATATGTTCGAAGCGGTGCCCGCAATCAGTGCAGGCGTAATCATAGATAGGCATAATGTTCTCCTCATAATTAATTGGGCGATATTTGATCTTCTATATTTTTCCAGAGATTTGTGATTGCACTGGCTGCTGGGCCGTCGCCGTATTCCACTGGCGGGACTCCATTTGCCACCGCCCGGTTAACAGCCGTGTCGAAGGGTATTTTCCCGGCCGTGTGGATTCCCAGATTTGAGCAGAATTCTTCTATCTGCAAAGCCTTTTTCTCGTTGATATCGAATTTGTTGATACACACTGCGGCGGGCACCTTGAAATGGCGGCAGACTTGGATCACTCGCTCCAGGTCATGCGCGCCTGATACCGTCGGCTCGGTGACCAGCATCGCTAGATCTGCGCCGGAAAGCGATGAGATTACCGGACAACCTATGCCTGGCGGCCCGTCCGTGATAACAGCGGAATAGCCTTTATCCTCAGCGATTTTGCGGGCCTGCTGCCTGACCAGCGCAACCAGTTTGCCGGAGTTCTCCTGCGCAATGCCAAGACGGGCGCGGACCAGGGGACCGTATTTTGTATCGGAGATGTACCAGTGTCCGGCCATATTATCCATCATGGTAATGGCATCAACCGGGCAGATACGTGAGCAAAACCCGCATCCTTCGCAGGCAAAACGGCTGACCTTGAAATTGCGAATGGCATCGAAACGACATTGATCCTGGCACAGGCCGCATTTTGTACAAGCCCTTTCATCTATGTGGGCAATCTGACCGCTCCAGAACTCCTCGATATGTTTGTCGGTGGGTTGCAGAAGCAGGTGCAGATCGGCGGCGTCCACATCGCAATCCGCCAGCACTTTATTGCGCGCCAGAGCGGCAAAGCAGCCGGCAATAGTTGTTTTACCGGTACCCCCCTTGCCGCTAAGCACAACGAGTTCTTTCATGAGAGATCCTCTTGATTTCATCGTAAACACTTACGAATGCATTTTGCCATTGAGGCTTGCCTTCGGCCAGCGTAATTCCCTCGGAGTACATGCTGGCGATACCCATGTCCAGCGGTATTTTAAGCAGCACAGGGATGCCTTCTTTTATGCAGTATTCATCCGCCAGCATTTCGCCTTCTACAGCGCGGTTAATAATTACTCCGCAGGGGACACCGAGTTGCCTCACTGTTTCAACGGCCAGCCTGAGATCATGAAGGCCGAAGGGAGTGGGTTCCGTGACAAGCAGGCAGTAGTCGCTGTTATCTATGGCCTCGACTACGGGACACGATGTGCCGGGCGATACATCGAGTATGGCAAGCACGTTGCGTTTGATCTTGGTTTTCACACGGCGGATAACGGGAACAGCCATTGCTTCGCCCACGGTGAGCCGTCCCTGCACAAAATCGATGTCACCTGAGTTTCCCGACTCAACCACACCCATCCGTCTGCCCTCCTCCGAGATAGCTCCCTCCGGACATAGATAGGAGCAGGCGCCGCAGCCGTGGCATAATTGATCGAAGAGGAGCACGCTCCCGGGTACCACGGCAATGGCCTTGTAGGCGCATACCTCGGCACATAGGCCGCAATAGGTGCACCTGGCGAAGTCTACCTTCGGCACAGGTATGCAAACCGGTTCACTGGCTGTGATGGTCGGTTTAAGGAACAGGTGATCATTGGGCTCCTCGACATCGCAGTCAAGCAGCTGCACCTTTTCCCTGCCCCTCATAGATACGGCCAGGCTGGTGGCCATCAGTGTTTTTCCGGTCCCGCCTTTGCCGCTGGCTATAGAAATTATCATTCAGGCTCTAACCATCTTTGCAGAGCATTTGGGGCAGCTGATGCTGTAGCAGGGTTTACCCGCCTGGTGTGGCGCACTGGCGCCGCAATTAGGGCAGACGCACTCGCCGCCGGGTCCGGCACCGGGACGGTTTCCGCCCATCCTGCCGCCTCTGCCTGTTCCTCTGCCACCACCCATTCCTCTACCGGCTCCACCCTGTGGCGGTCCGGTCATATCTCCTCTTGGCATTTGAATTTCCTCCTTATTTAGATATTCTTGACTATGTTCCGGTATTGCTGCTATCAGGCAGCTTGGCCGTGATGAGTCCGTACACTGGGCTTACTGATGGTCTTGTATTTACCGGCTTTGAAGTTATTTATCACGTCTTTGACTTTTCCAGATACGCCGGTATAGACGTCTACGTCGGCGGCCGAAAGTACCTGAAAGGCATTAGGACCGCAATCGCCCGTCAGTACAACTTTAGCGCCGTACTTGACTACCATTTGGCCGGCAGCTATGCCGGCCCCGCCTGCAGATGCATTATTGGAGACTGCTACGAAATCCATAGTATCCGGATCGATAAAAATAAAAAAGTTACACCTGCCGAAACGCGGATCGAGATCGGCATCGAGGTCCTGCCCGGTGGCGGTAATCGCCAGTTTCATATCTTTCCTCCTAAGACTATTTATATTACCTGTCCGGCAACGCGCCGATTAACGTTTCTCCATTTGACTGATTCTCGCCTCCAGATATTCAAGCTCATTTAATAAACTGGAGGTAGCTTGTATTCGTGATAACCTGTCTTTCAAGGCATTCAAGGCGTTTTTCAGGTCGCCCGGATCATAATCCGCAGCAGCGGGAGCTGCACCCTGATAATCGGATGTGTAATGTGCCGGGTTATCGAAATAATACCCGCACCTGGGTAGACCTCCGCGGCCGCGGCCTATATACGGCCACGCAGCATATGCTCCCCTGAACCCGCCACCCATTCTGTAGCCTCTTCCGTATGGCATTGTTCACCTCCTTCTGCATTAAAATGTACGACTCGACCTTTCAACGGTTCGTTCCTCCGCGATGGCATCTGCCGCCTCTGCCACGCCTGCAGGTCATATCAATTACCGGCAGAGGAGATGGTGTAGCGATATTGCATATGGGGCAGTTTTGCCGGGGACTTTTCACAGCCTGTTCAAGCGGAACTTCCCACTGATGTCCGTTTGCACAGGTATAACGCTGTGGCAGCACTTCGAAATCTCCTCCCTCAATTCTTATCGCTTTGCCGTTAAGCAATGCATCGGCGATCTTTGTGCGGGCAGATTCCAGAACACGTTGAAATGTCGAGCGCGAAATATTCATCCGTTCCGCTGATTGCTCCTGATCGAGGTCCTCCAGGTCTTTAAGGCGCACCGACTCCAGTTCATCAAAGGACAGGCACACCTCATCCAAAAATCGCAACGGCACCCCGGCCGGTTTGTAATAATTCACACCGGGCATGAATGAAACCCTGCGGCATTTCCTCGGTCTCGGCATCAATGTCTCACGTCTTTTATTATGGGCATATGCCCATAAATAGTATAAGATGCATTGGATATTCGGTCAAGTGAAATGTCGAAAACTGCCATGCTGGCATCGCTACGATTGACCATGACGGATAAAGGACCTAAAATTGAAATCGGGAGGCCGAAAACATGAAGAGAAATGAAGGTACAGCGGATCGTGTAATAAGGGTTATAGTCGGGATTATTTTGATCGGTCTGGCGATGTATTTTTTGGGATCATGGGCTCTGTGGCTTGTTATTGTGGTCGGTATAGTGGGACTGATCGCGTTAATAACGGGCATTACCGGATATTGCGGGCTCTATGCGCTTTTCAACATATCAACTATAAAAAAATAAGCGGCCAATAGTAGAAAGAATCCTTCCAAACTGATACTGTCATTACTTTACTTGCGTGCCAATAGAATGTTCCGTGCTTTATTAGCTCGGTTGTTGTCTTATTTTCAGCGCAATATATCGTTTTGCAGCGCTATACAGCAGGTCGGAAACGTTTGGCAGATAGTAGTTTGGGCGCCTGGTGAAGCAGCGTGCCGCTGAACATGGTCAATGCCCTCTGTTTGATTTTACGTTGAGGCACCTCACCTGCTGCCATCTGCACCAGTTCCAGTAAATGGAATATCGGCTGGGATCCAGGATAAAGCAGAGAGCCGGAGCCCAGCATTTGCAGGCATCCGGCGCAATAGACACAGAGTATATCCGCATTTGTCTGTTTGGCCTCGCCCAATCTCTTCAGTGTGGAGCGCGTCAGGTCCAGCGTATTGTAACAGCTCTCAATGCTGAAGCCGCCGCCGATGCCGCAGCATACCATCCTGTCGCGGCTGCGCGGCATCTCGATCACGTCGACTCCTATGTGCCGGAGTATCTTGCGTGGAAGCTCGATGTAATCGGGCTCCAGGAACTTGGAATAACAGGAATCCTGCACTGTTGCCGTCATGTTTAGCTTGCGCTCCACCTTGATCCTGCCGCTCTGCAGCTCCTCCCACAGATAGCGCACAAGAGGCTTAAATTTAGCATCGAATTTAATGCCCAGTCGCTCAGGCATAACTTGGGTGAAGAGGAATGTGCCGGCCGTGCACATCATCAGTATGTTTTTGGCTCCCATATCACTAAAGCGGGCCTGCATGCGTTTGCCCTGGGCTTGCGCCAGGTCGTAACATCCGGTGCGGAAGTAGGTTTCACCGCAACACCAGGAGAGTCCTCCGCGTATCGGTATTTCAGGCAAAAGCGATGTCTGCGTGAGATAGGGAACTGTGCAGACATTGCAGCCGGGATAGATGAATTCCTCACAGTGTGAGGTATCGTCCCAGCTTGCCAGCCTGGACTTCTCATCCGCAGGGAGGCGCTGGGTAACATAGCTTCGAAAGTTCAGCGACTCCAGCGGCTGAAAGTAGCGCGCGCGTTCCGGCAGGCCGCGGCTGCGGTAGACTTCCCACCAGTGATGCACGATGGTCTCGCATGGATTAGCCTGATTAGGACAGTAGAAATCGCAGTTGAAACAGCCCGTGCAGGCTTTGGACACGTAAGAACTGATCTCGCCCCGGTTGATTTTCAGCTTCTCCTGTTTGGCAATTTCCAGAGGCAGGTTGAGCTCCGGACAGCGCGACAGGCATTCCCCGCAGAGCGTGCAGTTTTCTATTCCATGAAACCGGTATTTGTCCTTATCTGCCATTCTTCACGCTCCTTCTTAAATGTATGATCGACCTGACGGAAAAGTGCAGAATGCCCAGAACCAGCCTATTATTGAGGGCTGCACTTTTATAGAGGCGGTTGAAAAACCCTGTCAGGCGTGTTGATTTCGTGTACTTGTCTTCAACTGACAGCTCGCGGTCAAACAGGCTTAGATCAATATAAAATCGGCGGCGGGCAGCGCTGCTGAAGGCCATGCGCAGAATATTAGCCGTGATAATGGCGATGATCTGAAAGGCTCGCTCTCGTGTGCGGTGAAGCGGTTTATTTCCTCGCGCCAGGTCGATCAGCTCAAGCAGGTGATATAGTTCCAGCCTGCTCCCGTAAAGCTCCCGTACCACCGAGAATATGAAATAGCAGGCGGAACAGTATGTCACCAGACAATCTGCGCCTGCCTGCTCAGCTTCATTCAAACGTTTAGACCCATGTTCGATCAAGTCCAGCAGGCTGAATCTGCCGGCGGCGGCGCCGAAGCCACAGCAGAGGGCATCACCGCAGTTATGCGGCATCTCCACAACGTCGGCTCCGCAGGCCGATGCTATTTCCCGCACTGCTTGCCATAAGCTTGGCCCCTCTATCTTGGAGAAGCAGTTGTCATGTATGGCGATACGCAGGCGGACGGGCGAGGTAAGCGTGAGACTGCCTGAATGTAATTGCTTCAGCAGCCATTGCTCCAGTGTAACGATTTCAACGTCGATATTTATCCCGAACTTCCCAGGCAGAATGTGCGTCAGCATGGCGTGTTCTGCCGCCATCATGGTCACCACAAGCCGGGGCTTCAATTCCGCAAGCACCTTTTTGATCCTCAACCCGGCTTTCTCTACGACATCCAGCAGTCCGAGTTGATAAATATGCCCTCCGCTGCACCAGAGGCGCTCATCTCCATAGACAGTCAGGCTGCTTAATACGGAGTTGGTAGCCAGGTAGGGTGAAAAAGAACTGAAGCAGCCGGTAAGCAGCATGTCTCCACCTTGCTTGCCCTCCGTTTTTCTCCAGCTCCTGATCTGGTCCTGCTCATCGCCGGTAAGCAACGGGTAAAGCTGGCTCCATATTGATGACGGATCACCCGGTATTACCATGCGTGCGATAGCCGGCAGCCCCAGCCTTAAATAGCGCTCATGCCAGCGCAGCAGTATCAATTCGTATGGCCGGCAATTGTTGGGACAATAGGAATTACACGAAAAGCAGGTGGTGCAACGGTCGAGCACATCGCTTTCAAGGCCGCGGTTGAGCCGATCTTTGGCTGCGCGCGCAGTTTCCAATTTCAAATTCAGGACGGGACAGGCGGAAAGGCAGGTACCGCATAGCTGGCAACAACTTGCATCGACAAAATTCTTAATGACCACCGCGACCTCAAATAGGATTCTTACCTGGAGACAGCGCCGGTATATATTAAATTAACGCACAAATCCTCGGTTCATTTTATCAGTTTAAGGAAAAGAAGGTACTGCCGTATGAATCAGGAATAAATAATCGTGGCGTTAAAAAACCGGCTTTCCAGCGTGAAATACCGTATATAAAATTTTTAAGTTGAGGATGTCATGCTTGCCAGCGGATAAACTGTCCTTTTATATCCACCATGGCATTGACTATGAGTTCAACCATGCCGCCGTAATGTATGCCATGCTTTTCAGTGAGTTTATAAAGGGATAATAGATCGCGTATCATCCCCTTGCAATTGGAACAGGGAGCACATACATATTTGTGAACCTCGGGACTCATGACATTGCTGAACGTTGTCAGAATCTGTTTGAGCTTCATACGGCCCGCCACCGATGATCTCCAATCGGAGAAGTTATTCGAGTCCATGATGGCGAAACCGCTTCCGCCCCCGCAGCAGTAGTTGTCTACACCGTGCGGTTCCATCTCGCGGAAATCAGGGCATATTTTTCTCAGAATGCGGCGTTGCGGTTCGACGATTCCACTCAAACGTACCAGATTGCAGGGATCGTGCAAGGTTACGGGGAAATCGTTTTTAGACCTGTCCAGTTTGATTTTGTCATTTAAGACAATGTCCTCAAGCAACGGTATTGCGCTCTCACGTGGTATATTTAAATCGCCGGTTAACACGCGGTCCGATATCACCAGCATAGCCTTGTGAGCGTGCCCGCATTCCCCCACCATCATGCGTTTAACCTTGAGGTCTCTGGCTGCCTGCGCATGGCGGGCTGCTATACGCGCAAGCTGAATGTCATCGTACCACACACCATAATTAACCGCATCATAGGCTACCAGACTGCTTGAAAGAGTCCAGTCGATGCCGGCCGCTTCAAATATGATAGCGAAGGCCTCGACATTTTCCGGCCAGGAGATAAACTCTCCGGCATTATGCAGCAATAATATGTCGGCGCCCTCTTTATCCACGGGTATGCGGATGGATTTGCCGGTGATCTCCTCAAGCTCATCCTCCATGAAATTGATGAAGCTGGCCAGAGCCTTGGGCGACGTGCCCGTGCTCGATCCAACTTTTAGTTGCTGGACAGTACCCAATTGATGCAGCTCTTTAGGAGCTATGCCCATTTCCTGGCTGAACAATTTGCGCAGTTCATGCGTATCAGGCCGTTGTCCACGCCGATGGGGCACGACTGCGCGCATCGGCGACATAGGGTGCAGCGGTAAGCCAGCTCTGCCAGCCTGGCTATAGTTTGATAGTTGAGCTCAATATCGCTGCCTGTGAATTTGGAGAGAAGTTTGCCCTCTTTCTTGACGTATTTATTTATGATGCGCCGGAGAATCTCAGATCGGTAAGTGGGCCGGTAGATCTCCTGACCGCCGCTCTCTGTAAATACCGGGCAGGCGTCCGAGCAGTTCTGGCATTTAGCACAGTTTTCCAGCGAGAGCATCAACGGCTGGAGGAAGGTCCAGTTGTCTTTCTTTGACAGCAGTTTTTTCAGGCCGGTTAAAAATTTCCTGACGAATTCCTCTTCCTCTTGCTTGTTCTGTGGTTTAGTCAGTCCGATAGCTGATACCCCATCCAGTGAAGTATCGAATCTCGTCTTCTGCTCATCGGTTAACTGCCTGACACCAGGTTCATCGGCAGGATCATCAAGCGGGGGAGGCAGCTTGGAGAGGGCTGCCTTGTCGATGGCGATCATCTGGCCTTTAATTTTGCTGATATCGGTGAGTGTAATTTTCCTCTTCATTTCTTTCCGCCGGAGTCTCTATTTTGAACCTGTTCCGCCCAGCTTTGTCCCGTCTGTACATGCGATGCAGACCAGTCGGTGGACTGATTAAGCTGTGCCCGCAATTTTCGCTCGAGACCGGCGCCGGGCTTGTTCGGTTCATCGTCCCAGCGCACCTTGTGGTAGGTGAAATACTTGGCTACGTAGTGCATCATGCGAGTAAAAGGCATATACGCCAGAAACAGGCATGAGAGCATGATGTTAATCGTCATGATAAGGCCTACTTGCGGAGAATCAAAGGTGAGCAGGCTCTTAGTATAGCCCCGGGATAGATCAAAAGAGGGATCTTCAATAATCCAGAAGAGGAGACCGGTCAGGAAAATCAATAGGATGCCTGTGAGATTGAAATAGTCGATGGGCGCTGTGTAATTTCTGAGGTCTTCGTCGTGAGATCGTTTTATCAATAGCCCCACTGTACCGAAGACTCCCAGTATGAAGGCGGCAACGCCGGATATGAGAGTAATGTAGTAAACCAGCTGAATCCAGAAATAGGGAGATATTGATCCGATCATCAAACCGTTCAATGCAATGATTGATCCCAGGATTAGCATTACTACCCATACCACCAGCAGGAACAGTCCAAGATGGAAGGGATAGACAAAGCTCCAGAATCGGCGGTTACTGAAGAAATATTCTCGAAAGAAAATAATTTCTCGCAGGAATACTGTTGATTCGCCCAATAGGTTTATTTTACGTGGCCGGTGCCACCAGTCTTGCTCTTCCAGGTAAGATCCGCCATAGGGCTTGCCCACTTCGTGAGCCACCGGGTATAGCTCCCAGCGCAAATGTACCGGCAGCGAAGCATATTTATAAACACGCCATATTAATCCGGCGATGAAGATTAGCAGGCAGGCATAAGTCAGCAGAAGCAACCACATGTTACCCGGCTCTACACGCAGCCCGTAGGCTTGGGCAGCCCCGCCACCTTACATGCGCCCTTGGCCGGTCCGCCCGGGAAAAGCTTGTAGATGGTTTTAAGGTCAAAGCCGGTCTGCTTGGTGACCATCCTGATGGGCGGTGCTATCTCGAACTCGAGAAAGTAATTGCGCAGGTAATTTACCACCTTCCAGTGGTCCTCGCTCATGGGATAGGCTTCTTCTGTTTTAGCTATATCCTCGGCTACGGCCTTATCCCATTTCTCAGGCTCCTGAATGAAGCCATCCTCGTCTATTTCAAGTTCCTTTCCGCCAAGCGTTACTTTAGGCATGAGTAATTCTCCTGTTGTTTATTTGTCTTTAATATAGAGCTCGGGATTTTCGTCGAACCTCTTCTTGCAGGCCTTGCAGCAGAAGTAGTGGGTCTTTCCCTTATGCTCGCTTGTGCCTCGGGCCTTTTTCTCTTCAACTTCCATTTTACATACCGGGCATACTGCCATTTCAGTATCCTCCACTTATCACAGTGATATTCTTATCTATTTTTTTATCTGCAGCCGCCAGCTTTACGAAATTCTTGGCCCAGGCAGGTACTCCCAGAGCATGCAGGTGCATGTACGAGGCCAGCACATTTTTGTAAACCAGTCCGTCGTTTTTACCGTCTATCCCGTTGCCCCGGGTTAGGCGGTAGGCGCACGGCTGTACACTGGAATGCAGCAGCCTGGAGTGGTGGAA
>Ga0265297_10011695_pt1 | contig 10691 bp, 7 predicted proteins | sample Munlanlwell13791_FD_192502 | JGI IMG/M metagenome (GOLD analysis project Ga0265297, IMG submission 192502) | Leachate microbial communities from a municipal landfill in Southern Ontario, Canada - Leachate well 137-91 | ecosystem: Engineered > Solid waste > Landfill > Unclassified | place...
ATGGGGCAGATATGAGGCTGAAAACTTTTCACGCGTCCTCGATGGCCGAAGCCATGCGGCAGGTACGCGACGCACTGGGCGATGACGCCATCATCGTCTCATCCCGCACGGAAAAGGGCGGGCTCGTGCGCCTGACAGCCGCCATCGACGAAGATGAAGCTGCAGCCTCAGGCTCCGCGCCTGCCCGGCATGCCGCCGCATCCCCCTTTTCCCGTCCGTCCTCTGTTCCGGACGCCGGAGAGGAACTCATCGGGATTCTCCTGCGCCACGGCACACCGGCCGCCGTAACCGAACATTTCCTCTCCGCAGCCGCCCCGATGTCCGGCACGGAAAATTCGCCCGAGAACCGCCTCGCCGCCATCCTTGCGGACGTCCTCTCCTTCACGCCACTGCCGCAAAAATCTCCCCGCCCCATTGTGCTTGTGGGACTGCCCGGCTCAGGCAAAACCCTTGCGGCGGCACGGCTTGCGGCGGGAGCCGTCATGGCGGGCATGAAACCCGCCGTCATCACGGCCGACACCATCCGCGCGGGCGGCACCGAACAGCTCGAAGCCTTCACGCGCATCCTCCAGCTGAAGCTGATGACCATCGAGGACACGGACGCCCTTGAGGATGCCATTGCCGCAAATCCGGGCGCCGATCTTTTCATCATCGACACCCCGGGCATCAACCCCTTCAACGAGGATGAGCGCACCATGCTGCGCAAGCTGATGAGCCTGCCGGGATGCGACGCCATCCTCGTCATGCCCGCAAGCGGCGACGCCGTGGAAGCCATCGACTGCGCAAAAACCTTCAAAAGCCTCGGCGCCTCGCGCATCATGCCGACCCGCCTCGACATCGGCCGCCGCTTCGGCGCCCTTCTTTCCGCGGCGCAGGCCACGAAGCTTCCCATCTGCAACGCGAGCGCCAGCCCGAAAGTGACCGACGCCTTCGTCGAAACAACCCCGCAATATCTCGCCGGCCTGCTGGCCGCAGGATCCCCGCCAGAGGTGACATCATGACCGACACGCAGCAGCCGAACATTCCGGCTCCCCGCAACATCGTGGCTGTGGCCAGCGGCAAGGGCGGCGTCGGCAAGACGTGGTTCTCCATCAGCCTTTCCCACGCGCTCGCGCGCAAGGGCAAGCGCGTCCTCCTGTTCGATGGCGACCTCGGCCTTGCCAACGTGGACGTGCAGCTTGGCCTTTCGCCGAAGATCGACCTCACCTCGGTCATCGAGGGCCACGCAACCCTCAAGGGCGCCATCACCCGCTACGAGGAGGGCGGCTTCGACATCATTCCCGGACGCTCCGGCACCGGCAGCCTCGCCTCGCTTCCCGCGCCCCTCCTTTCCAACCTGCGCATGCAGCTTGCCGACCTCGCCCCCGCCTATGACCGCGTGGTGCTCGACCTCGGCGCGGGCGTCAACCGCACCGTGCAGCAGCTTGCAGCCTCGGCCGGGACAACCATCGTCATCACCACCGACGAACCCACGGCGCTTACCGACGCCTATGCCTTCATCAAGCTGGGCCACGAGGCCATCGGGGCTGAAAACATCTCGGTCGTCGTGAACATGGCGCCCAGCACGCGCGAAGGCCTGCACACCTATGAAACCCTGCTCAAGGCGTGCCAGAACTTCCTGCACATCTCGCCCATCCTTGCGGGCATTGTGCGCAGGGACAGCCGCGTGCGCGACGCCATCCGCAACCAGAGCCCGCTTTTCATCCGCTACCCGGCCTGCGATGCGGCCTCCGATGTTGAATCCATCGCCGGGAAACTGCTTGCATGAGCGTCAGCCTGCCGCCTGTCCAGTCTTTCCAGCAGCCGCAATCCGGAAGCGGCGATGCGCCCATTGGCACCGCCCAGCTTGTGGAAGTGCCTGAGCGCCTTGCCGACCTGCCGCGCACCATAACCCTTTCCGGTTATGTAACGGCGCTTGAAGCCGAACTGACGCGGGTGCGCGTTTCGGCGGGCGACATCCTCCTGCGTCCTTCCGTTCCCCTGCTGAAAGGCAAGCCGCTGCTGCTTCAGATCGCGCCGGGCAAGCCACCCACCTTTGCGGCGATTTACGGAATATCGAAGGTCGGCGCCAGCGGCGATTTGCCCATTTCTCCGCCCCCGCCGCCCGCCCCGAAGCCGGAAGAACCGGCAGGAAGCGGGCAAACCACTCCGGGAACCCCGAGCTTTGCCGCCGCCGGGCTGGGTGCGCTGCTGGAAATCCAGGAAAACGCCCCGCCCGCAGCGCCCCGCAAGCCAGCGGCGCAGCAACCGGAAGCGCCCGGGGGGAACGCCAAGATAAATCTTGACACCTGACCCGCCCTGCTTCTCTATTCACCCCATTCCATTTTCTCCTGAGGAAGCCATGCGAAACAAGAAAAACTTCATGGATATGGGGCTGTGGGAATCCATAAAAACCCACGGTCTCCATGTCGGGGAAGCCCTGCTCATCGCCGATCCGGCCATGGCGATGAATCACGACAACCGGAACGACTGGACCGCGCTGCAGATGGCGGCATGGTGGGGATGCGACGACATCGCCAAAATCATCCTGAAGCATTGTCCGGCTTCCGTCCTGGAAAAAGACCCGCATGGCCACACTGCCCTGCATATCGCGGCGTGGCGGGGCCATGGGGACGTCGCCCGATCCATCCTGAAGGCAGCACCGGACATTATCGACTGGGCAAACAACGACGGCGAAACCGCCCTGCACGAAGCATCCATGCACGACAAGGAAAAGACTGTCGCCGTCCTGCTGTCAAAAAATGCCAATCCCTGCCTCGGGACAGCGCCGACAAAGGACTTCCCCCTGGGCCGCCTTGCAAGCGAACTTTGCGGCAACGAGGAAATCCGGGCCCTGCTGATCGAGGCGGAAAGGAACTGGAATGGCCCCCGGCCCGCCGCAATTCCCGCTCCCGCGCCAAAACCGCCGGGAGCGCCGTAAAGATCCGGCGTTGCAACGGCAAGAACTGCCATGACGGGTGATAAATGGCCATGCGTCAAATCAGCCTGATTGATTTAAAATCGAAGCTCATCCGCTTCCTGAAAGGATATTTTTCGGATGCCGCCGCCGAGGGAAGCGCCGAGGTCATCATCTGGGCGGAACTTCATGACAAGAAAGACCAGGGCCTGCTCAAGCTCCTTGGCACCGAACCCCTGCAAAACGTCAAACCCGATGGAGACATGAAGGTTACAGACAGATCCCCTGTCTCCTCAATCATTGAAGCCAACCGGCAACCCAGCTTTCATGTTGCCAGGGCCGCAACGGACATCGCGATTGAAAAGGCCCTGAAACACGGCTTTTCCGTAGTCGGCGCAAATGGCATTTTCAGCAGCACGGGCGCTCTTGGATATTATGTCGAACGCATGGCAAGAAGCGGCCTGATCGGCATGGCGATGGCCCGTTCTCCGGGCGCCATGGCCCCCTTCGATTCCATGACGCCGTTATTTGGCACCAATCCCCTGGCGATCGCCTTCCCCACCGAAGAGGATCCCATTGTCTTCGACATGGCAACCTCCGCCATCACCTGGTATGAACTTGTTCTTGCAAAAATGCGGGGGGAATCCATCCCGCCGGACGTGGCCATAGACCGCGAAGGAAAGATGACCCGCGATCCGGAACAGGCGATGGAGGGGGCTCTCCTGCCGTTTGACAAATCATACAAAGGTTCCGGCCTCGGCATGGTCGTCGAGCTCATGAGCGGGCCGCTTGTCGGGAGCGCCTATTGCGATTACCAGACCTTTGACAAGGATTGGGGATTCTTCGCGCTCTGTTTCAGACCAGACCTGCTTGTTGACCTCGATGAATTCAGGCATCACGCCAGCGAGTTGCGGAGGATCGTAAAATCCCAGCCCTGCCTGAACGGCGAAAAGCCGCTCCGTTTTCCCGGCGATGTCGGCAACGCCTTTGCTGCGGAAATCCTCAAGCGCGGCTATCTGGAAATTGAAGAGGAAGCCGCAATCCTGCTGGACGGATAAGCGGGGGCACCGGAAGGCAGGAAGCCCAGGCCCCGCCTCGGCAGATGAAATAACTTTCTCCCTATTCCCGATTGCATTCTACGAGAAATTTGTTATTGTTCTTACGAAAGAGGCGGATATGCCCTATAGTCTTGGCTTCTGGGTTGACGGGTGGAATGCACAATTGCCTTAGATTGAGGCAGGCTGTCTGGTCGCTCGCGTGTTTTCCATTTCATCCGGGGTCATGAAAATGAATAAATCCATTCTTGGCATATTGGCCATTCTGGTTGCCATTTCCGCCGCAACCCACCATGCGGATGCCTCCGAACTGAAATACCGCATCCGCAAGCGGGTGTGTGAAATGTATGACACCTGCCCAACCACCGGCGGCACGTCGGGCCCCGCGAACTACAAGGCGCGCATCGACCAGGATCCCATCACGGGAGCAAACCAGGCGCTGGTGTCCTTCACCATCTCCGAAGTGCGGAGCGGAGACCTTTTCAACTGGGTGCTCGACGACACCAATTCAGGCACGGCGGCGCTTTCCGGCAACGGCACAATTTCCGGAACTTCCCAGCGCGTTCTCGGCGTGAACACGAGCCCCCTGTCCGACGGCACACTGACCCTGCGGGTGCAGGTGTCGCGCAATGGCGTGTGGGGCGATCCGACGACTGATACGGCAACCAAGAACACCAGCGGCGGGGACTTCGTGGCCTTCTCCGATGGTTTCGACGACGCCACGGCCAGTGCTGCCGCCCAGCCGCTGACCTCGAACGAGATCACGGTTTCCGGCTTTGCGGGCAGTCTGGCTGTTTCGGTTTCCGGAGATGCATCGGCAAAGGTTTCCATAGACGGTGCGGCATGTGCCACTTCCGGCACCATCACGGCAAACAAGACCATTTCCCTCTGCGCAAATTCTCCCACCATCGACACCTCCAAAACCATCACCGTTACGGTGGGGGCGTCTTCCGTCAACTGGAAGGTTAGCACAAGCAGCACTACATCCACTTCTAACGTGGTTGCCTGGGGCAAAAACAGCTTTGGTCAATTGGGCGACAATTCTGTCAATGACAGCAATGCGCCGGTAGAGGTTCTGGGAGCTGGTGGCTCGGGTTTCCTGGGCGATGTGGCGGCAATCGATTCTGGCTGGTATCACAATTGCGCCCGCAAGACCGACAATACCGTCTGGTGCTGGGGGATGAATGGCAGTGGCCAGTTGGGGAACAACACGAATGTCACCAGCACAACGCCGGTACAGGTTGTCGGTACAGGTGGGGCAGGCTTCCTGAATGATGTGGTGGAAATTTCCAGTGGAGACTTCCACAGTTGTGCCCTCAGGTCAAATGGCACTGTCTGGTGCTGGGGAAGCAATACCACATCATATTTTGGAGCTGGAAGACTGGGGGACAACACGGCTGTGGATCGCCTTGCGCCAGTGCAGGTGGTGGATGTAGGCGGGATCGGTTTTCTCGGCGATGTCGTGAAGATTTCCGCAGGAAATGAGAATAGCTGTGCCCTCAAGTCGAATGGCACTGTCTGGTGTTGGGGATATAATCTTTATGGCGAAGTTGGTGATGGCACGACGACGTATCACAATTCGCCGGTACAGGTTGTTGGTCCGGGTGGTTCCGGTTTTCTTGGCGGTGTGGCTGAAATCGCAATGGGTGGATTTCACGCCTGCGCGCGCAAGACAGACAATACCGTCTGGTGCTGGGGGATGAACAGCTCGGGAGGGCTGGGCAACAATACGGATATCGACAGCAATACGCCGGTGCAGGTTGTTGGTGCGGGTGGTTCCGGTTTCCTCGGGAGTGTCGTGAAGATTTCCAGTGGAGAGGATCATTCCTGTGCCCTCAGGACAGATGGTGCGGTCTGGTGCTGGGGGAATAATTACTATGGCAGTCTAGGTGATAATACGACCACGAATCGTCTTGTGCCGGTGCAGGTGCTGGGCTTGGGGGGAGCAGGTTTCCTGACCGGGGTGTCGGATATTTCCGGTGGACAGACCCATACCTGCGCCATAAAAACGGATGGCACAGCCTGGTGCTGGGGAAACAACGCCGAGGGCATGCTGGGAAACAATTCAAGCGGGGGGAGTTTACTCACTCCGGTGCAAGTAGCTGGAATTGGTGGATCCGGTTTTCTGGGTAATGCAGTGAAAATTGGTTCAGGGCGCTGGCATTCATTCGCCCTGACGGGTGGAACACCATCCGACACTGCCGCTCCCACAATCTCCACCCTTTTGCCGCAGCCGGGAAGTACGGATGTGGCCGAGAATGTGAACCTCGTCATCACCTTCGGCGAGGATGTGATTGCGGGCACGGGCAACATCGTCATCAGGAAGCTTTCGGATGGCACGGTGTTTGAAACCATCCTGGTGACGGACGCGCGGGTGACAATCGCGGGCAAGGTAACGACCATCAACCCGACGGCGCTTTTCGCCAGCAATACGGCCTATTATGTGGAAGTTGCCGCGGGCGCGTTCAAGGACGCTGTGGACAACAATTTTGCGGGCATCACTGGATCATCCACCTGGGCGTTCACATCAGAGGTTACCGATTTTGCGCCGCCGCTGGTTGCAACTCTCTCGCCAGCAAATGGCTCAACCGGCGTCGCCGTGGCCGCCAACCTCGTTATCACCTTCGATGAACCGGTTGCCAAAGGTTCCGGCAATATCGTGATTAAAAAAACGTCCGACGGCACGGCCGTCGAAACCATCCCGGTTTCAGATGCGCGGGTGTCCGTTTCCGGCAATTCCGCAACCATCAACCCGACCGGAACTTTCGCAAGCTTCACCGGTTATTATGTCGAAGTGGCTGCGGGGGCGTTCAGGGATTCCTCCGGCAATGCATTTGCGGGCATCACCGGCAGCAGCACCTGGGCGTTCACCAGCGTGAACTCCGATACGGTCGCCCCGGCCGTCCAGACGCTTTCCCCCGCCGATGGCGTTGCGGGAGTGGCGGTGGATGCGAACCTTGTCATCACCTTCAGCGAAAACGTGGTGAAGGGCAGCGGGAACATTGTCATCGATTCCCCAACCAATGGCATATTCGAGACAATTCCGGTTTCAGATGCCAGGGTTTCGGTTTCCGGCAATCAGGCCACCATCAATCCGGCAGCAACATTCGCATCCGGCACAGACTATTATGTGATTGTGGATGCCGGGGCGTTCAAGGATGCCGCAGGCAACAATTTTGCGGGCATCACCGTCAGCACGGCATGGAACTTCACAACGGTTGCTGCGCTGCCTGATCCGGCTTGTTCGGGCAGTCCGGGAATGCCGGGAACCGTACTTGCGGATGGCTCCGTTTATGCAGGATGCACCCCTGACGGCAATGTGCCGATGTATGTGACGCGCTGCGATGCGGGCATGGACTGGAACGGTTCCGCTTGCGCGGGAACGAGGTCTGCCATTACCTGGAACAACGGAACCAGCAACTTTATAACGACAGGCATAATCAGCACTATAACCGGCGAAGCGAACACCACGGCGCTGGCCGGGCTTGCGGATGGGGGAGCTCCCTATCAGGCGGCGCAGTATTGCAACAACCTGGATATGCATGGCAAGACCGACTGGTATCTGCCGGCGTATGCTGATTTGGGGGCGTTTGGGCCGATCTTCGTGAACCGTGTAGCGATTGGCGGTTTTGATCTCAGCGGGTTGGATCCTTCGGGTTGGTACTGGTCCTCGACGGAGTCCCTCACCTACTACGCGCTGCTCCATAAATTCAGCGATGGCTCCGCGTCTGGCGCGGCCTTCAGGTATGTCGGGCACTCCGTCCGTTGCGCCCGCACAGGCGATACGACTAGTCCAACTGGTTCCAGCCTTTCGCCGGCCGATGGCTCAGCAGACGTGGCGGCGAATGCAAACCTTGTCATCACCTTCAGCGAAAATGTGGTGAAAGGCAGCGGAACCATTGTCATAGATTCCCCAACCGATGGCATATTCGAGACAATTCCGGTTTCAGATGCCAGGGTTTCGGTTTCCGGCAATCAGGCCACCATCAATCCGGCAGCAACATTCGCATCCGGCACGGACTACTATGTGATTGTGGATGCCGGGGCATTTGTGGATGAATCGGGCAACCCTCATGCTGGCATAACCACATCCTCGTCGTGGAACTTCACCACGGCGGCCGATCCCTGCGCAGGCAGCCCCGTGGCAGGAACAGTGTGCGCTGATGGTTCTGTTTATGCAGGCATTTCGCCGGATGGCAATGTGCCGATGTTCGTAACGCGCTGCGACGCAGGGGGGAGTCTGGTTGGTTCCACCTGCACGGGGAGGTCAGGCATCACCTGGAACAATGGAACCGATTATGGTTCACCCTACGATTGCATTAATTGGGGGTGTACGGGTGCGACCAGTATTACGGATGGCAGGACAAACACGGACACGCTGGCGGGGGCGACAGGCAGAGGTTCTCCCCATCAGGCGGCGATATACTGCCAGGATCTGGAACTGCATGGCAAGACCGACTGGTATCTGCCAGCAAAGGATGAGCTGAATGTGCTTTACACGAACCGTGTGGCGATTGGCGGTTTTGACCTCGGCGGGTCGTACCCTTCGGGTTACTACTGGTCCTCGTCGGAGTACTCCTACGGCGCGTGGGACCAGAGATTTTTCGGTGGCGCCCAGAACTACGGCCACGCCCTGTTCGGCGGGCAGTCCGTCCGCTGTGCCCGGAGATGAATGATTTAATTCTGGCCGGACAAGGAATCTGCGGCAGGGCCAGAAAGGCCATCCGCACCAATGGGGGTTGCACGAAACTGTGGGTGGCGCAATAACAACTGGCGGCTAAAATCCGGGGCTTCCGCTCCGCCAGCCATTACCCTCGTTCCTTCCAGTCCAGAAGGGGACATTCCAGCTTTGCGGTGACACGCGCTTGCAAGCGGACGCGGATGACCTTATAAAATGGAGCAACTTGGGTTCGCTGCGCCCGGAGATGATGGAGCCTTCAGGTTCTTCGGAAGGAGTTGCAGCAGATTCGATGCGTTCCGCCACCCCGCCAATTGAGGATTCAAGGCTGCGCCGCCGTGCAACTGGCTCCAGCGGACAAGGCGGTTGCAAAGCGCTTGTGTAGCCCATATTCCCTGTGAACTGCGTAAAGAGCGGTTATTTTCCGAGAGAGCCGTACAAGAGCAGGAGCATGGCGATCACCGCGAGCATCAGCAGGGGAACAAGCACATTTGCAAGATGATCCCGCCTGCTCCTCAGCTTCTCCATGAAAGACAGTATCTTCTGCGCGGGGGATTTGCCCTTCATCCTCATGTGCAACAGCGCCGCCGCTGAAACGGCCATCGAAACAAACAGCGCCGCAGGAAATGCCCGGGCGGGACAAAAACTGCCAAAAACCCGGCCCTGCGACAGCATCGCCATGGCTGCGATCAAAAACAGCGCGCCCATTGAAAGCAGGAGCGCGACGAGGACGGCGATGAGGGCATCCAGCACGAAAGACAGAATGCGCCTTGACGTTTCAATCATGGGCGGGCTCATTCCTTGCGCCTGTGGCCTTCGGTGGCGATTTCGTCCATCTGCCTGTTGTCTTCGCGGGCGGCTTCCTGCTTCGCCTTCTGGTTTCGGGTTTCCTGCGCCACTTCGTATTTCTTCAGCTCGCGGAACGACTCGCGCACTTCCTCGGCTGCGGATTCAATGCGTTCCGCCACCTGGCCAATCGAGGATTCAAGGCTGCGCCGCCGCGCGATCGCCGAGGCCACATACGCCCCGAAGGTGGGCGATTCCGCCATTGCGCCCGCAGCCCCTTCCTGCTCGCGCGACATCTCGTCCTCGACCTTCTTCTTTTCGGATTCGAGGCGCATCGCAAGCTGGTTGAGATCAACGAGGATCCGGCGCTTTTCATCAAGCTGCCAGCGCCGCAACCGGATCAATGACTTGAGATCGCTCATTCCACCTTCATGCCCAGAATATCCGCAAGCGCCTGATACCCGTCGGCGAGGCGCGCGCATTCATTCTTGCGCTGTTTCAGGAATGTTTCAAGTGCCGGATACAGCGCGATGGCTTCATCCACCTTCGCGTCGCTCCCCCGCTTGTAGGCGCCGAGGCGGATGAGTTCGGCCATGTCCTCGTAAAGCGAGATGATCTCCCGCGCGCACTGCACGAGGGCGTTCTGGCTTTCCGTATTGCAGCCCGGCATGGTTCGCGACACGCTGCGCAGGATGTTGATGGCCGGGTAGCGCCCGCGCTCGCAGATCGCCCGTTCCAGAACAATATGGCCGTCGAGGATTCCGCGCACGGCGTCGGCGATCGGCTCGTTGTGGTCGTCGCCGTCGACCAGCACGGTGAACAGGCCGGTGATCGGGCCCGCCGTGGTTCCGTCCGGACGGATCGGACCCGGCCCGGCGCGCTCCAGCAGCTTGGGCAGTTCGGTGAACACGGTCGGGGTGTAGCCCTTGGTCGTCGGCGGCTCACCGGCGGCCAGGCCGATCTCGCGCTGGGCCATGGCGAAGCGGGTTACCGAGTCCATCAGACAGAGGACTTCCAGGTCCTGGTCGCGCATCGCCTCGGCCACGGCCATGGTCATGTAGGCGGCCTGGCGGCGCTTGAGGGCCGGCTCGTCGGAGGTGGCCACGACCACCACGGCGCGCTTGAGGCCTTCTTCGCCGAGGGTCTCCTCGATGAACTCGCGCACCTCGCGGCCCCGCTCGCCGATCAGCCCGACCACGACCGCGTCGCAGTCGGCCTGGCGCGCCAGCATCGACAGCAGCACCGACTTGCCGACGCCGGAGCCGGCGAAGATGCC
>Ga0265297_10011696_pt1 | contig 10691 bp, 14 predicted proteins | sample Munlanlwell13791_FD_192502 | JGI IMG/M metagenome (GOLD analysis project Ga0265297, IMG submission 192502) | Leachate microbial communities from a municipal landfill in Southern Ontario, Canada - Leachate well 137-91 | ecosystem: Engineered > Solid waste > Landfill > Unclassified | place...
TAAATAAGCTTATAAATTTTTCCAAACATTTCAAACCACAAATTTATTAACTCTTAATTTGCTTCTTTCTTTATGTTAAATGAATTAGAATCGTACATTTTTAATCGGAGGCAATTTAAAAAAAATGTCCTTTGAGACCAAGTGGAAAATAGAAAAAAACCTGGAGGTTGTTTTCACATGCTTGAACGGTTAGGAGAAATACTAAAGAAAACAACAGACAAAATAGCGAATGCTATCCTTCTTAACAAAGACGTTGTTGAATCTATAATAAGAGATTTGCAAAGGGCGTTAATAGAAGCAGATGTGAATATTTTACTCGTAAAAGAGTTAAGTGAAAAGATAAGAAAAGAGGCTTTTGATGAAAGAATAAAAGGCATTGAAAAAAGAGAGCACCTTATCAAAGTGCTTCATGATGAACTTTTAAAAATTCTCGGAGAGCATAAGCAATTAAAACTTCAAAAAAAGCAAAACAGAATAATGCTTTTAGGACTTTACGGAGCAGGAAAAACAACCACTATTGCAAAATTAGGAAATTATTTTGCAAAAAGAGGGAACAATGCTTGCTTGGTGGGATTAGACGTGCATCGCCCAGCAGCAAAAGAACAATTAAAACAATTGGCAGAAAAGAACAAATTAAATTGTTTTGTGGAAATGGAAGAAACGAACGCATTAAAAACATGGAAAAATTTTGAAAAAAAATCAAAAAATTATGATTTAATTCTTATTGATACTGCCGGAAGACATACATTGGACAAGGAATTGATAAACGAAATAAAATCTCTTGGAAAAGAAATTGCTCCAACAGAAATAATTTTAGTTATGCCCGCAGATATAGGGCAAGCAGCAAAAAAACAAGCTCAGGAATTTCAAGAAGCTTTAAAAATTTCTGGAGTAATTGTTACAAGAATGGATTCTACTGCCAAAGCAGGGGGAGCTTTAACTGCCTGTGCAGAAACAAAAGCTCCAGTTTATTTTTTAACGACGGGAGAAAAAATAAATGATATAGAAGAATTTAATCCCCAATCATTTCTCTCAAGACTTTTGGGGATGGGAGATCTGCAGACATTAATAGAAAAAGTAAAGTCGGCTACAGGAGAAAAACAACAGGAAAGATTGGAAAAAATTTCCTCTGAGGGTAAAATTTCTCTTGAAGACGTTGTTGAACAAGTAAAATCGATGAACTCTTTAGGGGGTTTTGATAAAATAAAATCTTTAATTCCAGGACTTGGAAAAGCCAAAATTTCTGATGAAATTCTTGAAAATCAGCAAGGAAAAATTTCCAAATGGGAACACATACTTAAATCCATGACTTCAAAAGAAAAAGAAAATCCAGAACTCTTAGAAAAACAAACTTCCAGAATAAGCAGAATAGCTAAAGGAGCAGGAGTAACCACTACCGAAATTAGAGCACTTCTCAAACAGTATAAAATGCTTAATACAATGTTAAAAGATGGAAAAGGAATGGATTTATCGGGGGGAATGGATCAAAAGCAAATGATGAAACTTGCAAGAAAATTCGGTAAAAAGAAAATGAGATTTTAAAATTCTTTCAAAAAGATACTACTCTACCATAGTAATATTTTTAAATACAAAAAAAATGAGTTCTTAATGAATAGAAGAAGTTTTATAAAACTTTTAGCAATCCAATCCATTTCGCTTTTGATTGGAAAAAAGGTATATGGCTTTCCAGTAGAAAAAAAAACAGAAGTAATTTTAACTATAGACGATGGTCCAAGAAAAACAATGAAAAATACTCTTGAAGAACTTGGAGAAAACAACAAAAATCCAGCAATATTTTATGTAATTGGAGAGAACTTAAAAAATAATTATGCAAAAGAATTAGCAAAAAACGCCTTAACCAAAGGACACCTTTTGGGAAACCATTCTTACACCCATCCAAATTTCTCAAAAATAAGTTTTGAAACAGCAAGAAAAGAGATAGAAAAAACAGAAGAATTAATTGAAGAAATACACCAAGAAGTAGAAATCCCAAGAGAAATAAAATTATTTAGATTTCCTTACGGAAGTGAAAATCAAAAAATTAAGGAATATTTGAAAGAAAAAGAATATTTAATACAAGGGTGGGATGTAGATTCAAACGATTGGAAATATTATTCTAAAGAGAAAAAATGCGATTTAGAGAATATAATGGACAATTGCAAAAAAGCAAAAAATAAAGATATAGTTCTTTTACATGAACTTCCTCTTACTTCAAATTACATAATCCCTTTTTTTGCTAATTCTGAAAAGTATCAATTAGTCCTTCCTTGAACGAAAGGTATATAAAAATTTCAAAATAATGAGTAAAATGTCTTCACAAATTATTCAACAAGGAGCGGAAGCAATTATTCTAAAAGAAGGAAATGAAATCATAAAAAGAAGAATAAAAAAAGCATACAGGATTAAAGAGTTAGATGATAAAATAAGGAAGCAAAGGACTCGCTCTGAATCAAAACTTCTTGAAAAAGCTTCTAAAATCATTTTAATTCCCAAAATAATAAAGACAGATGATAAAAAAATGGAAATTTCTATGGAGTTCATAAAAGGGCAAAAATTATCTGAAGAACTAGATTCTTTTCCATTACAAAAACAAAAAGAAATATGTCTTCAAATAGGAAAATCCATAGCAAACCTTCATGATAAAGATATAATTCACGGGGACTTGACTACTTCAAATATCATCCTCAAAGAAAAAGAAGATGATTTCAATAGAAAGCAATTAAAAAAATCAAGTTCAGCATCTAAAGGAGGGGTTGATAAGGAGAACCTCGGTTCTCTTTATTTTATAGATTTTGGTTTAGGTTATTCGAGCCATAGAATTGAAGATAAAGCAGTGGACTTACATTTAATTAAACAGGCTTTGGAAGCTAAACACTTTCAAAACTGGGAAGCCCTTTTCTTTTCAATAAAAAAAGGGTATGAAAATTCCAAAGATTTCAAAAAAGTAATGGAACAATTAGAAAAAGTTGAAAAAAGAGGAAGATACAAAAACTAAAACATCTTCTCACATTTTCTTCGCAAGCTCAAAAAAAGGTGAAAGATACAAACACTAATTTTGTTTTTGTATTATTTCAATTACAAAATGCTTAAATAAGGAAGAATATTAAGAAGGACATGGTAGAAGAACAATACGATTGCGAAAAATGCAAGGGGGAGAGAAGAATAAGAGAAAAAGACGGGTCCATTCACATTTGTTTTGATTGCCTTAATGCAGGAAGATTAGACCAACACGATAAAAAGATGAAGAGTGCTCAAGACTTGGGAATAAAGTTATAGTTTTATAGAATTGAATTTAGGTTTAAATTTAAATTAGATACTTTTTTATATTCATTACTGCTTTTTTTAGTATGATTAGAAGAGGAGATAAATTTATTCTTTTTTTAAAGGAAAATGAAAATTCTGCTAAGATTTTTGTTGTTTTATTCATAATCACGTTTTTATTTTGTTTCTTCAATTCCTTTTTTGGAATTTTTGAAAAAAACGTTTGCGGAGATGGAACTCCTTACAAAGAATGCTCTAAAAATCAACCCTATTATTGTTCAAAAGGGATGTTAGTACAAAATGCAGCTTTTTGCGGATGCCCAGAAAATTCTACTAAAAAAGAAAATGTTTGTGAATATTTTTATCAAACCTCTCCAAAATTTGTAATGTTATATTATGTTTTAGATGGGAATTACAAAAAAATAAATTTTTCAGTTTATGAAGGCATGGTGGATTACTTAAAGAAAAACCCCCAACATTCTTTTTATTTTAATGGAGAAAATTATTCTTTGGAAAATTTTAAGTTAAGAGTAATTAATGAACCTGAGCAAAAAAAACTTTTAATACCCTTAGTAATAGAAATACAGAATATTGCAAAAAGCAAAGAGGAACAAGCAAGAATTGCAATAAGTTTAGTACAGAACATTCCGTATGAAGAACAAAACGATTCAATGAGACAGATGGAAATTTATTTTTCATCTTTAAAGTACCCTTATGACGTGCTTTATCAGCAAGAGGGTTTGTGTGGAAGCAAATCGGATCTTCTTGCTTTTTTATTAAAAGAAATTGGATATGATTTAGTTATATTCCATTATTTTCAGGAAAATCATGAAGCAGTTGGAATTAAGTGCCCAAAAAGATATAGTCTTAACAATACTGGTTATTGTTTTGTTGAAACCACATTACCTGCAATTATCAGTTACAGCCAAGGAGAATATTTTGGAGAGGGGGCGCTTGATTCCAATCCAAAAATAGTTAAAATTTCTGAAGGAATTTCTCTTGATGGAAGTATGGAGGAATATAGAGACGCCAGAACATTTTATAGAATTTATAATTCATCTAAAGCCTATAAGAAGATAAACCTGATGGAATATTTTAAAATGAGTCAATTAACAGAAAAGTACGGACTGGTTCTTAACATTTAATTTGTTCGAAAGAATTATTTGCCTATTCCCTCAAGTTTCCTTTTTATCTTTTCCAGTTCAAAATCCAAATCTTCAGAATAATACTCTATTTTTGGTTCCTTTTTTTGTATTTCTTTTTCATTACCATTTGAACTTTCTATTTGGGGCATTTTTAATTCGATTCTTTTAATATCCTCAGCCGTTAATTTTAAACTGTTTTGTAAAATTTTTCGAACAGCTTCTTCCTTTTCTCTCAATAAACGATATTTTTTTATTGATTTTACAATATTAATCAAACTCATTTGGTAAGAAAGAAGTTCTTTCTTTGAACTTAGAGCATCCTCACAATCTATTTTAAGATATATTGGATTTTCTTCTTTTAGTTTTTTCTTATTCGATTTCTTTTTTTTCATTTGATTATAATTTAGAAAAAAGGTTTTCTTCGACACGACTTATTCTGTCTTTTATATTCAAAATTTCTTGTTCCCAAGATTCCAACTCTCTGTCTTCTTCTTGTTTTATTGATTTTATTCTGTTTAGAGTATTTTCAATCTCCGATATTTGCACTTTCGCTTTTTGTAATACTTTTCTGCTCTCTTCAAACTTATCAATCCTTATGAAAATAGGTTCCGATTCTTTTATTTTCTTATTCGCTTCTTCAAAGCCCTCTGGAACTTCTTTGTTGGTTCTTCTTTTAGAATATCCGTAATCAGATATTTTTCTTTCTTCTTCAGAAGGTTTTTCTTTTATAAAACTTCTAGGATGGACATATTGAAATTCTCTTCTAGGAGATTCTTGAATCATTTGTCCTTTATGCTCGACAAAATCATCTTCTTCAGAAATCTCCTCTTCTTCCTCTTTTTTCCCATTTATTGCTTTTTTAATATCATTTGGAGAGAATTCTTTTCTTGAATCATATGTTTGGGAACCAGCCAATTTCGGCAATTCTTCCTGCCCTTCTTCTAAATCAGGCAAAACAGGAAGCGGAGGAAGATCTGGAAGAGTTGGAACTGCGTCCTTTCCTTTCTCCTCTTTTCGACTAAATAATCCCATTTGAATTAATTTAACATCTCTTTTATAATACTACATAAGAGATTATATAGGTTTAAAAACTTTTATTTTTTTAAAACCGAAAGGTATTTATTCAAATTATTTTATATATTCCCATGATAAACAAATTTCTTAAAGATTCTGTATCGATAATAGTGGGAAAAACAGGAGAAGAAATAGTAGATTTAATTTATAATAACAAGCATGTTAATGAATTTCTTTTATCAAAAAAATTAAATTTGACTATAAATCAAACCCGAAATATTTTGTATAAACTTTCCGATTATGGAATAGTCTCTTCTGTAAGAAAAAAAGATAAAAGAAAAGGATGGTATACTTACTTTTGGAGAATAGAACCAGTAAAATCTCTTGAATTTTTGAAAAATTCCTTAGTTAAAAAAAGAGAACAGATGATTTATCAAATAAAGAGTAAGGAAACAAAAGATTTTTACATCTGTGAAACATGCAATGTAGAATTAAATGAAGAAACAGCACTAATTAATTCTTTTACTTGCAATGAATGCGGGGGGCTTTTCACTCTAAAAGACAATTCTAAAACCATAAAAGAATTGCAGAGAAGTTTGGAAAAAATTAAAGAAGAATTATCTCTTGTTGAATTGGAATTAGAAAAAGAAAGAGGAAAAATTGAAAAATCTAGAGTTCGAGAAGAAAAAAAGCAAAAAATAATAAAAGATTCTTCGAGAAAGAAAAAGAGAGAAGATTCTAAAAAAATTAGAGATAGTCTTAAAAAGAAAAGCAAGACAAAATCAATAAAGAAGATTAAAAAGAAAAAAGTTAAAAAAGTTTCTTCAAAAAAGAAAATTCTCAAGAAAAAGAAAGCAAAAAAGAAGTGATTGAATAAAAATAAAATGTCTGGTATTTATCGCGTATTTCCTGTAAAGAAAAGAAGCATTTTTAGCCTTCTCAATTTTAGTGTAACTATTCAGCTTATTTTTTTGACTGTCCTATGTTCTATTTTTTTTTGGATATTCTCTAAGTTTGCAAATACTTCTAATTTTGTTTTAACGCCTTCTTTAATTGCTTCTGGAAAAAATTTATGGACTCTTTTAACAAGTATATTAATACATGCAAACTTTTTCCATTTATTTGCAAATATGTTTTCTTTATTTTTTGTAGGAAGTTTTCTTGAAAATATAATTGGAAAAAAAAGATTTCTTTGTACTTATTTAATTGCTGGATTGATTGGGGGGCTCTTTTTTGTTGTCAATGCATTTTTATTTGGAAATCCCGATATTCCTGCAGTAGGAGCTAGCGGAGCAATTTTTGGACTTCTTGGAGTTTTAGCAGTTTTAGTCCCTTATTCGAAAATTTACCTCATTTTAGGCCCATTCATTTTAATTGTATTAGAAGTAGTTCTGCAAGGAATTATTCCTCCAAGTTTTTCATCTTTGTTTAATTTAATAGCAAACATACTAATGATATTAATGATATTTTCTCTTCTTTCATTTAATTCTTCATTTAGAAAAATTGCCTTACCAGTGGAACTTCCTATGTGGTTGCTTCCCATTATTGCAATTGTTCCTCTAGCCATTATTGGACTTTACATTGATTTACCAATAGGAAATAGTGCTCACTTCGGAGGACTTGTAGTTGGGGTTTTATATGGTGTCTATCTAAGAAAAAAATTTCCAAACAAGACAAAACGAATTCAAGCCTACTTCAGTCAAAAATGAAACAAACAAAATTTTCCATTTCAAAAATTTATTCTGAATCTTGGGAATATATAAAATTCTGCAGAAACAAGATTTATTTCATAATTGGAATATTTTTTGTATTTGCAATAATTGGATATTTTCTCCCAGTTTCTCAATCCATAATTGAAATTATTTTGAACTATATTGAGAAAATTTTAGAACAAACAAAGGATCTTTCTGGATTACAGCTCATTTATTTTATTTTTTTAAACAATCTTCAGGCTTCTTTTATTGGAATCATATTTGGAATATTTTTAGGGATTACCCCTATTTTTTTAGCAATTGTCAATGGATATGTTCTTGGATTTGTTGCAGCATTAACAGTAAAACAAGTAGGAGTTTTATCATTGTTAAATCTTCTTCCTCACGGAATATTTGAATTGTCCGCTGTTTTTATCTCATTGGGGCTGGGTTTGAATTTAGGAATTCCTTTTATTTACAGATATTTTAAATACTATTCCAAAAAAGACAACTTTCTGGCATTAATAATGGGAATTTTATTTTTATTTCCGGCAATAATTTTAACTTTAATAATCAATAGAAATTTAAGAAAAATTCAGCTTAATGATTTTTTATATAGATTAGGCAACTCAATGAAGGTGTTCTTATTTATAGTAATACCTCTTCTAATTATTGCTGCAATAATAGAAGGAAGCCTAATCCATTTAGTTAAGTGATTTTTCGTAAAATTAGTTCTTTAAATCGCTAATTCCCAAAATTATAAAAATAATTCCACCAAAAAGTATTCCCCACAAAAATCCCCCCTTTAGTAAATTCCAAGCAGCACTTCCAAAGTTCCAGAATGCTCCCCATTGTGAAGATACAAATACTAAATAAATTGAAAGATTAATTAAAAATAATCCAATCACTATCTCTAACCATTTGTTCATGATATTTTTTGTGAAAATGGATTTAAAAAGATTTTCGTGATGGAAGTATAGACTTAAAAACTCTTTTTTTGTTTAAAATCCATGGTAAAAAACTTGAAAAATATTAAAAATGAAAGGATTACTAGAAGCAATATTTTGAGAAAATCTGAAGAAGCCGAAGGAATAAAAATCGAAGGATATGATTTTAATAAAGGGATAGATTATGAAAAAATAATTGATAGTTTTGCTTCTACAGGAATTCAAGCAAGCAATCTTTCAAAAGCAATTTCGATAGTGGATGAGATGATAAGTTCAAAGTCGTTCATATATCTTGGATATACCTCTAACATGGTTACTTCTGGAGTAAGAGAAATAATAAGATATCTTGCTGAAAATAAAAAAGTGAATGTACTCGTAACAACAGCGGGAGGAATAGAAGAAGATATCATTAAATGCTTAGGCAAGTTTTCATTAGGAAATTTTAGACTTTCCGGAACAGAACTTAGAAAAAAAGGAATTAATCGCGCAGGAAATATTTTAATTCCTAACACAAGATATTGTTCTTTTGAAGATTTTATAATGCCCCTTCTAGAAGGAATTTATGATGAACAAAAAAAGACTGGAAAGGTGATAACTCCAAGTGAACTTATTTGGGAATTAGGAAAAAATATAAACAACAAAGAATCCATTTATTATCATTGTTATAAAAATAAAATACCTGTTTTTTGCCCTGCAATTACTGACGGAAGTTTGGGAGATATGATTTATTTTTTTAAATCAAAACATTCAGATTTTAAAATAGATGTTGCGGAAGACATATGGAAAATGAATAACACCACTCTTGGAAAAGAAAAAACCGGAATAATCATTCTTGGGGAGGGAATAATAAAACACCATATATGCAACGCAAATATGTTTAGAAATGGTGCGAATTATGCCGTTTACATAAACACCGCTCAAGAATTTGATGGTTCAGATTCAGGAGCTCTTCCAGAAGAAGCTGTTTCGTGGGGAAAAATTGCTATGAAAGCCAAAAAAATAAAAATTCATGGAGATGCAAGCATTATTTTCCCTTTGCTTGTTGCTAAAACTTTTGCTAAAAAATTAAAGGATACGAAATAAAGATATGCTCACAAAAAATCAAGTGCAAGAAATAAAAGAACATTTAGAAAGAGCCCAAAATCCTCTATTCTTTTTTGATAACGATCCAGACGGACTATGTTCGTTTCTATTGTTGCAAAGATATATTGGCAGAGGAAAAGGAATCCCAATTAGAACGTTTCCATCTTTGGATGAATCTTATTTTAGAAAAATAAAAGAATTAAATCCGGATTATGTTTTTATTCTAGACAAACCAATTGTTTCTTCTGTTTTTTTTGAAGAAATAGAAAAACTAAATCTCCCTATTGTGTGGATAGACCATCATGAAATAAAAAAATCAACCATTCCCTTATTTGTCCATTATTACAACCCGGTATTTAATAAATTTAAAACAAACGAGCCAGTTACTGCTCTTTGTTCACAGATAAATACGCGAAAAGAAGACATTTGGATAGGCGTTGTTGGATGCATTTCGGATAATTTTATTCCAGAATTTTATAGTGAATTTAGAAAGCAATATCCCGAGCTTGGAATTGATGCAAAAAAAGCTTTTGATATATTCTACAAATCTTCTGTTGGAAAAATTGCTAAACTTTTTTTATTTGCTTTAAAAGATAGAACTACAAATGTGATAAACATGATAAAATTTTTGATGACTGTTAAAAGCCCATACGATGTTTTAGAAAGAACAAACAAAAACGAAAAGATGCACGAAAGATTTGAAGAATTAAATAAAAAATATAAATCTCTTTTAGACAAAGCTTTGTTAGAAAAAAATACTGAAGAGATTATATTCTTCAAATACGGGGGGGACATGAGTATAAGTAGTGACTTGTCCAACGAACTTGCCTATATTTTTCCTGAAAAAAAGGTGATAGTAATATATGAAAATAACGGAAAATCTACAATGGCAATAAGAGGAAAAGGTGTGAGAAGTATTGCTCTAGAAGTCATTTCCCACCTAGAAAGTGCAACTGGAGGGGGGCATGATAATGCCGTAGGAGTAAAAATCAATACTTCCGACCTTGAAAACTTTAAAAAACTGTTTTTGAATGTCCTCAATAAAAATAGAAAAATATAAAAAGAAGTTCTTCTATGGTAAAGCATGAGTAGTGTATTAAATCATATGAGATGGAATTTTTGCTCATTTGGCTTAGTCTACACTATAATTAAACCACTCTCAATTTAATTCAGCTAAATCGTTAGGTCTGGGTTGGATTGAGATTACTTCTAATTAATCTAGACTGGAACTATTTTTCTGAATTCTTGAATTGGTTTTTCAAAAAATGAAAAGCAAAGAAAAAATGGAAAAACAAATTGTAGAAGAGGAATTGGGTTACTTGATAGAAATGACTCTAAGACTAGAAGACGAGTTAAATTCTGTTCTTATGCCATAAATTATTGAAAGAGAAGAAGAATATCCTATTATTCGTTATTATCTAATATGCCCTACCAAGGTAGACTACTTCTTTAGCACTTTTTCCGCAAATTAGACATTTTCCTTTTGGCTTTTCTTTTTGGTTTGCCATGGTTCCTCTTACCTCAGCATTTATTTTCTTTTCAATATATTC
>Ga0265297_10011697_pt1 | contig 10690 bp, 13 predicted proteins | sample Munlanlwell13791_FD_192502 | JGI IMG/M metagenome (GOLD analysis project Ga0265297, IMG submission 192502) | Leachate microbial communities from a municipal landfill in Southern Ontario, Canada - Leachate well 137-91 | ecosystem: Engineered > Solid waste > Landfill > Unclassified | place...
TTGTGAATGAACTGCCCTGGTCCTCCCCCGGGAGCGCTTTTTACAGCAGGCAGAGGGGGGGGTTACCCCTGAGATTTACCTCTGCCAAACCATGAGCCGGGTATTCATCGGTATCAACGCAGATCCTTTCTGTCAAACGGTTGTCATATGAACCGGATATTTACCCGGGCAGAACCAGAGTCAGAATCATTGCAGTCACGGACGAAGTGAAGCTGGCCTGTACCGGACCATTATCTTATCTGGTGCTCACAATACTGTATATGAAATGCTGGCGTGATTTATCCAAGGATTGTGTTGAGAAGGACTGTCCCATGTGGATGACCGGGTTCGATCTCTCGGATTGTATGGATATGGAAACCATAGGCCTCAACGAGAACAAGTGCGCCCTTGTTTTTAACGAGAAGATTGGGGTGATGAAACAGATGCTCGATGTGGTGGAATCGATGAACTGCTCATCTGATCTCTTTGCTGAGGATTTCTTTGGCGGTATGGAGACTGTACCAAAAAAATCAGACGGACCAACGTTCAAGGCAGCGCGTGTTCCAAAAAAGCCGCGCACTGCCAAAAAGAGCCCGAAGGTAAAGGGAAAGCAGCTACCTCTCCGGTGAGCGGTGCATGCCAAAAAAAAGAAGTTCACCGGGATGATCGATGTCATGGTGGGGGAGAAGATCCTGAAGTCGTGACCGCCAGCACGTTGTGCACTGAGGTGCCGGCAAGGCCGGGTCACGGGGGCAGCTCGATCCTGCCTTTCCGGTATGAAAACAGATCTCAGTACTTTGCTGATATTCCACCCTACATTCCGGATCGACTTTCAGTTACCCCATGTACTGCGTCAATCGAACCTTCGAAGAACCGCGCTACAAGAAACCCGTCTGTAATCGTTAAAGGAAATAACCTGTTTATCCGGGGGATTTTACCCGGGGGTACTTACGCGAAACCGCCCGGGAAAATAACCAGATTTCCCTGTAGTCAGCCTCCCCTGGATTGACAGGTAATGCATTGCTGGCACAACACACTACACCAGTGTCTTCTGGGGATTATTGAGATGCTTTTTTGCGGCGGACGTGACTTCCCTTCCCTGCGGGGTGCGTTTGACAAACCCGATCTGGATCAGGTACGGCTCATATACATCCTCTATCGTCCTCACCTCCTCGCCAACAGAAATCGCAATCGTCTTTGCTCCCACCGGCCCCCCGTCGAAATCGTTGGCAATAACCGCAAGGATGCGACGATCAAGTTCATCAAGACCGAGCTGGTCGATCTGCATCATGGCAAGGGCACCTTCGGTAATCTCCCGCGTTATGGTGCCATCCCCTTTGACCGTAGCATAATCCCTTACCCTCCGTAGCAGCCGGTTGACGATGCGGGGAGTACCGCGGCTCCGTGTCGCGATCTCTTCTGCTCCATCGGGAGTAATGGGGATCTTCAGGATGCCGGCACTCCGTGTTACGATCCGGACCAGATCTGCGGGCGTATACAGGTCGAGCCGGGATGTAATGCCGAAACGGTCCCGGAACGGGGCCCCGAGAAGCCCCTGTTTGGTTGTCGCCCCGATAAGGGTGAAATGTTCAAGGTTCAGTTTAATCGAGCGGGCGCTTGGCCCTTCACCGATCATCACATCGATGAAAAAATCCTCCATCGCAGGATACAACACCTCCTCGACAATGGGGTTGATCCGGTGGATCTCGTCAATAAACAGGATATCCCCCTGCTTGAGCGGGGTTAACAGCGCGGCGATATCGCCGGGTTTCTCCAGCACCGGGCCGGTTGTGGACCGGATATCCGAGCCCATTTCATGGGCAATGATATGGGCGAGCGTGGTCTTGCCGAGGCCCGGGGGCCCGGAGAACAGGATGTGGTCCAGCGGTTCATTTCGTTTTTGCGCGGCAGCGATAGCGATCTTCAGGCTCTCTTTGACCTGCACCTGCCCAACAAACTCCTTCAGCCGGTCGGGCCTGATGGTGAGATCGTCGCCTTCCCTGGCAAGAGGGGCGGGTGAGATAATCCTCTCTTCCATGACGTTACCGCTCCTTCAGGTTTGCGAGTGCAGCCTTGATAAGGCCCTGGACGGTGGAAGAGCCTGGTGCCGGGGCCGCAGCGTTCACCGCATCCCGGGATTCCTTTTCGGCAAAACCGAGTGAGACCAGTGCGCTGACCGCATCGTGGATCGCCATGCTGTCTTTACCCGTCTCGCCGGAAACAATCGTCTCGCTCACTTTTTTCATCTTGTCCCTGAGTTCAAGGATCAGCCGTTTCGCACTTTTGGGGCCGATCCCGGAGATCCGGGTCAGGGCCCTTTCATCATCGTTCAGGATCGCGATTGCGAACTCCTCAATCCCGATCCGGGACAGGAGGTTCATTGCGATCTGCGGGCCGATCCCGGTCACGCCGATCAGGATCCGGAACATCTCCAGTTCGCTCATGTACTGGAAGCCGTACAGGGTGATCGCATCCTCCCGGACTGCCATATGGGTGAAGAGAGTTACCGGTTCTTGGGTGTTTGCCAGCTGCTGGAGGGCAGGCTGGGTGACCTGCACCTGGTACCCGACCCCGTGAACATCGAGTATCACCCAACGGTCGCCCGCGTGGACCATAGTACCGCTAAGACACGCGATCATTGTACTATCTCATGATATGGATATGACATAAGGCAATCGAAAGGGCATCGGCCGCATCATCGGGCCGGGGAATCTCGGACAGGTGAAGCAACCGCATGATCATCTCCTGCATCTGGCGTTTGTCGGCACGTCCCGACCCGGTAATCGCCTGTTTGACCTGGTTCGGGGTATATTCGGTAACCGGGATCTTCTTCTGTTCTGCCAGGAGAAGGATGACACCACGGGCCTCGCTCACGCTCATGGCAGATGTAATATTCTTCGTAAAGAACAGTTTTTCGATGGCGATCTGTGCCGGGGGGTATTTCTCAATAAGGGCTTCAATTTCGGTATAGATATGGAACAGCCGCCCGGATGTGTTCTGATCCTTACCGGTTTCGATGCAGCCATAACAGACCGGTGCAGGGTTCCGGTTATTGACTGCAATTACCCCGTATCCCACGCGTGCCAGCCCGGGGTCAATGCCGATGACAATCATTTTTAGATCTCCTGTTCTGTTATTTGCCGCTTCTTTATTATACGGCATATGGTATGCAGGGTGAATGTGTTATTCAGTCCCGGAATTAAGGGGGATCCGGCGCCGGGTAACCAATTTCATATTATCAGCCCGGCATCCGCTCCCGGTTAGATCGTACGCATCTCTATTCCAAGGATGAACATGTTGTGATGTACGGGATCTTTTTAAAAAGGGCATTCGTCCGGGATTGCTGCCGGGATTCACGGACGCGAAAAAAAAACAACGGCAATGTCCGGTTACTCCCGGAAGATAACAGTTAAACACCGGTAGAACCCTCATTTTCTGAGGAGTGTGCACCAATGGCAAAACCTCAGGTGAAAAAAGGACGCGAAAGACCCGGGCAGGATCTTTCCCCGGTTCCCGATATGCGATCCAATGAATGGGCATTTGCCGCGATCCAGAAGGCGCTGGATGGAAAAGACTTCAAGAGTACCGATGAGATAAATGCATTTCTTCGGGCCAAACTTGCGTCGGGGGAGTTCTCCCCAAAAAAGAAGACCGGTAGAACGCCGCTTGAGAGAGCGCAGGATATCATGTACGATGCCTGGGATGCAAAAGGAACGGACCGGGTTGAACTGGCGCGTAAGGCGCTGTCGATCTCAAATGACTGTGCAGATGCGTACGTGCTCCTCGCCGAAGAAGCAGCGGCCGATCTTGCAGATGCAATCCGGTTGCTTGAGGATGGTGTCTCTGCCGGTGAGTGGGCGCTGGGGGAACGGATCTTTGCAGAAGAGGTCGGGTACTTCTGGGGGATTCTTGAGACCCGGCCTTACATGAGGGCCCGCTTCGACCTCGCCCATCTTCTCCATCTCAAAGGCGAACGGGTGCCGGCGATTGCCCATATGCAGGATCTTCTCCGGCTCAATCCCGGTGACAACCAGGGTGTCCGCGATGAACTGGCCACCTGCCTGCTGGAGGAGGGGGACTTGGAGGCACTAAAAAAACTCCTGGAGGCGTATCCCGACGACTGTTCCGCGGTGTGGTATTATTCCCGGGCGCTCCTGGAGTACCGGCTGGGAGGCCGGACTCCCGAGGCAGATGCGTGCCTGGTCCGGGCATTCGAACAGAACCGGTTTGTCCCGCCCTATCTTCTCGGGAAGAAGGCGTTTCCCGTGCGGGCTCCTGAATACATGAGTATCGGTGACGAAACCGAAGCGGTCGTATATGCACTCGATAATGACCGGGTATGGGAAGAAACCCCCGGTGCCCTCATGTGGATGAACCTGGTGTATGTAACGTACCGTAAGAAGCCGGCGGGAAAGAAGGTCCGGTAACGGGAAGACTCTGCACAAAGGATTTGTCGGTGCGATCTGCTTGTGGGTGCATGGTGCCCGTTCCGATAGTGCGTTCTTTGTTATTCTGCCCTTAAAACATCGCCGGCATACCCATAGTGACCGGGGAAGCGCATATGCGGTACAAGCGATTCGGGAGGAATGGAATATCTTGTACCTGCGGATAGTGCTGGAGATAGAATTTGATGATCCCTACCTGCACATCCACAATCCCGGAACTATCCCGGGTATCTGCTAACCGCTATCCCCCTATCAGAAAATTGAGAATCGTTTGTGACAACCGATGCGCCGACCGATAACGCGGACGTGGCAATGATCGCATCGGCAATAGAAATTCCCGGACGTTTCATCGTGCCGGCATTCACGGCAATCTCCGGAGTCAGCGGGATACTGATCATTATCGCTGATAATTCTGAATTTCAATACCCGCATACTTCGCAATCTCGTTAAAGTCCGTGTCTGCGGTGATGATGACAGTGGCGTGGTTTGCGAGCGCAATGCCCGCGATCAGGATATCGAATGCATTCACCCGGTTCCCCTCTTTTGCCATGCGGGCTCCGATACCACTGGCAATATCAGCAGCCCTCACATCAAGATCAAGGATCTCTATATCAGAAAAAAAGTGCCGGAAAAATTTCTCTTCTTTGGGGGATTTCAATCGCTGGATCCCCGTCATGATCTCGTAGTACGATATGGCTGTCACGGCTGCCTTCTCCCCCGGTGGCAGGAGTGCGGAAAGGTGTTCGTTCCGGAAGTAATCGATCAGGAACGAGGTGTCAAGGACAATCAAATTCTCGCCCGGCCGGAGTTACGCATCTTTTTGGTGAAGGTGTGCAGTTCATCCAGTACTGCTGAGTCACGGAGTGCTCCGGCATACTCACGGATGTCACGGTTCTTCCTGCTGACAAGGCGGTCTATGACATCGGAAAAACTGTCATCGCCTTCCTTGAGGACCAGAAGCGAATGATATGTTTCATCGCGGAGGGTGATGGTCTTCATTGTTTCATGCATTATTGCACGATGCTATTTATATTTTATTTGCCGCAGCGTCGTAAAGAATTATTCTGTTTTCTTAGGTTCTGCCGGGTCATGGATCCCTTAAACCGGTGCCAGAACAAGGTACATGATGACCGGGTGGGAATGAACCCGAATAAAAAAAGGGCCCTGTATAAAAATCACGGATACCCGGTCACCTCAACGCCCATATCAACAAAATGCGGATCGTTTATGACAACCGATGCGTTGACGGATAACGCGGACGCAGCTATGATCGCGTCTGCAATGGAAATTCCCGGACGTTTCATGGTGCCGGCAGCAACTGCAATCTCCGGAGTCAGCGGGATCATGTTCAGGTGCGAGCCCTGGACCTGCATGACCCGGAGCCGGGCGGTTGCTGCATCGGTGTTCCGAGTATAGATGTACGCAAGTTCGGTCAGCGTCATGGTTGCGACAAATCCTTCAGCCTCTCCGCTCTCGACCGCATCAAAAAAATTCTTTATTGTTTTTGATCCTTCTTCGCGGTTGAAAAAAGCGAGGAACGCATGCGTATCAAAGAGCAGCTTTGTCTTCGAGCTCATCGTCCCACTCCTTCCGCAACTCTTTGACTGTTGCCCCGGTATTCTTCAGCGTGTCGATGCCCCATAGTTCTGAAAGGTTGACGAGTGGCTGGAGCCGGATCGCATTGTTCTCTTCAACAAGTACAAGCGAGTCGCCTTCCTTCAAGGAAAATTTTTTCCGGACTTTAGCGGGTATGACGATCTGTCCCTTTGAGGAGAGCGTGACAACATCCATAGTAAGGAGTTAATTGTATTGTAAGAGAATATAGTTTTTGGCTTACTGGGTAAGACATTATTGGTAATGAGTGAGGTTGATGACTTTTTTCATGAGCAGTGAGCCGCAGAGAATTGTGGAGGGTCCATCACGGATACCTGACTGAAGATCCCTGAGTGGTTGCCGAAAGGGAGAGATAATCCGATGGATTCATCATTACGGGGAGTACTTTTTTTTATGGAAGATTCCCTCATGCCTGAACAAAAAAAGAGCGATTTGTTTTTTGACCTCGACTGGGCGACTCTTGAGGGATGGGCCGGGGCAAAGACCCTGTCGCGGGGAATGGAGTACCAGCGCTCCGGCAGGGTGGATTCACTGGCACGGAGCCGGGACGGGACGCTCGTTGCATGGGTTAACGGATCCGAACGGTACGCGACAGCTGTATACTTCGATGACGGGCTGGTCTCGGAATGCACGTGCCCGGTGGGGGATTCCTGCAAACACGCCGTTGCCGTAATTCTCGAATATCTCGCCCTCTGCGAGAAGAAATGCCCGGTTCCCTCCCTTACGGCAGGTGATTCACGGCTCACGCTCCTCGACATACCAGTGGGGCCCGATCATCCGGAAGAGGGCTTGACCGCATCCCCGGTACGTTCGGTACCGGCTCGTTCACCGCTCCCGCAGACCGACCATTGCAGATCCCAAAAACCGGCACACACGCTCCGGCAGTATCTTACCCGGATGAAAAAAGAGGAATTGATCGATCTCATTCATGAGCTCGCAAATGAGTTTCCGGACGTGGAGCAGGAGATGTCCGACCGGAGAGCCGTTGCTGATGCCGATGCACACCCGCTTGTCGATGCACTGCTTGCCGATATCGATGCCATCACGCAGGAGGAAGCCTGGAGCAACACTTGGACCGGCAGATCGGAGATCCCGGATTATACCCCGGTCCGGAAACGGATGGAGATCCTCCTGTTAATGGGACATCCCGATGTGGTTGTCGATGCCGGAAGTATTCTCTTAAAAAAAGGTACAGAGCAGATTGAACAGAGCAATGATGATGATGGTGAGACGTCCGGGGAGATTGCATTGTGCATGGATATTGTCTTTGATGCACTCCGGAGTTCCTCCCGCCCCGATCACGAACGGATCCTCTTTGCCATCCATGCGCGACGTGCTGACGAATTCGATCTGTGCGGCGGAGCAGACAAATTCCTAAAGGAGACCTGGCCGGCAGCTGCCTGGGGTCTTGTTGCAGATAGCCTGCTTTGCGAGCTTGGTACGTGCGGGATTACACCGGGGAAAGATGACTTCTCAGAAAAATACCGCCGCGATGGGATTACCCGCTGGATCATAATCGCCCTTGACAATGCGGGACGGGAGGCAGAGGCAACCGATCTCTGTACTGCGGAAGCTGAGCTGACGGACAGTTACCGGCGGCTGGTCCGGCGCCTCCTCCCTCTCGGGAAAACGACTGAGGCGGCGGAATGGATTCGCCGGGGGATCGGAGCTACGCAAAAGACCCATCCCGGTATTGCACGCGAGCTCCAGGAAATCCGGCGGGAGGTATGGGAGAAGGAAGGTGACTGGCTTGCGGTGTCGGGTCTGCGGGCCGAAGAATTCCTGTCCCGTCCGTCCTATGATGCGTATTGCCAGCTGAAATCGGCAGCCGAAAAGGCCGGTGTGTGGGACACCGTTGAGTATCCGGTCATGCAGTACCTCGCATCCGGCTGCGCACCTTCCGTGACACGGGAGGGGACAAACGGCGCCCTGCTCGTCTTTGGCCAAATTCCCCTGTCCGGCCTTATCGAGCAGGGTTCCTGGAAATTACAGAAAGAGCCTTTTTTCCCGGTCCTGATCGATCGTGCGATAGCAAACCGGCAGCCGGAGGACGCGGTCATGTGGTTTGACAGGCTCCGTGCGGAGCGGGCGGGATCCGGGGAATATTATCCGGAGCACAGGCTTTGGGATGTTGCCGCAGATCGGTTTCCGGAACGTGCACTTTCGTTCTGGATGGCATGTGCGGATCGGGAGGCACAGACTGCCCAGCCGAAAGGGTATGAGAATGCGATCGGGTACCTGAAAAAGATCCGTGCGCTGATGGAGCGACAGGGCAAAACCGTGGAGTGGGGGGTGTATCTTGCCGGGGTCCGAACGGTGCATGCCCGGAAAAAGAAGTTCACCGGGATGATCGATGTCATTGAGGGAAAGAAGATCCTGAAATCGTGAGTGCGCTCGTTGTCAATAATGCTTGTACGGGGGAACGGGAGGTTTTTTACGGCAGAGGGCAGGTTTACTTCGGATAAAATGGTGTCAGAGGGGCGCCCATACCTCCATAGATTGTCGGACCTCGATACCTCACTTCCCGGCACATGTGGGGAGTACTACCCCTCAGGAACAGTATCCGGGCTCATTTCTGCACCGGATTGCCATTTTTCCCTGGTGTCCGACCGGCCTGTTTTTAGGGTTTTTGGGGGGAGTCTCACGGGAAATCGTGCTATTGGCCCGGTTTGCTTATCCGGGGATTTTGCGAGCGAAAAAACCGGCCTGTTTAGAGCTTGTTTTAATCGAGGATCGGGTGGGGGGATGAGGTTTGGGCTGTGGAGGGGGGCGATCCGGGGCCCGGCGGTCGCTATGGTGGGTCTGGCAGGATTCGGCGTTTTACGTCGGAGAATTGGGGCGATCTGACATTTTTATCGGATCTTTCCCCTCTTCTGACGATGGAGGATAACCGCCTCTTTTTAGAGTATCAATACTCTCACCTGCCCGGATCGGTAAAAATGACCCATCCGGGTCCGTACAGAGCCCCGTTTCACTCTTTCAGGATTTTTGCGACCGGCCTGTTTCGGGCATTTTTCAGGGGAGTCTCACGGAAAATCGCGCTATTGGCCCGGTTTGCTTATCCGGGAATTTTGCGAGGAGAAAAACCGGCCTGTTTAGAGCTTGTTTAAATCGGGGATCGGGTGGGGAGATGAGATTTGGGCTGTGGAGGGGGGTGATCCGGGGCCCGGCGGTCGCTAGGGGGGTTCTGGCGGGGTTCGAAGGTTTACGTCGGAGAATACGGAGGAGGGATTTAGGTCTCCCGAAGTTGCGGGTCAACTGACAGTCGAAGAACGCTTCGCGTTCTTCTCATCCTCCCGGTCTGATGACCCGTCGGACCGTGACAGGTTTTTTTGAGGAGGCGAGATCTGCACTATGTTGAATCTCGTAAGTGATGAGACACGAGAAGAATCCTTTCGGATTATTCGAATCATAAATAAGGGTTTTTGAGGGATGCCGTCGGGTAATTGGGGAGCAAGCCTCATTGGAGTCAGATATCAGAATGCGAGATCTTCCGGGAGGATCGCGGTACACCCATTGATACGGTTGAAGTGATCGCAGTTCCTGGTGACGATCTCGTTCATTCCTAATGACTGTGCGGTGGCAGCGATCAGGCAATCGTTGAATTCAATTTTCTTTCCGTTCCTTGACAGTGCAGCATAGATCTTCCCGCCAGCCATAGCAACAGATTCATCGAGTTCGGCAATACGGACATAGGCAAGCAGTTCCTCGGTTTTTTTCAGGGCATCTTTCCGGGAAGAGAGTGCAGCACCGGCGCCGAGCTCTGCAACCGTGATAACTGAAATAATCCCGGTATTTTTATCATTGGAAAAACTTTCGAACAATGCGAACGATCGCTCTGGTCCGTTGGTCCGGAGCACATCAACGCAGATGCTGGTATCGAGAAAAAAAATCATACTGGTTCAATTGTTTTTTCGGATTTCCGCAGGGTATCGATAAAGTCTGCACTATCCACGTCATAACCCCATGCTCCGCGAAGCGATGCGACCGGTTTTTTTTCGATAATTTTAACGAAGACTTCGTCACCGGTCTTTGTGGGGATTCCCTTCTCCAGTTCGAGATGGAAGCCATCGATGACTTTTGCTTTTATCGTTGTCATACCGGATCCTTACACTACGTATCGCGCCGGGAGTCTTGAAGGTTTGTGCGGGGCGGATCGTAGAACCGCCGGGTGCAACATCCGTGAGATCATGGGTTAACCCTCACCATTGTCAAGGCATCGCGTATGTGCCAGGAACCGGCGGATCTGACTAAAAAAGGCCGATCAGGTGTCATCTATGAATATGACACCGGGGAAGATTTTGAAATGCGGATCCCCCGTCAGGACCTTCGCATGGTTTTTCATTGCGGTTGCAATGATCAGGGCGTCGGCAATCCCGCCTTCCTTCATCGTGCTCCTGACGCCTCCCGCAAGCCGTGCAATGCTGATGTCGATCGGAACGATGCGACTGCGCTGCCGGATCTCAAGCAGCATCTCCTCCATCTTTGTGGGGTTAACGGTATTGTGACGTTCCAGTTCCGCAATGGTAATCACGGACGTAATCAGATGTTCGGTCCCTTCGAAAAACGGATGAACCCGCATATCCCCCTGCCAGTAGTGAACCCAGGCCCACGTATCAAGAACGATGACGATGTTAATCCTCTCCACTGCA
>Ga0265297_10011698_pt1 | contig 10689 bp, 14 predicted proteins | sample Munlanlwell13791_FD_192502 | JGI IMG/M metagenome (GOLD analysis project Ga0265297, IMG submission 192502) | Leachate microbial communities from a municipal landfill in Southern Ontario, Canada - Leachate well 137-91 | ecosystem: Engineered > Solid waste > Landfill > Unclassified | place...
TACTGATAACTGACAAGGGCTTAAGCGAAAGGAGGTGGTACAATAATGGGCATGATACCGAAATCCGGCATCGAGATGATCGCCGAGGAACGCCAGCGGCAGGTAGCCATCAAGGTCTTCACCCCGGAACATGACGACACGCACACCGCGGAAGAACTCGCCCAGGCGGCCGCGTTCTACGCGGATCCGTCCGGGAAAGCCGAGTTCCCGACTACATGGAACAAGCGCTGGAACAAGAAGGACACCCACAACAGGATCCGTCAGCTGACTATCGCCGGCGCGCTCTGCGCGGCCGAGATAGACAGGCTCGTGCGGACAAAACTCAAAAAGTGAGGAGGTGGTAGAAAATGGCACGTAAGAACTGGCGATACAAGATCGAGGTTTTAAGATCCTCCATGGGAGGCTGGTACTGGAGGATAGAGGCCCCGAACGGCAGGATCCTCGCGCACAGCGAATCCTACTCCTCGAAGGCCAAGGCGATACAGACAGCCGACAGCTTCTTCTACGACATCGGAGGCCGAAAGAAGGGCAGTAACTTCGACCTGGTAATTGCGGGATAACAGCATAGACGCCGGGCAAACGCGGCCGGTTCGAAAGAGCCGGCCGTAAACTCTTGGGGAAAACATGGCAAACATAGACATAAAAAGGCCTCTGAAAATTCTCGAACACAAGACAATTCACCTGTCCCTGTCGCGGGTATTTATCATCAAATGCCTGCGCACGCCCTACCTGAATAAAAAAATGAAAAAGAAAATATTAAGGTATTCGAACGCAATCGACGAGGAGCAGAATAAGATATCGCACATGCGTTCCATCGTCGATAAAATCCTCATAAAGTTCGAGGAGGTATAAAAATAATTTGCACAGGGATAAATTTTCTGTTATATTTACAGCGTGATAACATGGACAACTGAAAAACGCCGGCTTGACCAGCTCGAGCCGGCACCGTATAACCCGAGGCAGGCCAGCGAGAAGGAAAAGCACGATCTCATGCAGAGCATCGAGCGATTCGACCTGGCCGATCCTCTTGTCATCAACCGCAACAACAGGATCATCGGCGGGCACTTCCGGTACGCGATACTCAAGGAAAAAGGTCCCCTCGACCTTGAAGTAGATGTACGCGTACCGGATAGGCTCCTTTCCGAAGCCGAGGAAAGAGAACTCAACCTCCGCCTCAACAAGAACTCCGGAAGCTGGGACTGGGACGCCCTGGCGAACTTCGATGAGGAGATGCTCATAGACGTCGGCTTCGATGCCCCGCAGCTGGACACGGTCTTCGGCCTAACCGACGGCAAGACCGCCCCGGACGACGCGCCCGAGCTTCCCCAGGAAACCCCCATAAAGCCCGGGGACATCTTTAAACTCGGCGATCACAGGCTCATGTGCGGCGACCCAACATCGAAGGCCGACCTTTGCGCCCTGTTGAGCCCTGACGGGCAGCGTATTCCCGCTGACATGGTATTTACCGACCCGCCGTATAATGTCGACTACAAGGGCAAAGGAAGCGAAACCAGCCAGGGTATCAAGAACGACAACCTCCCGGAAGCCCAGTTCAACGACTTTATAGCCCACCTCTTCGAAAACATGTACACCTTCATGCGCAAAGGCGCCGTCTTTTACGTCTGCAGCGGGTGGTCCTCGTATCCCGTTTTCAACGCCAATCTTATCCAGAGCGGCTTCTACCGCGCCGGCGTAATAATCTGGGTAAAGAACAACGCGTCATACGGCTGGAACGACTACCGCTACAAGCACGAGTGGATCCTGGTCGGCAAACGCAAGGCAGAGCGCATCAAGGGCGTTTCGATCCTTTACGGCTGGAAAAAGGGCACGCACTTCTTCCGCGACACCCGGGACGAGTACGATATCTGGGAGGTCCCCAGGGAACACAGCGGCGTCTACAAGCACCCCACGCAAAAGCCCGTCTACCTGATAGAAAAGGCCCTGGCGAACAGCTCCGAGCGCGGATGGAACATACTGGATATCTGCGCAGGCAGCGGATCAACCCTGATAGCCTGCGAGCGCTTAAAGCGCCGTTGCTTTGCTATGGAATACGACCCGAAGTACTGCCAGGTAATCATAGATCGCTGGGAAAGCCATACCGGACTCAAGGCCGAAAAACAGCCCGAAATGGCTGAACGCACTACATGAGAGTAGAGAGGAACATCAAAAAAGATTATAGGACGTTGGAGTTATGAACAGGTTATACACAACGAGAAACGCAAGGACAATATATTCAATGACTTATAACTTACTACATTAGGACTAACGGAGTGCTACCTTACCACTCACTCTGAGTGGGTAGAGTGGGTAGAGTGGGTAGAGTCACGGAAAGAACACATTATACACAGGATATCCACAAACGGGATAAAAACGGGAAAACACTCATGTACAAAAAGTCGGAGAAGATGAAACTGATACGGCAGAGCCTTGAAGCCGGCAACTGCCTCGGTGTCGCCATAAAACAGGCGGGGATGAAAAGCTATAACACGATCCAAGAGTGGCGAGCCGAGCGGCCCATGATCGACCGATACTTCGCAGCCTGTACGAACCGCATGGAGAACAAGCGCGTAGACGCGGTGGTCGACGCCTTATTCAAGACCGCGCTCGGAGGCAGCGTAGCGGCATGCGCTTTTTACCTTAAGAACAAGGCCGGATGGAAGGATGTCGACGCCCCGGTCGTGAACGTATACACCCAGATCTGGAACGGGCTCGTAAGCAAGGGCAAGCGTGTTGATGAAAAAGGAAGGATACTCCCGGTCAATGACGGCAACGGCTGAAACCACAAGGACCATACACAGGCGCAGGCCGCAGGTAAATCTCGCGGACATATCCAAGGCCAAGAAAAAGGCCATGATGAACCTCGTGGCCTGCCGTTATCTCCTGCTCACAACCGATAAAGACGAGGTCCTGCCCCCCGAGTATCACTACACCTGGTCCTCCGCACTCCTCGATGGGCAACGCAATACAGCGATCGAGGGTTTCCGTGAGAGCGGCAAGACCCAGATCGTCCTCCGGGCCTTCCCGATTTATAGCCTCGTCTTTCCGAGCCGGGACCGCGACTACATCGTCCTCATCAAGAACAACGCGACCCTCGCCTCTGCCAAGCTCCGGGAGATCGAACACGAATACCAGACCAATCCTATCCTCTCCGCCAATCTCGTAAAGGTACATGAGGAGTCAGGTAGTGTCTTCTCGGTCGACGTCCGGGACGTATACGGCGAGATCATCAACGTCCGCATAGAAGCATACGGCAAGGGCGCCTCGATCCGCGGGCTGGCCAATCAGGACCGTCGCCCGAAGATAGCCATCATCGATGACCCGCAGGACACCGAGGACTCGCAGTCGGAAACCACGCTCGAAAAAGACTGGGAGTGGTTCCTCTCGGACGTAATGTTCCTTGGCCAAAACACGCGCATATTCCTGATAGGCAACAACCTGGGCGAGCGCAGTATAATTGAGCGCGTCTTCAAGAACACCGAGGAGCTGAAGTTCGATACCTACAAGATCCCCGCGGTTATCGATGGCAAGAGCGCGTGGCCCGAGAAGTATAATATCCAAGGCATCGAAGAAGACAAGGAGAACTACCGCAAGCTCGGCAAGCTCGACATCTGGTTCAGGGAGAAGATGTGTGAGGCCATAGCCGATGAAACCCGGCGCTTCAAGCGCGAGGACTTCCGCTACTACTCCGTCTCGACCATGACCGATATAATCTCCCGGTGCAACATCTTTATCCCGGTCGACCTCGCGATAAGCGAGAAGAAGGCCGCGGACTACACCGCCCTGCCCATTGTCGGCATAGACTTCCTCAACAACTGGTTTATCCTAGACGTTATCCACGGCCACCTCGATCCGACCCAGACCATAGACTCAATATTTGCCTCTGTTTCGCGCTGGAAGGCCCTAGGCGTGGGGATTGAGAAGGTAGCATACCAGAGAGCCTTGATACACTTTATAACGCGGGAAATGGCAACCAGGGGCATTTTCTTCCCCATCCACGAGTTGGCAGCCGAGAAACAGAAGGAAATCCGCATAATGGCCCTGCAGCCGCGCTTCCGGGCGCACACGATATGGTTCCCGGATCACGCGCCCTGGCTGACCGAGCTCGAGAGCGAACTGCTCATGTTCCCCAAGGGCGAGCATGATGACATAATCGACGCCCTCGCATACCTTCCGGTATTCGGATACCCGAAGGACAAGACGACCATGAAGCGCGATGAAATCCGCAAGATGGGGCTCAACCCGAACATCGTACTCGGATACGAGGCGCGCAAGGAATACGACCCGTTTGCCGAATGAAAGGAGAACGCAATGTGCTTCTGGAAGACCGCTAAAGAACCCAGCATCAACATAGAGCAGACCAAGGCGCCGGATCTGCCGGCCGCACCATCGCCCACTCCCACCCCGGAGCCGAGCGTGGTATCGCCGCAGGAGTCGGCGGCACAGAGGCAGCGCAAGATCAAGGCTATGCGATACGGCGCGATGTCAACCATCAAGACCGGAGGCCAGGGCGTGACCGGAACAGGACCCGATCTCGTCAGCCCGGCGGCCTCGGCGCTTTTCTCCAAATCGACCATAGGGAGCTAAACGATGCCTGACAAGATAGTCAAGAACCCGTCGTCGCTTAACAAGTGGGAGTTCATAAAGCGCGGCAAGGCGCTCAAGGCCGAAGGCACGCTATGGATGCCCACGCTCAAGGAGATATCGAAATACGTCTATCCTACGCGCGGATGCTTCGATGAGGCAAAGCCGAACCAGGGCAGCAAGATAGACCATAAGATAGTCATAGACTCCGCGGCCGAGGATGCCGTAGGTGTCATGGCCGCCGGCTTAAGCTCCGGGCTGACAAGCCCATCCCGGCCGTGGTTCAAGCTCGCCGTGCCCGACCCAGACCTGATGGAGGACCGCGACGTAAAGATATGGCTCGACGACACCTGCAACCGCATGCGCGACGTCTTCCAGCGATCGAACATCTACGGCGCGCTGATGTCCGATTACGAGGAGATAGGATGCTTCGGCACCGCGGCCATGTACATAGGCGAAGACTACAAAGAGGTCGTACGCGCCCGGGTATTTACGATAGGCGAGTACTACATAGGCGTCGGCGCAACCGGGCGGGTCAACGCATTTTACCGGCGCTTCCAGAAGACCATCGGACAGATAGTCGAGGAGTTCGGCATAGAAAACGTCAGCGACGAGGTCAAGGCCGCATGGAAAAACAACCAGCCCGACAATTATCACTTCGTAAACCACCTCGTTGAGGTCAACGACAACCGGATAGAGGACTACGAGGATTTCGGCAACATGGAATTCCGCGAGGTCTACTGGGAGGATAACCAGAAGGACGGCAAATACCTTTTCGCCGGCGGATACATGGAGTTCCCGTTCATGGTCCCGAGGTGGCAGACAACGACCACCGCAGATGCATACGGTCGCGGACCGGGGTGGAAAGCCCTGGGCGATGTCAAGATGCTCCAGAAACTCCAGAAGGAGAAACTTATATCCGTCCAGAAGTCGAATGATCCGCCCCTGCAGGCGGACGCCTCGGTCATAGGCGAGGTCAACGCGAGCGTCCCCGGCGGCATTACCAGGACATCGACATCCGTTCCGAACTCCGGAGTGCGCGCGGCATATGAGGTGCGCCCCGACCTTAACGCCATGGAAGTAACCATCGAGAAGACCACGGCGAAGATCAACGCCAAGTTCTTCAAGGACCTGTTCCTGATGTTCGTAGAGGCCGACAGGACAGGCCGCAACATCACGGCAACAGAGGTCATGGAGCGCCAGGCAGAAAAACTGACCGTCCTCGGACCCGTCCTCGAGCGCTTGGAGGGCGAGCTCTTAAGCCCGCTCATCGAACGCACTTTCTCCATCATGGTCAGGAAAGGCCTGATCCTTCCGCCGCCGGCCGTGATAGAGGGCATGCCCCTGCGCATCCAGTATATCTCGGTGCTTGCGCAGGCGCAGAAGATGGCAGGCGTGACCGCCATCGACCAATGGACCTCCGGCGTGGCCGCCTCAACTGCCATAGATCCTGAAGCGACAGACCTAGTCGACATGGACGAGGTCAACACCATGAAGGCAGACATGCTAGGCGTCCCGGCCAAGGTCGTAAGAAGCAAGGGAGCCGTGGCTATGCGCCGCAAGCAGCGCGCCCAAGCCCAGGAGCAGGCAAGCAAGGCCTCCCAGATGATCGCGATGGCAGAGGCCGCGAAGAAGGGCGCCGGCGCCGTCAAGGACATGTCGCAAGCGCCCCTTAACCAGAACAGCGCTCTTGACTCGACTCTCGCCGGGATAGCCGGAACCGGAGGCATGAGGCAATGACAAAGGAATACGATCCTCTCGAGTCAGAGAAACAGAAGGAGGACGATCGCAAGAAGCGCGAGAGTACCCGCAAGCGTGAACTCAACGATATACGCAAGGTTCTCTCGCTCCCGGAAGGCCGCAGGGTAATATGGCGCATACTCGGCAACTGCGGGATGTTCCGCTCGCCATATACGCCCAAGGATACGAACGCGACCTTCGTTGAGATAGGCAAGAAGGAAATAGGGCTGCAGGTTCTTCAAGACGTGACCGATGCGAAGCCCGAGGCATACTACCAGATGTATTTTGAATCGGTCAACGAGAAGAACGAGGAAAAGAAACAGGAGTCCGGGGAGTAACCAGGAGGAAGCAGAGATGGCAGACCCAGTAAAGGATCCGGCGCAAAACCCAAATCCCGCCGATCCGAATGCAGCAGCAGCGGCAGCGGCAGCGCCGGCCAATCCGGCCGATGCGGCCGCAGGAAAGCAGACCCCCGCGGCGGACGGTGCAGCAAAGGCTGAAGGCGGTGCAGACGGAAAGAGCCTGCTCGACCAAGCCAGCGATGACACGCGCAAAGCGGAGGAAAAACGGCTCCTCGAAACGCCCGAGGACCAGCTCAACGATACCGACAAGGTAAAGAGAGCCGATCTGATAAAGGCGCAGCAGGAAGCGGCGAAAGGACAGGTCCCCGAAAAGTATGAGATTAAGGTGCCTGACGGGATGACGCTTGACCAGGGACTCCTGGACACGCTCACTCCGGTTTTTAAGGAGCTTAAGCTCACGCAGGAAGGGGCCCAGAAGCTCGCCGATGCGTACGCGCCGGCCCTCAAGGCTATGGCGGAGAAGACGCTCGCGGATGCGAAGGCGCAGGAAGATCAGAACTTCCAGAAGTTCGTGCAGGAACGCAAGGACGAAACGATCAAGGCTCTCGGCGCAAACTACAAAGAGCAGATGTCCTATGCGGCAAGGGCGCGTGACAGGTTCGCGAGCAAAGAACTTCGCGAGAAGCTCGAGCTCTCCGGCTTGTCGAACGATATCGATGTAATAAAGCTGTTTATCGATCTCGGCCGCGCGATCAGCGAAGGGAAGTTCGTAGACGGAAAACCGGAGAATCCGGGCAACGCTAACCCGGTCAAGACACTATTCCCGAGCGCTAGCGACAGCAAATAGCGCCGCGGAATAAAACGAAAGGAGCAGAACCATGGCTGCATTATCAACCTACTGGCCCACGCTGTTAGACGTAGCGCGTAGGCTGGACCCGAACGGCAGCATATCCGCCGTTGCGGAGATCCTCAACCAGACGAACGAGATACTCGACGACATCCCGTTCGTAGAGGGTAACCTTCCCACGGGCCATAAGACGACCCTGCGGGCCAAGATACCCACGCCTACCTGGAGGCTATTGAACCAGGGCGTCGTGCCTGTCAAGTCGACCACGAACCAGATCACCGAGGTATGCGGAATCCTCGAGGCCCGGTCAGAAGTCGACTGCGACATGGCGAAGATGAACGGGAACACCGCGGAGTGGAGGCTCTCCGAGGACCTTCCCATCATAGAGGGCATCGGCCAGGAACTCGCGTCGACGCTCATCGATGGCGACACATCCATCGACCCCGAGCAGTTCGTCGGTTTGTCCCCGAGGTATTACTCGCTCGCGTCGAGCGTGACGACCTCGGAGAACATAATCGACGGCGGCGGCACCGGATCCGACAACACGTCGGTCTGGCTCGTCGGCTGGTCGAACGCGACCGTGCACGGGATCTACCCGAAGGGCTCGAAGGCGGGCCTGACGCAGGAAGACCTCGGCAAGCAGACGGTCATCACCGACATGAAGACCGGCGCAAGGATGGAAGCGTACGTCACGCGCTACCAGCAGGTAGCGGGGCTCTGCGTGCGCGACTGGCGATACGCGGTCAGGATAGCGAACATCGACATATCCGACCTCGAAACCGCCGGCGACGCGGCCGATAGCTCGGCTAACCTTATCAAGCTGATGTCGATAGCGCTCGATAAGATACCGAACCTGTCGTCCTGCCGCCCGGTGTTCTACATGAACAACCGCGTGCGCGCAATGCTGCGCGTTAAGCTCATGAGCAAGTCGAACGTGTTCTTGACGCTCGAGGACCTCAAGGGCGCATCCGGCATAACCCGCCCGACCCTGCAGTTTATGGGCGTGCCGTGCCGCAGGGTGGACGCGATCGGCGTAGCGGAGGAGCAGATCAGCTAGGCAACTCCCGGCCTTAAAGGATGAGGCCGGATAACGTGATAATTCAAGGAGGAAACAAGAGATGGTAGACAACAGCTTGCTGTTAAGCGACGCGCAGAGCATACAGGATACTGGCGCGTCCACAAGCCACGTAGACTCTCTCGCCGCGGGCGATGCCATAAGCCCCGGCGCGAGGATCAAAGTGAGCGTAAACACCGCATACGCAAGGGCGGCCGGAGCCTCGACGCTCGTGGTAACCTTGCAGTGCGACAGCGACTCGGCCTTCGGTTCGGCCAAGACGCTGCTTACCTCGGCCTCGTTCGCCACAAGCGAACTGACCGCAGGCGCGGTGTTGCTTGACGCCGTAATCCCGAACGGCGTGGAGCGCTACATCAGGGCTTATTACACCTTCGGTGCCGCGCATGATTCCGGGAAACTCGATGCACACATCACCCTCGATACGGCAAAGGGTGTGGACAAGCAGTACTAACCCAAGAGAGGAGAACAGGCGATGAATAGGCGTTTGCTTGTATGCCTGATGACGGCGGTCATGATGATCGCATTTATCGGGCCGGCATGGGCCACTCCGCTCAACTGGGGCAATACGGACCTCAATCCCGTATTGCAGCGCGTCATCCCGAACGACCTGAAGTATGCAGGCACCGAACCGGGTGGCGTGTCGACCATCGTATCGACCGTATCAAAGCTCTCGTCAGCGAACATGGCGTTCGGGCTGCTGAAGCTTAAAGGTGCGGACAAGACCTTCTCGATGGATGCTGGCGTCCAGGGTAAGCAGATTACTCTGATAAAGGATGACTTCGACGCCCGGACCCTGAAACTAGACTTGTCGATAGATGCGGTCGGAGCGAGGACGGCCCACACTGGGTGGTCTTCCGTTACGTGGGGTACAGCCCCCGGCGGATTCGTTACGCTTCTGTGGCTTGACAACACGAACGGCTGGATAATTACAGGATCCGGCGGTTCGGTAACGGTCACATACTAGGCGGAGGAGGGGCGGGCCTAAAAACCCGCCCCCCTAACGATGAACAAATACCTGCCGTACATAGCGGCATTTATTATAGCGGTGCAGTCATTCACGCCGCCCCTGGAATTTGAGATACACTTCGTCAACAACCAGGTGCAGTTCGCGTGGGTTTTCCTGCTGTGCGCCTTCTTGGCCTTCTGGCTTATATTTACATCCATAAGCCCGTGGCTGAAGGTGCTGATGCCCTATGCCTTTATAAGTTGCTTCTTAAGCCGGGATCCTCACGGATCCATGACAACTTTCGTCTGGCTTACCCTCGCGATGTTATTTTACCGGCTCTGCCTCAAGATACAGGACTGGTCGATAATATTTAAAACGATCGCGTGCATAGCGTGCGTGAACCTCGCGATACTCCTCCTGCAGTTATACGGCAAGGACACCCTTTATAATTTCCATCAGCCCCTCCAATGCCTCGGGACCATCGGCAACGAGATGCAGGTAAAGAGCTTTCTGCTCGTCGCGGTGGCCTTTATGATAGCCTACGGCAAGCCGAAGTTCCTCGCGGTCTACCCGTGGGCGACGGCCGCTTTCATAATCGGAAGCATGGTATCATACTGCGTTATCGATGACGTGTTCAAATATTTTATATACGCCCGCGGAAGCGTATGGTACACCTCCCTCGCCCTCACCGGACAGCACCCGATCGTCGGGATGGGCCTCGGGACATTTAAGTCCATCTTCCCAGTCCTGGCGCACGGGCATTTTACGGCAGAGGGCACCTGGACAAACGCGCATAATACCTTCATCCAGATGGAATTCGAACTCGGCGCCATAGGCCTGTGCATATTCTCCGGGTGGGTCCTGTCGCTCCTATCCCGCGCCAGGGACTTCCTTCTCGCCGGGGTAATGATAGTCGGGTTTACCATGATGGTGCATTTCCCAGAGCGGCAGAGCACCGTCGTTCCCATAATGATAGCATTTGCGGCCTTTGCTCAACAGCAAAGCCGAAAGGAGGTCTACGCATGACACTGGCAGCCACGACACAAACCGACATAGTCAACGCGGCTCTTGGGCACCTGCACAAGCGCGCGATTGCCTCAATGACCGAGAACTCCCCAGAACGCCTCGAGGCCAGCAGGGCATGGACGAAGTGCCTCAAGGAATGCCTGCGCTCGTTCCCATGGCCTTTCGCGAAGGT
>Ga0265297_10011699_pt1 | contig 10688 bp, 8 predicted proteins | sample Munlanlwell13791_FD_192502 | JGI IMG/M metagenome (GOLD analysis project Ga0265297, IMG submission 192502) | Leachate microbial communities from a municipal landfill in Southern Ontario, Canada - Leachate well 137-91 | ecosystem: Engineered > Solid waste > Landfill > Unclassified | place...
GATACACTAAAATCTCTTTCTCTAGAAAAAGTAGAACTTCCAATAAAACAAATAATCTCAATAGAAGTTGAAGTAAAAAATGCACTAACAGCAACAGATAAAATAATCTCTGAATTAGAAAAACATTCTTTATACGATAAAATAGTCCTCTTAAGAGTTACAGGAAATTTAGAAGTGGGAAAAAACTCTGACCTAAACTTCCCTTTAATCGAAGAATATGTAAAAAAGAAATCAGCTTACTTTTTACTAAAAAACACGCACGACTTAAAGACTCTTGATTCTGAACTAAAAATTGAAATAAAAAATCCTGCAAATGTCGAGGGAGAAACAATAAAATATCACTCAAATGAAAATCCGTCGAATTTTAACAAATTTATTCCCCAATTAATTTCTGCACTTTGTATCGAAAAACAAGAAGGAGAAAAAGTTGAGGTGTTTAATGATAGAATTATTGAGGAGGCAAAGAAAATTTTGGGATTCTAAATGATAATAAAAAAAATTATTTTAGAGAATATTAGAAGTTATGAACACGAAGAAGTAGATTTTTCCGAAGGCTCAACACTTCTTTGCGGAGATATTGGTTCAGGAAAAACTTCAGTTTTACTAGCAATAGAATTTGCTCTTTTTGGTCTTCAACCAGGCCAGCGTGGTTCTTCACTCTTACGAAACGGCAAAGATTCTGGAGGAACAACACTAATTTTTGAAGTCGATGGAAGAGAAGTAATTATCGAGAGAACACTAAAGAGAGGAAAAGCAATTTCTCAAGATTATTCTGCAATAACTTTAGACAATCAAAAACAAGAATTAGCTGTAACAGAACTCAAAGAAAAAGTTTTAGAATTATTAAACTATCCAAAAGAATTCTCAAAAAAACAAAACATCCTTTATCGTTTTACAGTCTATACTCCTCAAGAGGAAATGAAACAAATTATCCTAGAAGACTCAGACACAAGATTAAACACATTAAGACATGTTTTTGGCGTCGACAAATACAAAAAAATTCTAGAGAATATATCAATAATTACCTTGAATTTAAGAGAAGAAAAAAAAATAAAGCAAGCACTAACAGCAAATCTAGAAATTGATTTAGATAAAGTTTTAATTAAAGAAAGAGAATTAGAGATAACTAAGGAAAACCTCATTTCTTTTGAAAAACTTTTAGTTCTAAAGACAAAAAATCTCTTAGACAAAGAAACAGAATTAGAAGAAGTTTCAAAAAAAATAGAAGAAAAATTAAAATTTCAACAAGAGATAGAAAAAACTACTCTAATGATTTCAACAAAAAGAGAATCTTTCAATTTTAATATAAGAACAATACAGCAATTAAAAAACGAAATACAAGAAGGTCAAATAGAAATCGACGAGCTTTTGATTTCCAATCTTGAAAATGAAATTCAATTAAAGAAAAAACAAAAACAAGAAATTGTACAAAATAATTTTGAAATAACCTCAAAGATTAATTCTCTTAGTTTAAAGAATCAAGAAAATGAAAACATAAAAAGTAAAATTTCTGTAATAGAATTATGCCCAACTTGTCTTCAAGATGTAAATCCTGTTCACAAAAGTAATGTTTTAAACAAACTCGAATCTGATACAGTAGAAAATGTAAAAAGAATGCAAGATTTAATCCTAAGGAAAAGAGAACTTTCTAGACTTGAATCAAATATTGAATACGAAGTAATGCAGATAGAAAAGAAAGTTCAGGAATTAAAAATTCTAAAAGTAAAACAAATAGGAATAAATGAAAAAGTTCTACGAGTAAAAGACTTAGAAAAACAGCAAACTTCTCTAGAAAAAGATATAGAACTTTTAACTCAACATATATCGACGCTGAAATCTTCAATTTTTGAATTAGGAAAATACGAAAATATTTATGACACAAAGCAAAGAGAATTAGATTTAGTCTTAAGAGAAGAGCGAGACGCTGAAATAAAAGTTGCAGAATCTAAAAAAGAAATAGAACTTGTCTCAAAAGAAATTTTTCAAATAAAAGAGAGCATAAAAAATACAGAGAAAATTAAAGAGCAACTAAATTACATTTCAGAATTAGAAAGTTGGCTTTCAAAAAAATTTATACCAATAATTTCAGACATAGAAAAAAATGTTATGTTAAAATTAAAATTGGAATTCTCAAAAGTTTTCTCTGAATGGTTTAATATGCTAGTCTCAGAATCTTTTAATGTTCGGCTTTCTGATGACTTTTCTCCAATAATTGAACAGCAAGATTACGAAATTGATTACGAATATCTTTCTGGAGGGGAACGAACTGCAGTTGCTTTAGCATATAGATTAGCCTTAAACCAAATAATAAACTCTTTAATGAGCAAAATAAAGACAAGAAATTTAGTAATCCTCGACGAGCCAACAGACGGATTCAGCGAGCAACAACTCGACAAAATGCGAGATGTTTTACAAGAACTTAATGTTAAACAATTAATTATTGTCTCTCACGAACAAAAAATTGAAGGTTTTGTAGAAAATGTAATCAGACTAAAAAAAGAAAAAAGTAAATCAAAGAAAGAAGATATCTTTGACTTTTAGAATATAAATATTTATAATCTAATTTTCTCTTGAACTTTTAGAGGGGATGGTAGAGAATCGCCTAAGAATTCTAAATTTTAAAATGCCAATAGATTTACGAACAAGAAAATTAGCACAGCTTGCAGTAGCAAAATGTGTTGAAATGAAAAAAGGAGATAAGGTTGTTCTTAGTGGAGGAAGCGAAGCAATTCCTTTTTTAGTTGAATTATACAAAGCAGTAATAATCAAAGGAGGAATTCCAATATTGCGAGTTGGATTGCCAGATATTAATGATTTCTTTTACAAATATGCAAATAAGGAGCAACTAGAATATTTTCCAGATTATTGGTTTGACACAGTAAAACAAGCTCAATGTTATATTGGAATTGATACTGCGGGAAACACAAGAGAATTAACAAACTGCAATTCAAAAAAAATGGCTGCTAGAGGAAAAATTATGCACAAAATTTCGGATTATATTTGCAATACCCGAGATAAAATAAAAAGAGTAACAATTGCATATCCTTGCTCAAGCTTAGCTCAAGACGCTGAAATGTCAAACACAGAATATGAATCATTTGTCTACTCAGCATGTTTACAAGATTGGAGCAAACTAAAAAAATTCTCAAGTAAACTTCTTTCGAAGTTTAAAGAAGGAAGTAAAGTTCATTTAATTGGAGAAAATGTTGACTTGAAATTCTCTGTGCATGGAAAGAAAATTGTTTCAGACTTAGAACATATGGAAAATATGCCTTGTGGAGAAGTTTTTATGGCACCATTTAGAGAAACTATGAATGGCTGGATTAAATTTGAATATCCCTCAGTAAAAAACGGAAAAGAAATAAAAGATATTTGCTTGAAATTTGAAAACGGAAAAGTAATAGAATCAACTGCAACAAAAAATCAAGATTTTTTACGAGAACTTATTGCAACAGACGAGAACTCTTCTTATGTAGGAGAATTCGGAATAGGGATAAACACAAAAATAACAAAATACACAAACAATCTTTTGTTTGATGAGAAAATTGGAGGAACAATTCATTTGGCTTTAGGAATGGCATATAAAGAAAACGGAGGAGGAAACGATTCGGCACTTCATTGGGATATTGTAAAAGACATGAAAAATGTCAAAATGATTGTTGATGGAAAGGTTTTACAGGAAAATAAAGAGTGGAAAGTTTAATCACAAAAATCTTCTAAGAAATATTTAGGAGTTAATTTTTCTCCTGTTGCTTTTTCTATTAATTCATTCCAAGAATATTTTCTTCCTTGTTCAAAAATATTTTTCTTCAAATATTCTCCAGCCTCTTTTTTACTATAATCTGAATTTTTTACTTCTTTCTGTTTTAAAATTTCTTTAAATATATGGTTTTGTAATTGTGATGCAAGAAGTTCTCCTAGTAAATAATTTTGATAATAAACCGGGGAGCTTGCAAGATGTATTTTAGAAGCCCAGTCAGGAGAATCTCTTGAAAAATCTATCTTTTGAAATTTTTTAACTAGTTCCCACCAAAGTTTGTTTAAATTTTGTTCAGGATTTTTGTAAAATTCTTTCTCGAAATTATACATTACTTGGCACCATCTCAAAAAGATAATTTGCCTCATTTGAAGTTGTTTCATCGCTGATTCTGAAATATCTTTAATTTTTTCTTTTTCTATTCCGCAGTATCTTTCAATAAATGTAGAATTTTTAGAATTTCTTCCAAAAAGTAAAGCAATAGATTCTGTAACAAAAATATGCGCACTACCTCTTAACAAAAAAGGAAGTCTTTTATCATAGTATTTGTCATAGACTGCGTGCCCAAGTTCATGCAAGGTTGTATCCATCCACTTTTCATTATTTTTTGTATTTTGGACAATTCTAACATCTCCCTGTTTGTCAATATCAATACAGCAAGCATGTTGATACTTTTTTGGCTTTTCATATAAGTCACTTTTCTCTAAAATATCTCGAGTATCAAATCCTATATTATCATAAAATGCAATAGCTTTTTTTATAATATCCTCCTTGTAAAAATCATTAAAATCAAACTTATAGATTTCTGGAGCCTCCTGAAAGAAAGGGTCTTGATAATGCCAAGGTTTTAATTCATGAATCTCAATACCACATTTTTTGCTTATTGCTTCATCCAGCTCTTTTTTTAATCTCTCAAATGTCCTCTCTGTTCTCTCATTTAAAGTAAGAAATATTTTATCAATTTCTTCTTCATCTTGCTCGTTAAGTTCAAGAGACATTTTAAAATAATTTTCATATCCTAATCCTTTTGCAAGTTCATTTCTAAGTTTAACTAGTAAGATTACATCTTTTTCAACAATTGCTCCTTGTTTTTTATTTGCTTCCCAAGCTTCTTTAAGTTTTTTTGAATCTGTTTCATTTTTTAAGATGTCCTTTAATTCATTATCGCTAATTTCTTTTCCTCCAACTTTTGCTCGATAGTTATTAAAAATCTGCTCTACTTTAGTAGATATTTCAAGAATTCTTTTTGTTAACTCAAAATTTCCTTGTGCTCCTAGATAAGCGAGATAAAGAATAGTCAACTGTCTTTTTTCTAAAGGTTCTTTTACTTTTTTAAGGAATTCTTTTACTTTTTCAAAATTCTCTTTATTATGAAAGTATTTTTCTTCTTCAAGGGCTTTTTTCTCATAATCCTTATAGAGACCCTCTTCTCCAGAGGTTATCGCATCAAAATAAGCTTTGCCTGAGGATTTTCGTAGATTAATTATTTCTTCATCTTGTTTTTCAAGAAATCTCTTTATTTCAGGATAATCTTTCATAATTCTAAATAAGGCGAAAACTTTATAAAATCTTTTGTTCTAAAAATACTATAAATTCTAAGAAATTAGATGATTCTAAAATGGATGAAAATTCAAACAAATCAGGATTGAAGACAGGAACAACTATACTAGGAATAGTTTGTAAAGACGGAGTTGTAATGGCTGCAGATAATAGAGCAACTGCAGGATATACAATAATGTCAAAAACAGAAAAGAAAGTTTTTCCAATAAACGACTATCTAGTTATGGCAGGTTGCGGCCTTGCAGCAGAAATACAAAAGATTCCAAAATACCTTGCAGCAGAACTAAAACTAAAAGAATTACGTTCAAAATCAAGACCAACAGTAAAACAAGCAGCAGGACTTCTTTCAAATTTTAGAACTTCAGGTCAATCAGCTTATTTAATTGCAGGTTTTAATGAAGACAAAACATGCGAATTATATTCAAGCGACCCTGCAGGACACATAATGAAAGTAGAAGATTACGATGCAAACTGGGGTTCAGGAATGCCTTATGTATTGGGGTTCTTAGAAAGAAGTTGGAAACCAAATTTAACAATTAAAGAAGCAATTAATCTTGCAACAGAATCAATAAAATCTTCAACACAAAGAGATGTTGCATCAGGAAACGGAATCGATATATATTCTATAACAAAAGAAGGAATTAAAAAAGAAGTAAGCCAGCAAATTCTTCCAGAGTTTAAGGACAGACAATAATTTTATTTTATAACAATGGATATTTTAAAGACAATAACAGAAAAGTTACACGGAGAAATAACTGAAGCAAGTTTTGAGGGAGCAAATATAGTTCTCTATACTGCTAATCAGAATTTTCTAAAAGACGACCACGGAAAAGTTCGGGAAATTGTAAATGAAATTAAAAAAAGAATTGAACTAAGAGCTGACCAAAAAATATTGCCAGATAAAGCTGAAGTAGAAAAGAAGATAAAAGCAATTGTTCCAGCTGAAGCAGAAGTAACAAATGTTCTTTTTGATTTTCATAGAAGTATTGTAGTAATTGAAGCAAAAAGACCAGGATTAGTTATAGGAAAAAGTGGTTCAATCTTAGAAGAAATTCGTCAAGAAGTTTTATGGACTCCACAAGTTCAAAGGTCTCCTGCAATTAAAAGTAAAATTACAGAAAACATTAGAGAAGTTTTATATGATAATAGCACTGACAGAAGAAAATTTTTAAACGCTGTAGGTAAAAAAGTTTACCAAGATTGGTCTCCAGACAAAGTTAATGAATGGGTTAGAATAACTTTTTTAGGTGGAGGACGACAAGTTGGTAGAAGTTGTATTTTACTTCAAACTCCAGTCTCAAAAGTCCTTTTAGATTGCGGAGTTGATGTTGCAAGCAAAGACACAGAAAAATTCCCTTATTTTGATGTTCCAGAGTTTAATATTTCTCAACTTGATGCAGTAATAATTTCACACGCGCACCTTGACCACGTCGGTCTTTTACCTTATTTATACAAAATGGGTTATTCTGGACCAGTTTATATGACAACTCCAACTAGAGATATTGCAGCACTAATGGCATTGGACTTTATCGGAGTTGCATACAAACAAGCAGCAACACCTTTATTCTCTTCAAAAGATATTGCAGAAATGGTAAAACATAGTATTTGCTTAAATTACGGGGAAGTAACTGATGTAACTCCAGATGTTCGGTTAACCATGTATAATTCAGGACACTGTCTTGGAAGTGCAATGGTTCATTTAAACATTGGAAACGGATTACACAATTTACTTTATACAGGCGACTATAAATACGGACGTTCAAGATTACTTGACCCAGCAGTTTCAAGTTTTCCTCGAGTTGAAACAGTAATAACAGAAGCAACTTATGGTTCAAAAGACGACATTCTTCCTCCAAGAGTTGAATCAGAACAAGAATTGCTCGAGGCTGTAAATGTTGCAATTGAGCGAGGAGGAAAAGTTTTAATTCCAGAATTAGGTCTTGGAAGAGCTCAAGAGACAATGTTAATCTTAGAAGATGCAATGAGAAATGGAATGTTAAAACAAGTTCCAATTTATATCGACGGAATGATTTGGGATATCAACGCAATTCACACAGCTTACCCTGATTTCTTAAGTTCATTTGTTAGAGCTTCAATATTTCAAGATCAAAATCCTTTTACTTCAGAAGTTTTCTCAAGAGTAGGTTCTCCTCAAGAAAGAAAACAAGTAGTTGAAGGCGGTCCGTGTATTGTTCTTGCAACTTCAGGTATGCTTGTAGGAGGAGCATCAGTAGAATATTTTAGACATTTTGCACAAAGTAAAGACAATGCAATAATTTTTGTGTGTTATCAAGGAGTAGGTTCTTTAGGAAGACAAGTTCAAGAAGGAGCAAAAGAAACAACAATGATGGTCGAAGGTAAAGAAGAAAAAATAGAGATTAATTTTGATGTAAAAACAATTGTAGGACTTACTGCTCACGCAGGTAGACAAGAAATTTTAAGTTTCTTTAACAATATGAAACCTAGAGCAAAAAGAATAATAATCAACCACGGCGAAGTTTCAAAATGTTTAGATTTAGCCTCAGCACTTTACAAAGCAAATCACGTTGAAACAAACGTTCCTCGAACTCTTGAAACAGAAAGACTAAGATAGTTTTTTAAACTTCTTCCCTTTTTTAACAAAAGGTGATTAAATGAAACATACTTTGAAAATAACTTTTGTAATTCTTGCAATGTTTCTAATAACTCAAGCAATTGGATTTTATGTTGTTAATGGTTATTCAAATCAAAAATTTATCGACGGAGAAAAAATAAATGTCTCTGCACCAATTCTTCCTTACGGAATGGAAAATAAATCTGTTCAAAGCGAATCAGATGCTTCAAGATTGTCTTTATTAGTAATTGCTTTTGTTTTAGCAATTCTTTTGATTTTTTTCTTAACAAAGTTTAATGTAGGAATTATAATGAAAATTTGGTTTATGTTAGTAATTAATATTGCTCTTGGAATTTTTCTAAACTTAATTTTCTTTAAACTTAATATTTTTCAAAACGAACTAAATTTACTTTTTACTTTTCCAATTTCTTGGTTAATTTCTTTTGTTCTTGCTCTACCAATTACATTTTGGAAAGCATACGGAAAAAATTTCTTTGTTCATAACTTTACAGAATTTTTAATCTATCCAAGTATCGCTGCAGTTTTTGTCCCAATTTTAACTCCAACAACTTTAATTGTTTTATTAGTGATAATCTCAGTTTATGATATGTGGGCAGTTTGGCATTCAGGAATTATGCAAAAAATGGCAAAATATCAAATAAAAAATCTAAATATTTTTGGGGGATTTTTTGTTCCTTATCTGTCTAAGAAATTAAAAGATAAAATAAAAAACATGAGCCAAAAACAAATTGAAAAGAAAAAAATTAAAGTAAATGTTGCAATTCTTGGGGGAGGAGATATAATCTTTCCAATAATTACTTCAGGAGTAATGCTAGTAAACTTTGGGATAATTCCAGCAATAGCAACGACAATTGGTGCAACTTTAGGTTTGTCTTATTTATTGTTCTTTGCAGAAAAAAAGAAATTTTACCCTGCAATGCCCTTTATTTCTGCAGGAATATTTTTAGGAATGGGAATTAGTTTATTAATTTAAATTCGTAGACAAAATAGAGGTACTTGTTTTTAATTTATTGTTTATCTTTTCCCAAGTTATTCTCTCTTGATAATAAATATTTGAATTTTCAATTCCTGTTCTTTTATAAAATTCAAAAAATTTATCTCCTAATCCAAAACCTTCAGTATAAGATTTATATCTGTTTTCACCAAGCTCTACTCTTAGATAAATTTTTTCTTGTGTTGGGTCCAAAACATAATCATAACCTTTTGCACTAAGTTCAACCCAACCATGACAGCTTTCTTCATCATTACTATTCATAAGTCCAACTTGAAAATTGGATCTTATTCCTTCTTTTTTTAATGAATCCCATAAATAAATTGCTTTGTCTTCACAATCTCCCTTCCCACTTTCTCTAGTCTCAGATGGGCTCTTCCAATAATCTGTTCCTTTTTCTTCTGATTCATATTTATCGCATGCAAGATAAAAACAATCCATTATTTTTTCTTCTTGTTTTTGCTGAAATGTTTTCTTAGGCTTAATTGGAAGAAGATTAGAAATATTACAACCACTCAATAAAACACTTCCTGCAAGAATTAATGAAAGTAATCTACTTTTTCCCATAATCTCTTCTAATTTTTTAGTATTATAAATATTTCCATTTGTTCCTACTAAACAAAAGTAACAAAATCCAAAGGTTTATAAAATAAAACTTCTCTAGATGTTTACAATGTTAGTGAAACAAGAATTAGTTAATAAAATTAAGGATTACTTTGACCTTAATGTTTATGAAACAAAAGTTTGGTTAGCTTTGCTTGGAAAAGGAATCGCTTCAGCTGGAGAAGTTGCAGACATTTCTGGGGTTCCACGAAGTAGAACTTATGATGTTTTAGAAGGACTAGAAAAGCGAGGTTTCGCCTTAGTTAAACTAGGTAAACCAGTAAAATATTTAGGAGTAAAACCAGAAGTAATTTTAGAAAAATTAAAAAATAATGTTAGAAAAGACGCCGAAGAGCGTTCAGAAATTCTAGCAAAAATTAAAGACACAGACGAGTTCACTCAATTACAAGAATTATATACTGGAGGAATCAGCCCAGTAAAACGAGAAGACATTTCTTTAGCACTAAAAGGCCGTTCAAACATTTCAAATCAACTAAGAGAAATTCTTAGAAATGCAAAATCAGAAGTAATCGTTTGCACAAATGCCGAAGATATTTATTCAAAATTAAAATTATTCGAACAAACTTTTGAATTATTAACTAAAGCAAACATAAAGATTAAGATTGCACTTTGTGGCGAAGAAAGTTTAATTAAAAAAATATCTGAAGCTCTAAAATTAAAAATTAAGAAAATAGAAATTGATTCTAAGTTTTTCATAGTCGATAAACAAGAAATTTTATTCTACTTAACTAAAAACCAAACAGAACAAGACATTGCAATCTGGCTGAATTCTGAATTTTTTGCTGGAGCATTTGCAGGTCTTTTCGAAAACGCATTAAAATGAACAGAGAAGCAGAGTTTCAAGTAAGTATGCCTGAAGAATACAAAGCATTAGAAAATAATCAAAATAGACTAAACGAATTAAGAGACAAATATCATTCATTTGAAGCAGATTTGAATAAAGAATTTTCTCCTTTACTCTCTGATTATTATACGCAAAGTATGAAAGGAATACAATCTCAAATAGGAATATTAGATAATATTGTTAAAACCCGAGCAGAATACCTGAATAATTCTAAAACTTATGAATTTGCATCAAATGAGTATAGGGGAGAAAAAGATGAAACCAGTAAAGAACAATTAGCACATTGTCTTAAAGATTT
>Ga0265297_10011700_pt1 | contig 10688 bp, 14 predicted proteins | sample Munlanlwell13791_FD_192502 | JGI IMG/M metagenome (GOLD analysis project Ga0265297, IMG submission 192502) | Leachate microbial communities from a municipal landfill in Southern Ontario, Canada - Leachate well 137-91 | ecosystem: Engineered > Solid waste > Landfill > Unclassified | place...
CGCATTCGCGTTATTTGGTGAAATTCCAGAAAATAAAGCAAAAGGAGCCAATATGAGAGGGCGACAACCTGAAACTGAGGAAATTCGGCAGCTTCGCCGAACCTGGCGCAACGATCGGGCACGGCCGGCTATTGACGGGCCGGATGAACCGATGCCGGACCCGCCGGCCTGGCTGGACGGGGCGGGGCTGGAGTACTGGAAGGCGACGGCGCCCATCGTATGGGAGATGGGGCTATTGGATGAGTCGAATGTCATGCTGTTTGCCGTTTTATGTAACACCGCCGGAATGATACTGGACCTGCAAGGAATCGTCAAGCGGGACGGAGCAACGTATCTCACCCCTAGAGGCATCGAGCGATACACAACGGCCTGGCGGGAACTGAAGTGGAGCCAAAAGTTTTTTATGCAGCTTTCGCCTGACTTCGGTTTTACGCCACGTGGTAGGGAACGGATGGGGCTTACCTGGCCGAAAGAGAAAACCACTGTCAGCCCACTTCTGGAGGGGAGGGGTTGATAGTGATGTAGGCCCGCCGTCGTTGACGATAGGCCTAGTGTTCATTTCTTTGAGTGCGGGGGCTCCTTCCGTTGGCTGGAGCCTCCTTTGTTTTGAAAATGGGCCGTGCGCCGTTGGCGAGCGGTCTTCAACCATCAATTTCCTTACTTTTAGGGCCGTCCGGCTCCCCCGGACGGTCCGTTTTTTAGGGGAGGTTGCGGGATGCAACAAGAGGAGATCGTCGAGTTTTTCAACAAACGATTTGGGCACCTTAGCGAATCGGAAAGGGTTCAGGCAATCGGTAACTTCATGGGTACCAACCTCATGGACCTGCATGATTTGTGCGATGTCGCCAATAAAAGAGCCCTTCGACCTGATGAGCTGCAAGAGGGTGATGAGCTAATTGCTTTTGAATTGTGGGCGAATAATACGGCTGCCGTTGACTCCTGGCGGGACGCCAAGAGGAAGCATCGGGAACATTCCGCCGGGATGGTGAAACAAGTACCGAAAAAGCCGAAAACAATTAGGGCCTTCGAAGACTTCCTGCGCGATGCAGGGTATTCACGGGCCGAGGCAAAGAGTATTTGCTCTTTGGGTTTCAAGCCGGACCGGTGGGACGCCGACCGTGATTGACCTCCGGCGGGATGCCGGAAATAGATCAAGCGAGTTTTAGGAACACTACGAATGACGTTCAATTCCAAGTATAAAAACCATACGCTGGCGCAGCTAAAGGACGCGCTAAAGGCGTTGGTAAATGAAAAGGAAAGCTACAAGGACCGGGAGACCGGAGAGTATAGCGCGGCGGATCAGAGGCGAATCAAAGAAATCGTCGATGAGCAGGAATACCTGTACTACGCGATAAAGATGGCCGAACCCCAGGCGGCGGCGGCCGGCGGGGTTCCTTTGGAGATCTCGAACAGCGTAGGCCGGGCCGAGTACAGGGAGACTCCCCGTGTATTCATCCCTGGCGAGAAGAAGACCTATGGTCGGCTTTGGGGTATGGAGAACCGGGCCCTGAATGACGGCGGGTTCCGCAACATGGGGGACTTCATGCGGTCCGTCTGGATAGGGAACGATCAACGGCTACATGCCCTTGCGATGACCGAGGGAACCCCGTCCGAGGGCGGCTACATGGTACCCGAACGGTTCGGCGAAATGATTTGGGCGGACGTGCTTGAAAAAAGCTTCATGCTTGAAAATTCTACGGTACGTCCAATGGAGGTTCCTACGGAAAAGTTTCCGGCCTTCAAGATTGGGGATCATTCGGCCAACCTGTACGGGGGCATTGTTGCCTACCATACTGAGGAAGAGGGATCACTCACTCAGGCAGATCCCGGTTTGAGAATGCTCACTCTAAACGCGAAGAAACTGACCGAGCTGTGCATTCCCTCCGGGGAACTTACCGAAGACGTGAAGGACTTCGATAGCTTGGTCACCACGGCCCTGCAGAACGCTCTCAAATGGTTTCTGGATTACTACTTGTTGCGGGGCAACGGGGCCGGCGGGCAGCCATTGGGCCTGCTGAATGCTCCGAGTCTGATTTCTGTTACCAAAGAAAGCGGGCAAAGCGCGGATACGATTTGCTATGCGAACCTGAAAAAGATGTATGCGCGGAACTGCAACCGGCTGCGGTCCACATGGATTTGCAATGACAACCTGCTGCCCGAGTTGATGGAGATCACCATTCCCATAGGCACCGGCGGGACGCATGTTCCGTTGCTGAAGGAGTCTAACGGCTCTATGACGATTTTCGGCCGGCCGGTTATCCTCACCGAGAAGGCGCCTACCCTGGGGGACGCGAAAGACATTGTATTCGCCGACGTGAGCCAATACCTTGCGGGCCTGCTGCGGGGTATCCAGGTTGCCAAGAGCATTCACGTGCACTTCACCACTCACAAAGTGGCCTACAGGTTGATTGTACGCTATGACGGCCTTCACATGTGGGATCAGACCTTGACCAAAAAATCGAGCGATGTGGTTTCCCCGATTGTGGCCCTGGGCGAACGAGCGTAAGGAGAAACCATGAAGCTGATCGAGCGCAAAAAAATAGTTCCCGTGATTAGTTCGGCTGACATCAACGCTGGCCTTGACGGCGACTCTATCAACATGACGAACTGCCACCACGCTGCATTCATCCTGATGTTCGGTCCGAGCCTAAGCGGGAATCCGATTGTGTATTTGTATGATGGCGAAACCGATGGACAAAAGACGAATGCGAAGACATTTTCTTATCGGTACGGCGGCGCCGCGACTGGCTCCGATGGCTCAGATGACTTTTCGGATGAAGCGACAAGTGCGGCCTTGACTTGCACAGGCACCACCTTTGTAAGCCGTTGTTTGGTGATAGAGCTTGATGCGGCCGCGATGACGGCAGATTGTCCTTGGCTCACCTTGAGCGTAGATGATTCTGCTGACGCTGGAGAACTGACGGCGACGGCGTTCCTGGAACCGCGCTACTCCAGTCCGGCCGATACCACGGTACTGACCTGATCCTTCCCCACCTTGTGCGGCGGCCCTCCGGGCTTCGGTCCGGGGGGCCATTTTTCTGTTTCCAGGGTTCCCCCCCTGCGGGCAGGGAGATAACGATTTACTGTACGTTCAGTAATTTGGAATCAAATTTCCCCCCTGCGGGCAGGGAGGTACCCAAAATTTCATCAAGTGAAAATTTGCAAGATGCGTTCCCCCCCCCTCCGCCGCGCCGGGTTATGCTCCCGGCCCTGGTGGTCACACGACCACCCGGCCGGGTACCTGCGCAAGCGAGGAGCAACTTAAGGGTGTCTCCACGGAGGCACCCTTACTCCCTTCCCGCGCAGGCGCGAGGAGAACCGGATCGGATTGTTTCGAATTGTGTTTACGTAAACACAATTCCCTTCCCGCGCGCGCGCGAGGAGAACCATTAAATCGATTTAATGAATTAATAGACCCCATAGTTGCACTTCACGCGCGCGCGGGTTTCGGCGCTCGCAAATAGACGACTGCTCCCGAGCGCAGTCGCCATCTCCCGGCCCGCGCAAGCTGGACGGCCACGTGGCCACCCGGCCCACAACGGGCCGGATTTTCTTTGTTTGTACCATTCGAGATACATTTGGACCCGTCTCACTCCCACTTCCCCCGCGCTGGAGAACCCCTTCCAGGGGGGGGCTCCCAGGGTACCACCATGGTCCGGAAAACGCGTCCACGGCCCACCACGTGCATCCTGGGGCAATTTTAGGGCATGTCTCTGATTGGATGCGTGAGGTGAGAGCAAGCATTCTAAGCAATAAAATGTTTGTTGACATCTTGTTCAGCTTATAGTATGGTTCCATCTATGGCAGTTGTCGCATATCGTTCAGGTATGGAAATGCGAATCAAGAACATACCGGAAGACTTGCACAAGCGGTTTCGTATCCTGTGCATTCAGGAAAGCGTCTCCCTGAACGAGAAGATTATCCAGTTGATGAAAGAGGCGGTTGAAAAGGGCAAGCCACCCAAGTAAAATAAGGCTTGCCTGGGCACCTTGTATACAAGGGCCGGTTTCCTCACCGGCGGCCCAGGCATCTCTTTCATGAGGAGCTGCGCTTGAGGAGGTTGCAGCAATGGACCCGCCCATCGATCCCATTCGAGTTTGTGTTTTCTGTAAAAAGTCAAAGTTAACCCGAAGCGTTTGGCTACGGATGCGGTGGCCCCCCGGTACCGAGCTGATTGGGGATGTCTGCCCTTTGTGCCAAGGGCAAACGGGGGGGACTGTGGTAAGCCTCTACTCTTTTTTGATTTCCGAAGCCGTCGAGCTGGTATTGCGAGAGGCCAAACTGGATCTATTTCATATGAATCGGGATGCCTTCCTGGGGGCCCTGCTGGTGTTCGATCGAATGCGGATCGGCATGATGGAAGTAGGCCTGCTGGACCTTCGACAAGCCCAGCATGTGAGTGCGATCCTTAACCCGGTCCTGGACCGGTACCGAAGGGAGAGGAATACACCATGATATCCATCAAACACAATCAAATCGACTGCGACCATATGGGGAATGTATTGCGCAAACAGGGAGTCCCGTTTGTCGAGACCGATCTAACGGGTATGGTTCCTCATGCGGGCTATGGTGGGGCGGCCAGGTACGAGTACGTTTCCCCTAAGACCGGTGAGAAGGTCTTCATCCTGGAGGTCAACGGACTGTACGCTCCCGATGCCTACGTAGCGGAATCCTGGTTTTTCCTGGAAGACTTCACGGTCGAGCAGGCGACCGAGTTTATCCAGCAGCAGAGGGAGAAGCCGGAGGAAGCGCCATGATCCGGGTAATTGCTAACCATGCGCCGGGTATGCGCGAATGGTGGGCGGCGGCCGAACGGACCTTCCCTAGGCCGCTTATCGTTCGTCGCTTCTTGGATGGAGAGAAAGAAATTTTTGTAACCGATCGGGTAGCGAACTTCCTACGAGAGTGGGCGGTAGGTCTTCCCGGATGGGCTATCGGGACGGAGCATCCGCTAGTATTCAAAAAGTTTTTTGGGGAGGTACCGGTTGAAGCATGACCCGATGCACGGCCGTCGAGGTATCTGATCTTTGAGTTGAGGTCATCGAGTGAACAGGGGAGCCCGGGCCGTGCCAGGCTCCCCGTCTTTTTGGGCGTCCGGGAGGTAACGGCCAGCGAGTGACACGGACTGTCGATAAAATTGTCGATGAAATACCCCTAAAATCTGTAAATATTGTAATGGCTGTAAAAATAAGTTATTGAATAGCAAGTAATTGCTTACGGGGATTGGATTTGTAATCATGAGGTCCGGGGTTCAAGCCCCCGAGGTGGCTTCCATAAATCCAATAAATAAAAGGAATTACAGAACTTTTCCGGCTCTTGACTCTCCGGCCGGGATGAGTTATTTTATCGACAGTCGATGAAACCCCGTCCGGGGAAAGGGGGGATTTATGGCGCGGCCAAAGAAAAAATCTCGACTGTGGCGAAGGAACAAGAAGACGTTTTACTACATGTTGGAAGGCATGACGGAATGGAAGTCAACCGGATGTACCAAGCGGACGGACGCCGAGAATTGGGTTACCGAAAGGCTGAAAAGCTGGGAACCGCCCACGGCACCGGACCCGAAGCGGAAGACCTTGCGAGAGTTTATTGATCCGTACTTTGTATGGGACCGCTGCCCACGGATCGCCGAACGTCGGGCGGATGGCAAGCGGATCAGCCGACAACATGCCGACAGGCAACGGGCCGTAATCGAATCGCATATCCTCACCGATTCAATAGCGGATCTGAACGTTCGGAAAATCACCCGGGGGGACATCCGGGCCTTTAAGAAACGTCTTACCGATAAGCATGGGAAAAAGCGAGTGGTCAACAGCGTACTCGGAGTACTGAAAGCCGTGTTCCATGATGCGGCCGAGCAAGGGGTACTTCGGGAAGATCCAAGCCGGGGAATAGGGCAGATCAGCTATAAGAAGAAAGAAGCCGGTATCTTCACGGCCGTGGAGCTGAAAGAGTTGTTCCCGACTGATGGCCTGGGGCCGTGGAAGGACAAGAAAGAGTACACGGTATTCCTGACCGCTGCGACAACCGGGCTTCGCCGGGGGGAGCTGTTAGCGCTACGCTGGAAAGATATCGACTTCGAAAAAGCGGAGATGCACGTCGAACGGGCCTGGAAGGATGATACCGAAATCGGAGAACCGAAGTGGGGGCAGGAACGGTATGTTCCCTTGCCAGTCTATACGATACAGAAGTTGAAAGAACACCGGGCGGCCAGCTTGCACGTGTTACCTGATGGCTTGATTTTTTGCTATCCCGATGGCTCCCGGTTGGGAACCACCTGGTTCGGGCATCGGTTTAACGCTGCGATGGATCGGTATTTCCAGAAGAAAGCGGAAGAGCTACATGCGCCGGCCCTGGCCGACTGGCGCAAGCGGGCCTTGAAACCCCATAGCTTTCGGCATTCCCTCAATACCCTGCTGCGGGATCAAGGCGTACCGGATGAGAAGATACGGGCGGCTCTCGGCTGGACGAATGAAGCAACGCAAAGAGGCTATACCCATTTCGGCGTTGAACACTTACGGGGGCAGGCCAAGATTATCGACGGGATTTTTGACCGGGAGGCATGATATACTTTGGAAGCCGGGGATAGGGTCGCTCCCGATAAACCGTTTTCCGTGACGGCTTCCCCGGCTTATTGAAACACGGGGCACTAACGGAGGTGCGACTTGTTACAACTTTATTGGCTGGGGGTGGGAGGGGATTTTGAAAGAAATCCAAGCATAGATAACGAAACACTTATACGGTGGGAAGAGTTAGGTTATGGTGAAGCCGGAAAATATGATTATGAAAAAACGGCCGTACAATATCTATGTAGTAAGCGCACTGGTTTTTTAGGAGATAGCAAGGATAAAAAGTATAACGATTGGACGGAATTACCCTTTGAAAAAAATCTATATCTATCTAATTTTTATAGCCCCTATTTACATAGTGGATATTTAAGAAATGTATGTAAAAAATATTTCGTATCTAAGTATTGGGGTGGCGCTATATTTGAATGTAGAAAAAAGTATCCAAGAAATGGTATAGATGATTGGCATGAATTAGAAAGCGAAGCATGGATTAAGATACTTAAACAAAAAAAGAAAGCTGTCAATCCCCAAAAACGGGAAGCATATCAAATAAGCTCAGTTTATAAACATTTTAATGGCGCGTTAAGATTGGGTGCAATTCGGAATGAAATAACGGCTATAATACATCCATCACAAATGAATCTTGGAGGTATCAGACAAGAGGGAAACGAGTTTCTACCATCGCAACTAACCGACAAAGATTATATTACCCAAAATGATTTCTATGAAAACATTATTCAGAATCTTCCGAGGGTGGGAGGGACATCTAAAACAAGAAAAAAGAAACGTGAAAAGGGATGCATATGGAAACTGAGAAAAGAATGTGAAAAGGAATGCATAAAAGAAACTAGATGTGAAAACACTATACCATTTTGTCCTTTTTCCTTGGCTGGTTTTTTTTACATGCTAAATGTCAAACAAATACATTCTTACCACCTTGTTAGGACAAAAGGGAAACTACATAAAGTAATCAAAAAAGATGGAACAATCGAAGTTAAATATAAATCGGGAAAGGTGGTAAGTGATAAACCCGATAAGATGCCGTTTAATTGGAGAATAAAAACTATAAACGGCGAATCTGTTATTGTTCCTATGAAGATCCCGGTATCCTACGGCTATTTTCCCAATTTAGAGTTGTATGATAAAATTAAGATGGAGAGACGGTTCTATATTCATAAGTTTATGGGATCGGTTCAAGTAAATGATTTTGAAGATAACTTTGAAGATACCTTTAATGTAAACCTGTTAAAAACACATATTAGTTTAAGACCTAAGTACATTAGGATAAAAAGAAAAGGGGCCAAGACCAATAGACGATTAAACGATTCTTTGATAAGCGGGCCTTTATCCATGTCTCCCGAAGTCAAAGAAGCATTTCTTAAACGGTGGCATGAGGCACAAACGCATACACTTTCTGACAAACAATCAGAAAGTGACAAGATGGCTGCCTTTGTTAGCTTGTGGAAGCGAGTACATGGGAACATACCCGCCTTTATGAAAACATGGGGGATTAAGAAGAAAAGGCTTTACAGAAAAATATTTTAAAATATTTCTTGAAAATATGAATCTCACTACGTCTATACAGTATGAGGGGGGAAGGGATGAATAAAAGAATGAGCTTAATCAAGACAATTCATATGGGCATAGAACAGGAAGAGCAAATCAGAATGGCAAAAGACATATTGAATGAACGTAAATTGGTATTGGAAAAGTATGCCGAGTCTTTAAAGAACTATGACCGACAAGCGGATTTCGAGCAAGCAATCCCCTTCCGTGAGGAACAGATAAGCCGGATGGTGGAGGAGATGGAGAAAAACCGGGAGCGGCATCGAGCGGCTGGCGTACCCGAAACGTTGATAAATGATCTGCTGAAACATAAACGCTGGAAGATTGAAACGGAGCGAAGGGTACTAAACTTGATGAAGGAAGAGTTGATAAAGGTACGGAAATCGAAAGAGGAAAAAATGATAGAGACTCCCTCGGCGGCCGAGATAGAAACTTGGAATGCCTGTCTTGACACCATAGCCAAGAACATGAACATCCTGATTAAAAGCCTGAATGGCATTCGTCAAGTTTGTATGACTGGCGAATATTCGAAAAACCCTATATTCGCAAAGATAAAAAAGTTTGCCGAATCAGGGATAGCGGCGGCTAGCGCTAACCTGGATGAAACGGATAAGGCGCGGATCAGCAAGTAAGCACAGGGTAAGTCAACGGAGATATAACCCGCCGAATGGCGGGTTTTTTATTGGGAGGGAAACGGTTTGGAGCTGTATAACATCAAAGAAGTGGCGAACAAATTAAGAGTTTCGAACACTAAAGTCTATCAGCTGGTTGAACACAAACGGATCGGTCATTACCGGCTGGACGGCCGTATCCTGTTCAGCCCGGATCATTTGTCGGCGTACCTGAAATTACACGAAGTGCAAACTGGGAACAGCAATGAAGACACTTGAAGTACTGACAGAGGAAGAGCGGTCTAAGTGGCATCAAACGGATCGGCCGATTGCTAAACTGACCGATGAAGAGCTGGCCCGGGCACGGCGCGAGAATAACCGTTACCTGCGCCTGGCGCGGATGGTAGGGATCTACAACATCTCCGAGCTGCGCGAAATGGTAGCGGCGGCCCGTATACTGTCTGACCTGACCGGACTGCTGAACCGGGATTCCATCGAAGAGATCCTACGTATCTCCCGGGGGGCCACATGAACGCGCCGGCAGCGTATCAGAAGATGTTGGATGAAGCGCGGTCTATGGGGCTTTCCGAGGCGGAGTACTTGGCTGGCCTGCACGGTGTGCAGCATCCTGGGGGTGGTGGCCAGGTGGCCACCACCCGCCAGGTGGCCTTCCCCCGGGTTTGGACGTGTAGCGAGCTAATTGAGAGTACTTTCCCCGAACCGGTATGGGCCGTACCGGGACTGATACCGGCCGGGCTGACCATCCTGGCAGGCTCCCCGAAGATCGGGAAAAGCTGGCTGGCCCTGCATATCGCTACTGCCCTATCCATCGGGGGGGCGGTCCTGGGGCAGATCAAAGTCCCGAAGGCGGAGGACCTGCTGTACCTGGCCCTGGAGGATACCCCACGGCGGCTGAAGAACCGGCTGGACAAGATGGGTGCCATCTCTTCGGTCAACCTGAATATCGTCACCGAATGGCCGAGGGGACCGAAGGCGATTGAGTTATTGGATCGGTGGATGGAGGCGCACCCGGATACCAAGGTGGTGATCATCGACACCTTGCAACGTGTCCGGGCCCTGGGAGACCATCCCCCGTCGTATGCGGAAGACTATTCCGAAGTGGGGCTGCTGAAATCTTTTGCTGACCGGCATGGCATCGCGGTAATCGTGTTGACGCACACCCGGAAGATGGCGGCCGATGATTACCTTCACATGGTGACGGGTACCACGGGGATCTCGGCGGCGGCCGATACCGTAATCTGTCTCACCCGCACCCGAGGGCAGGCGGATGCCGTGCTATCTGCTACCGGCCGGGACATCGATGAACAGGAGCTTGCCCTACGGTTCGATACCGAGATCGGTACCTGGAACATCCTCGGCGATGCGGCCGAGTACCGGCAGACAAGCGAACGGCAGGAGATCCTATCGGTACTCAAGGACGCGCCGGCCGAAGGGATGAAGACGGCCGAGATCGCGACGGCTACAGGCAAGACAGTTTCGAATACGTCTTACCTGCTGGCCCGGCTGCGGGACGATAAGATGGTGATTTCGCCGAAGTATGGCCGATGGTTGCTTCAAAGTACCCCTCAAAGTACTCAAAGTCCTCAAAGTCCGAGGGGTACTCAAAGTCAGTTTGAGGACTTTGAGTACTTTGAGGGCAGTACTGAGGGGACAAGGGATGAAGTCCCAATTTATTGATGGAGTTGATATGAGTAAACGCAAGAAACGGCCCACGGCCAGGTTGTGCGCCATAGACGCCGACCCGGCCCACTGCCCACTTGATGTTGATTGTCTTTATTGGAACGCAACATGCGATAAGTGCATGTATAGCGAGTGGGGCGGGCATGATAAACGAGATGAAGAACAACAACTTACTTTGTCCCCCGCTCGATGAGTATATCAATGAGATATCCTCTCGAATCTCTGTTACGAACGGGGAAATGAC
>Ga0265297_10011701_pt1 | contig 10688 bp, 8 predicted proteins | sample Munlanlwell13791_FD_192502 | JGI IMG/M metagenome (GOLD analysis project Ga0265297, IMG submission 192502) | Leachate microbial communities from a municipal landfill in Southern Ontario, Canada - Leachate well 137-91 | ecosystem: Engineered > Solid waste > Landfill > Unclassified | place...
CACTCACCCATTTATCAAGGGGATCATCGATCTTCGGGGAGAGATTACCACGATAGTCGATCTCAAGCAGCGGATGCATATCAACGAGACATCCGGCCACCCCGAAGAGAACTGCCGGATCATTGTACTTGATGAAAAGAACACCAAGTCAAAGATCGGGATCATGGTGGACGATGTCCTTTCCGTCTCCACGTTCGACATGAAGGATGTGGATACCAAGTCAGCGTCCGAGATAGGGGATGAGATGTTCATCCTCGGGATCATCAAGAAGAGTGTGAAAGACAAGGAGAGTGAGAAAGAGACGAACGAGCTGATTATCTGGGTAGATATCAAGCAGCTCTTAAAGGATATCGAGCAGCATTTCTGATCAGATCACCCTCTCATTTTTTTCCCGGTGAAAATCGGGTCGATCTTTCACGCAATCCCTCCCCCAGTCCTTATCAGATTCCCTTATCTTCAGGAGGTGAACTGTACATTCCTGGTCAATAATATCCGGGGCCATCGACAGCACGACAGTCTCCCCGATTCTGTTCCCTCGTCAAAGAAAAGCGAATGCATTTGAAGGTCAAGGACAAGATGATACAGCAGGTATGCTGGCGCCATGGGGGTGGAGATGGAGGTAACCAACCGGACGGTCTCGGAGCGGTTGCTTTTCATGGCCCAGATCCTCGAGATACTTGAAGAAAATCCCTTTAAAATTCGTGCATACAGGAGGGCGTCGGAGATCATAGGGAGGCTTGTTCCCCCTGTTGTGCAGATCCCTGTCAGTGAACTTGAGGCAATGGAAGGAATCGGAAAGGCGCTTGCCACAAAAGTTGGGGAGATTGCAGCGACTGGAACCTTCAGGGATCTCGAAGAAGTTTCATCAAAGATACCTCCTGGAGTACTCGAACTGCTCAAACTCGACGGTGTCGGACCAAAAACCGCGAAACTCCTGTGGCAGAAGATGAACATCACAAGCGTTGCCGACCTCGAACGGGCTGCACGGGCACGCCGTATCCGGGCACTGAAAGGTTTTGGCGAGAAGAAAGAGGCACTCTTTCTCAAATCCATCGCCCGTCTTCGTCTGTCATCACCAAGGATGAACCGTGAACAGGCTGAGGGGGTTATCACGGAGGTCACCCGTGTGATGAAAGAAGGAAGTTACACCGTTGCAGGGAGCTTCCGTAGGGGAAAAAGCACGATCGGCGATATCGACATTGTCAGCACTGAGAAACCGGGGCACCTCAACTCCTTGCTGCACACGATCGCAGACGAGATTATCGACAGCGGGGATAAGAAGACCTCGTTCCTCTGCAGAGGCTCACGGGTTGACGTCAGGTTTACGAAACCAGCCACCTTCGGATCCATGCTCTTCCACATGACCGGCTCGGCAGCCTTCAATATCCGGATGCGGGAACTGGCGCTCTCAAAGGGGGCATCGTTAAACGAATACGGGATCGTGGACAACATACGAGGCGTATCGCATAAGTTCCCCCATGAAGAAGACGTATTTTCGTACCTGGGACTGGAGTATATCGTCCCTGAACTCCGGGAGGACTGGGGGGAAGTGGAAGCCGCGCTCTCCCACCAGCTCCCCTCACTCGTTGATACGATACATATCAGGGGCGACCTTCATGTACACAGTTCGTGGAGTGATGGAAACATGGACATAAGGGATCTTGCACGGGCCGGGGAAGCACTCGGGTATTCCTATCTCGCATGCACGGACCATTCGGCCTCACTTGGGATCGCCCGCGGACTTGATGAGTCTGCCCTGCAGCGGCAGGCGCACGAGATCGACATGGTGAACCGGGACTCAACATGCCAGATCCTTCACGGGGTTGAGGTGGACATCCTTGCGGATGGATCCCCTGGCTTGCCTGCGAGCGCACTTTCCGATCTCGATATTGTAATCGGATCAATCCATTCTGCATTTTCCCAGGAAGGCGATGTGATGACGCGAAGGATCATTTCAGCTATTGAAAATGAACACATTGATATTCTCGGTCATCCCACCGGGAGACTGCTCGGGCAGAGAGATGCGTATGCAGTGGACATGCAGAGAGTAACCGAGGTTGCAGCAACACATTCGACCGCCCTTGAGTGCAACGCTTCACCCTTCCGCATGGACCTTGATGACCTCCACATCAGGGAGGCAGTAAAATCGGGTGTAACAATATCACTCGGGACCGATGCACATGATTCCGCTGAACTTGCCAACCTCCGCTACGGCCTCGGCCTGTGCCGGAGGGGTTGGGCAACCCCTGCCGATGTACTCAATACCTTTACTGTAAAGGAGATACTGGAGTGGGCATCATGATTCGCTGGCTGTATGAGAAGAGACTCCTCTCGGGACTCTCGATCCTTCCCTCGCATATCTGCTTCATGATCACCGCTCATGACATGGAGGAGGACCCCGGCAAGATCGTGTCAGTCTGTCGCTGGTGCGTGGAGATCACCGGCGTGGTCAGGCCTTCTGCAAAGGGGGGAGGGAATGCATACGAACAGGGTGGGATCGAGGGTGTCACATTCCACATCAGCACGGAGGGTTCCCCTGAAAATCCCGGGTATATCGAGGGCATCCGGACAATCGGGGAGTTTGCCCGGCTCACCCTGCACCATAGAGATTCCGACGAAACTATCGGGCATGGAATGAATGTGCATGTGGCGATAGGAAAAAGCGGAAGGGAGGAAATCACAGAATGCATACGGCAGATGGCAAGGGAAGGCCTTTCCCCTGAAGAGGTGACCGAGCATGCCATCGAGGAACGGCTCACGTTCCGGTACACCCCAGATCTTGTCATCAAGACCGGGGGAAGCCACCTGACCGACTTTCTTATCTGGCAGTCCGTGTATTCAGAACTCTTCTTTTCAGATGTGAACTGGTCGCTCTTCAGAAAGACTGATTTTCTCCGTGCGTTGCGCGATTACCAGTCACGGGTCCGGAGATTTGGGAAATAAGCATGTCCGACTATGAGTGTGAAGAATCCCCCATACTAAGGGATTCGACCCTCTGGGAGTACACCCGGATAGCTCTCAAAAGATCGATCTTCCGGAAGAGGGGCCAGTAAGGGGCACAGAAATATACCGCACTCTCGTGACCGCTCGCAAGCCATGGCAGGAAATTGGATGTCCTGGACTCGTTTCCTGTCCGGATGATGAGATCGACGGGAGGGATCTGCTTCCCGGCATGGAGGTGCTCTTCCACGATCTCGGGGGTGATATCACCGGGTGCAATCTTCCCTGATCTCACCTCTTCAAGGATCCGGGCCGCAGCCTGCACGATCTCGTTTCGCCCCCCATACGCGAGTGCGACATTGAGATGATAGCGGGTGTATTTCCGTGTTGACGCCTCTGCTTTCTCAATCACGAAACGGAGATCGTCCGGGAGGAGCGTCCGATCCCCCACGATCTGGACCCTGATGCCATCCTTGTGAACCCGGGGGTCGTCAGTCACTTTCTCGAATTTTTCTTTGAAGAGGTTGAAGAGATCCTCCACCTCCTCCGGGTCCCGCTGGAAATTTTCGGTTGAGAATGAGTAGAGGGTGAGGTAGCGGATCCCGAGTTCGCGGGCCCAGTCGAGCATCTCCTCGGTGCGGGCTGCACCGGCACGATGGCCCATGGATCGAGGGAGGTTCTGGAGCCTGGCGAACCGGCGGTTCCCGTCCTGTATGATCGCGATGTGTGTGGGGATGTGACGGCACTGGAGCCGCACAATACGCTCGTAAAGCGGCGATGCAATCTCCCTGATCATGCGACCGGGGTCACCTCCACGACGAGTCCCCTGTCGGGATACCGCTCGATGATCACCTTTTCACCCGGCATTTTGTCGGAGAACTCGGTGATCACCCACCATGCCGTCTCTACTGCACCATCCTTCAGTTCATACATCCCGGGATCGAGCTGTTCAAAGAGAGGGGGAAGCACGGTCCCGACACATTTGAGCACCCCGTAGAGGATCGTCCCGTCGCGTGTCACCTGGTCGAAAGGTCTCGCCGTGTTCCGGGCAACCCGAAGCAGCCTTTTCCGGAGCTGTACAGAATCCTTGAATGACGATGAGCACCAGTGAACCCTTGGATGATTCAGAAGATCCCCGGCCCATCCCCGTCCTCCCCTGACTGCGTTATGGATGCCATCCTCAAGCACCATGTTCCGCTCCCGCATGGCTTCGGCATTCGTCTCACCCCATTCAAGTTCATTGATGTTCAGAAAATCGAGATAATGAAGGATTGAGGAGAGGTCGCCGGTTCCGGGAAGTGAGGGGACCTCGACTCCGATCGAAAACCCCATCTCCCTTGCAAGGACGGCAGAGTCCCTGTAGGGAGACTCCGCCACCCGGCCCCATATATCATGGGGAGGGTGCATGCGGATCTCATCCACGAGCCCCCTGAGATCCCTGAGTGTATCCTCATCAGGCGCCTTACCTGTGTAGAGATGGATGTGATGGGAATCGCCGAATACCTGCTTGAGACGTTTACTGAATGTGATCACGCGATCGATGACTGCGAGCGGTTCGCCCCCTGTGATCCCGGTCCCGAGCGCACTCATCAGCCGTGCCACTGCTTCAGCGTCGTCCGGGGTCTGGATGAGCCGCTCGTTTGCATAGATGACATCGCGGCCTTTCCTCTCGGAAGAGAGCGGACAGTACCAGCAGGTACGGGGACAGAGCCCTGTAACGAACAGTACCATCTTTCCTCCCCGGTGGCATAGCATGCACCCGCGGGAGAGTTCCCTCTTCCTCGCCATCGCAGTCCCTACTGTCCACAATATTCGTGTGCAGGAAAGATTGAATGTATGGTTCTGTCACGGCAGGAGGTATCCTTCAGGAACGTCGCTGCGTTACACTGATGGGTGCGATACTCTTCCCACCAGAATTGAATCGCGCTCTACCCGCGACGGCGGTCCGGACCGAATCAGGGATCGCGGATACGGATGGGTCTCCACCACCGGTACTGCTGACAGTCGAAGATGGCCTGCTTGTGACCGGTCCGGCCGTCGATGCCCCGGCCTTGATCGAAATGGACTTGGTAGCAGACCCAGCATTCCCTGCTGCATCTTTCGCACTCACCTTTATCACGAGGCTGCCAGAGAGTCCGTCGGGTAAAATCCACGAATACGTGCCTGCTGGGGGCACGGATTGCGAGATCATGTTCCAGTTTTTCCCCCGGTCAACAGAATACATGAGGGACGCCGAGACAACCCCGACATTATCGGATGAGGACCACGTGATGGTGACCTCCGACCCGGGCGAATATCTCGCCATAATGGAGGGTGATGTGATGCTGACTGCCGGTGACTTCTTATCAACACTGGTGGTGGGCGTGGTCGGAATCACCACGGGGGTCCTTGTGGGGACAGGTATAGAGGTGCCCTCCATGGTCCGGGTGAATGCTTTCAGGCAGACATTGGTGTTCGGGTAGGCTGTCGTGATATCTGTCCATGTTGCCCCGTCCTTGCTCACCCAGCTCTCACCGGCTCGGGCCCGGGCTTTTGTTGAATACCCGTTGTAGGGATACTCGATTGCGACCGGGTAATTGTATCCCGGGGTTCTGATCGTCATGACAATCGAGAATTTTTCTCCCCTCTCCAGGGGCACAGTTGACGTGAGATCGACCGTGTGATATCCTGCAAACGGGAATGATCCCGTCTGAACAACACTCGGAGTCCTACCCCGCGGACTCGAAGAGACTCCCCGGTACACCTCGATCTGGTAGTCGGAATTCGGGACGGCGGTAAAAAATCCGACAGCTGCCAGCTCTTCATCCTGGGAAGATGAGAAGACGTTTGCGAGATACCCTGTGTCACTCCCGGTCCCGAAACTGATCACCCATCCCAGGGGGTCATACTGGTAGACATAGTCGTAATTGTTCACGCTCTCCGAAAAATACTGGGCGGACGGTTTCCCGATCCAGGAATCATAATATGATACGTAGCCGTATCCACGATCACCCCAGTCGTCACCCCAGTTGTTCCTGATAAGGAATGCCCCATCCCCTGGAGGAGGGGTGGCGAAATTGTTCCGGCTGTACCGATCATCCCATCCGACGATTACTATGGCATGGTTCGGTGATGATGACCCCGGGTAGTAATACGCGGCATGATCTCTCGCGTAGTAACTGCTCTCCCACCTGACCTGCGAATACAGGGCACCATGCTGCTGGAGCATCTGCTTGATCAGATCATTGTCGAGCGGCCCCGTCCTCTTTGGGAGATAGGTGACATCCTGGACATGCACCGTGACATCCTCATTCATTGACGAGACGCTGTCAGAGGCGCTGTACGGATCCGCGGATTCACTCACTGCTCCTCCCCAGCGTGCAAGGTATGCGGTCGACATCTGGTAATTTCCGCCCTGGCAGGGTGAGAGATCGAACCCATGGGTATTTTTCATGTGGTTCTCGGAAAAGTCCCAGCTTGTTTCGGGAAGGTTGGTTGATTCAAGGGACCCGTACGTTGAGAATGCCCAGCATGCCCCGCACTCGGCCTGGTCTTTGATGGGTGGGACCTTGCCGGTTGTTCTGAGATCGAACGAACTTGCCATGGCACCCTTGCTCACCGAATATGAATCCCCTGTTCCCGTACTGGTCACCAGTTCGCTGCTGCCATATTCCGAGGAGGTGAGTGTCCCGATATCGATGACTGAGGGGATGAGACCAAGCGAATGCCCCTCCTGATCAACAACGCGGGATACCTGCGATGTCCGGTTTCTTATGAAATGCTCGAATTCGGGGTTGGTTGGTGCCAGCCTGTATGATGCGACGTCTGCAAGACCGGTCTTTGCAACCTCATTGGATGAGAGATCGGAGACGCTCTCCCCTTTTGCGTTCGTGGTGGTATTCTCGACAAGCACTTCCCGCAGCATGAAGGGTGTTGGAATCAATCCAAGGCTGTGCCCCTCGTTGCTGTTGCGATAACGATCGATGATTGAGTGAAACCTGATGTAATTGATAAAATCCGGGTTGAAGGGTGTGAGCCGATCATCAGTCAGACTTTTCATCCTCTCCAGTCCCGAGATATTGAACGCCATCACCGGGGAGAGGAGCAGTGCTGCCAGTATGAACACGATAAAAATTCTCCGTATCATGAGGTTTTCCGTCCGTATCATGTGTTGTATTTCTCTGTGGAACCTGATCGTTGGGGAACCTTTTTCATTCAAGGCGGGGCGAACGAGCGATCTGAGGACACCTGTCTGGATATGTCATTCCCCGGTCTGCTACTTAAAATAGATGGATGGGATAAGCTCATCCCCTATCGGGTTATTCTTCGGGTTTCTCTTCTTTTGGGGTTCCTGAATCCTGCTCCGGAGATGCCTTCTTCTTATCGGCCCGCCTCCCCAGATAATATGCAACAATCCCAAGGACGACGAGCACTCCGATGAGCACGATCATCATGTCGGTTGATGGGTTCACCACCTGTGACGTGGTGGTGACAACGGGGGTTGCTGCGAGTGTCATCTCTGGTAATTCCACGTACCCTGGAACCGGGGTCACAGCCTGTGCGATTCGGAGATTGAGTTCGGTAACTTCTCCCGGTTTGAAGGGGTAACTGCTGGTCCAGGCCCCTCCGGGACCGCCTGCCTGCACCTCTGCCCTGATGCCCCCGATAAAAAAGGCAATATCGGTACCGGTCGCGAGAGTTCCCTGGACTTCAAGGCGCGGGATCAGCGGATCCACCGAACCATACCTGCCCTCACGTGAATAGAGGGGATTGCCCGCAAGCCCCGTTACCACACCTTCGGCAGTTGCTTCAATCGGGACTCCAGCAGGCACGGGATTTCCTGCCGCTTCAAGGGTTCCATAGAACGAATGAGGAAGCTGGGGCTGTCCCGGGAATGCTGGCGGGGAATCTGAACCTGTCTCTGCCGATACTATCCCTGCCCCGGCAAGTGCGACTACCAGGAATCCTACCAGAAGAACACTGAGTTTCATGCTGCCATATCCTGTTCAAGCCTGATATTTCCCATCGAAAGCAATTGAACATTTCCCTGGCCCGCCTTTTACCCTGTGCTCATGCTGCGAGGTTCCGGAGGGAAAAAAGGTAAATGCGTCCCGGGGGAGGGGGATCAGACACTGCGGTTCTTCGCCCGCTTCAGGTTCCCCAGTTTCTCGATGGCACTGACATCGACCTCCCCCTCTTCAAGAAGAGTGTTCCGGGCAATTGCTTCCCTGACAAATACACGCCCGGTATCATTCCTCACGATCAGTGTGGTATGCCCGCTCCCGCTCCCAACGGCCCCGGCAGAGATATCGGAAAAGAGACCGGTGAAGTCCTTGCAGTAACGACAGCCCGGACGGATGGTTCCCTCAAGCGCATCAAGGCGGAGATTTTTAGTGGTACCATCCCGCATGGTGACCTCGAGCTTCCCGCGGATATCGAGGTGGTCGATATTCCAGGTCTCTATATGATGATCGTTCCTGAGCACTCCCTCTATCAGCTGGTTGTAATCGAATGTCTCGGTGCAGAAGAGCCCGATTACGAAGCGGATCCTCTTTCCGAACGGCTTTAAGAGATCATTCTCACTCTTGCGTATCCGGTGGATTGCCTGCACCACGCATGGTACCCCGATGACAGCGATTTTTTGGTACTTCTTCTCGATCACTGCGGTCTTGAGTGCTGCGACGAGGGGTACCCACCAGTTGTACCTGCTCCCGGCATGGACCACAATTTCTTCAGAATCCGTAAGAACAACCGAGACTGGTTTCATGGTCCACCGGTCCTCCGAGACAGTGACCACAGCATCAATTAAGCCCTGGCGCATCGCGGAAACCAGGATTGCAGTCACGGCACCGCCTGTCTGCTTCCTTGGGATCTCGAGCGTTGCCCTTGCCGAGAGAATCTCCTGGTAGTGCCCGAGCATCCCTTCATCCGTCTGTACAATCCGGGGACATGCGTCATAACATGCCCCACAGTCAACTTCATCATTCTGCTGTTTGCAGTATCCAATATTTCTTGGAACCGGAGCTCCTCCGGGTTCGCCAAAACAGAGAGCGTCTGCAGGACAGACCGCCACGCATGCTCCACACCCCGCACAGATATTCCGGTCCCAGACCTCTTCCTTGAGATCGAGATAACTCCTGGTCGCCATGATTCCTCTCACTCCCACGTATACTTGCTGGCAAACGGCCTGCTGCTCGAGGGCGTTACCTGGGTATAGAATTCATGAATGAGCGGATCCGGATCAATCCCAAAATACCCCGCATACTCTTCAATAAGGGGAATGATCTCGTCCATCCCTTCATCCGAAAGAGGGAATGTTCGTGCTCCCACACCCAGGTAATACTCATCAATATTCCCCCGGATCACGATCTTCCCGCCATGGATTCCCGATCCAATTCCCCGTTCAGTATGGGGATGTACAGCAGGGTCGCCAAGGGCGAGGATCAATCCTCCCGCCATGTACTCACCGAGAAATGCACGGTAACTTCCCCCGATGACGAGGACCGGGCGTTTCTCCATGTATTGTTTCATGTGGATCCCTGCCCGGTACCCGACATTATCCCTGACAAAGACCTTCCCTCCCCTCATCGAGTGGGCGACTGCATCCCCTGCACTCCCGTGGATGATAATCTTCCCGTTGTCCATGGTATTTCCCGGGGCATGGTCGCAGTTGCCGTGGACAATGCAGGTCGGACCGCTCATAAACATCCCGAGGTCACCACCAGGAACGCCGTGTATGGTAAGGATTGCGTCTCCCTTGAGTCCGTCAGCAATGAACCGCTGTCCCATGACGTTGTCGATAATGATCTCCCGTACACCTGAAGCGACCGCCTTCCTGATCGCAGTATTGAGAGGAGTATAGTGCATCCCGCGTGCATCGATCCGGACCGTGTTCATGATCACTTCAGGCTCCTACGGGTTTCACATCGAGGACGTTCATCATGGACTCATCGAGGAGGTATCCCCGCAGCCTGTCCCTGTTTCCACGCAGGCTTTCGATACTGTTGATCCCTGCCGCACCCATCAATTCGGAGAGTTCAAGCGTCCATGCATGGATGAGGTTTGCTACATTCTTCGAGGCCACATCCGGGTCGAGACGGGCAACGAGATCGGGCCGCTGGGTCGCGATGCCCCATGGGCATAACCCCCTGTAACAGGTGCCGCAGACCCTGCATCCCATGGCAACAAGCGCTGCGGTCCCGATATACACGGCATCCGCACCAAGTGCGATCACTTTTGCTACATCGGCGCTCTCCCGGATCCCGCCACTCGCGATGAGTGAGACCTGGTTCCTGATCCCCTGAGCACGGAGCTTTGCATCTACGCTTGCAATTGCGGCCTCGATGGGGATGCCGACATGATCGCGGAATACCTTCGGTGCTGCCCCGGTCCCTCCACGGAACCCATCAATCACCACTGCATCAGCAGAAGATCTGGCAATTCCCGCGGCGATCGCGGCTGCGTTATGAACCGCGGCGATCTTGACAAAGACCGGCTTTTTCCACTCCGTCGCCTCCTTCAGGCTTCGCACGAGTTGCTTCAAATCCTCGATACTGTAAATGTCATGATGTGGGGCGGGGCTTATCGCATCGCTCCCGACCGGGATCATCCGCGTGCATGAGACATCCTCGCAGACTTTCTCCCCGGGAAGATGCCCGCCGATCCCTGGTTTTGCACCCTGGCCTATCTTGATCTCGATAGCGGCCCCCCTCTCAAGGTAATTGATATCCACGCCGAACCGGCCGGATGCCACCTGGACGATCATGTGG
>Ga0265297_10011702_pt1 | contig 10687 bp, 12 predicted proteins | sample Munlanlwell13791_FD_192502 | JGI IMG/M metagenome (GOLD analysis project Ga0265297, IMG submission 192502) | Leachate microbial communities from a municipal landfill in Southern Ontario, Canada - Leachate well 137-91 | ecosystem: Engineered > Solid waste > Landfill > Unclassified | place...
AATATTCCATGCACCGGCGCAAAATTATTTTCTTTAACGGCTTGCGCGATATTTGCGTATGTGTCATTCGCGAATATCATCCGCCCCGACAATCCCTTGGCCGCAATAGTTTCTTTGGCCCGCGTTATTGCTTCGGCGTCCCGATCGAAGAATAAAATCTTGCCGCCGGGCGCATTCTTTTCTAAGATCGCCAGCGTATGGCCGGCCGCGCCGCCCGTGCCGTCGATAAAATTCTCATCGGCAACCGGATTCAAATATTCTATTACCTCTTGGAGAAGAACCGGGATATGCATAAAAATATTTTTAACCACCTTCGAGCCGCAAGCCATAAGCCGATGGCTTAGGGGTTTGCGGCCTCCGGCCCGCCGATGGCTAAAATCCTATTTCCGAAAGTTTGGCAGCCATATCTCCCACCGTCTTTTCGGTTTTCTGTTTATATCCCTCCCACTGCTTCTGATCCCAAATTTCTAAATGATTGAAAACGCCTGCAATCACGGTATTTTTTTCTATTGCTGCGTATTGCTTCAAGTAATCCGGCACCAAAATCCTGCCCAAGGCATCAAACTCAACTTCCACGGCTCCCGAAAGTATCACCCGTGCCAATCCCCGCGCTTCCACTTGACCGGTTGGGAGCTTACTTAATTTATCCGCCAGCTTTTCCCATTCTTTCAAAGGATACAATGCCAAACAATTATCAAGGCCGCGCGTCAGCACCGCGCCCTTGCCCAATTCCTTGCGAAGCTTGGCCGGAATCGCCAAGCGCTTCTTTTCGTCAATTGTGTGCTGATATTCGCCGATTAACATACTTTGCGTTAAATTATGAGCGAGGCGTCCGCTGAAAAAAATGTCGCGCAGCCGCGCCCCAGATTTGTTTATTTTAATATTGATGCGCGGCGAGCGCCAAGCAGCAACCGAAACTATACTTTATACCGTTGCTTTAGGCTGACTGCGGTTTTTTGAAGCGGACGCCGAGCGGACATTCTGAGCGCGGCGAGGGGTCTCCTCGCTAAGGTGAGTCCCGCATCAAGCCCATCTATATAAGAATAGGCACGGGAGGTCCTTCGCCTCGCGCAAAATGAATTTACGAATACTTGTACTGCATTTCTATGGATACCCCCTCGAGAAGTTATCCACAGAAATGAGTACTTACTAACATCTTTATCCACAATTATCCACTACCCTTACATTATATTCCACTTTCATAAAACCCGTCAACCACCCTATTCCACTCGAACCGTTAATCCTCCCTTAATTTTTCGCGAACAACAAAAAACGGCTCAATCAAGCCGTTTCTCCTTGCTATACGCTATAAGCTATACGCTATAAGCTATTAAATTGTCCCCCATTTATCCCCAAGGGTATTTTGGGTGGGCACATCTGGATTCCAGCCACGGAACCCTTTCGATGCCTACCCCGTTAAACTTTTGGGTGTGGATGATAGTGGACCCGAACCACTGACCTTTCCGATGTGAACCCTTCGACAAGCTCAGGGTAAACTTCGCGCTCTACTTCAGCTGTGGGCAATGCTGGGATTGAACCAGCGGCCTTTCCGATGTGAACGGAACGCTCTACCACTGAGCTAATTGCCCAAGCTTGGCGGGGCGAGCCAAACTGTAACTTACACGAATTTCAGCCGGTTCAATAATTTCTCGTGCGGTTTTTCCAGAATGTCGCGCACGAAACGGTCGAACATATGAAAACGATAATCGAATTCTTTGGTTTCCATCGCCGCATACTCTATCTCCTTGCCGACTTCCGCTTCCATATCCGCCAAAAAATTCATCAGTTTTTTATGGGAGATATCGTCGCCGACCAAAAATAAATCTACCCGGCTGTTGTCGCTATTTAAAAATACGCCGCCGACAAGCGCCATCTTTATCCGGCCTATTTTCATTAAACGCTTCAACATTTTTACCTTGGAAGTCGGACTGGATTTTAAAACCAAACTTTGGAGCTCCGGATAGAAATCGAACTTGGGGTTCACATTATAATACAAGCCGCCGATTATTCCTTTTTTTCGGTTGGTTTTTATTTTTTTGGCAGCCAACAAACCGATGCTTTCCAGCCCACTCACATGCTTAACGACCGCGTTCCGGCGCTCCTGAGTTTTTTTAATGATATTCTGCATCAAAAACCGCCTGTCCGGGTTGCGCAAAAACAGCTTAAGCAGTTTTACTTTTATCGGCGAGTCGAACAATTGCTCAAGTATTCGTTCTGACATACCAGGTAGTAGAAATTCGGCTGTCATATTCAAAAAATATTAAATACAACAGAAGCAATCTCTATTTTTATACTTTTTTGATTGCCAAATAATGAAGTAAATCCAACCGCCGAATTTTCACTACCTGGCATATTAAAAAAGAGGTCTCCCTCCATACCCTGTCAATTATTATATATACTCAAAGATTAGTATTTTTTGACGATTGTGTCCAGCCCCGAACAAGCTACCCTTACCTTCGGCTTTTTGATATAATATATTTATATCTTATGGTCAAAATCGAAGAAATATTAATAAAGGCCCCTCGCAGCAAAAATACCATTTGCGATATTTTTATGTATGAACCGGGTAATATAGAAGAGGCCTCCCTGGGAAGCTTATATATGGTAGCCGAGCTCACGACCGACGAGGATTCGCTGCACCTGGTGAATCTTTTAAGTTCCATCATTAAACGAGAATATTATCTGCTGCCCCACCGCGGATCAGTGGAGTCGCTGGAAGCGGCGTTAAAAAAGGCCAACCAGGCCCTAAGCGAAATCGCCAATCAAGGAAATCTAAATTGGCTGGGTAAGATCCATTTTGTCTGCGCCGCGCTGAATAAAGAAAAAGACCTTTTCCTGACGCAGACCGGCTCGGCCCAGGCCTGGCTTTGCCGCGCCGGCCAATTGGTCAATATAACAAAAAAGCTGGTGCCCTCGGCCAACAAGCCCCATCCGGCCAAAACCTTTCAAAGCGTTATTTCCGGCACCCTGGGCTCCGGCGATAAAATAATTTTCGGCACGCCGGCCATTTTTGATTTTTTTTCGCTGCCCGGCCTCAAGCAAATTTTTTCGCTACCCAAGATAACCCTGGTTTCCGAGCAGATACAAAAAGTTCTGCGTGAAGAGAAAAAGCCGCCAACTTTGGGTGCGCTGCTGCTGGAAATTGCCGCGGACGAAGAATTGCTCGAGCCCGCCAAGGGGCCCAAAAAATTCATCACTCCGCCGATAGCGTTAAGCGAACTGCTGAATTGACAAAAACCCGCGTTTTTGCACGGGTGCGGAAATAAAAAAACCGCTTCGGAAAATGAAGTGGTTTTTTTATTTGGTTTATTTCAATTCTACGGTCGCGCCGGCTTCGGTCAATTTCTTGCGGATTTCTTCGGCATCGGCCTTCTTGACATTCTCTTTTATCATCTTGGGGGCTCCGTCAACCAAGTCCTTGGCTTCTTTCAAGCCCAAGCCCGTGACCTCGCGCACAACCTTGATGACATTTATCTTCTGGTCGCCCGCCGACTTCAACTCGATGTTAAAGCTGGATTTCTCTTCAGCGGGAGCTCCGGCTGCTTCACCGGCCGGCGCGGCACCCATCATAACGGGCGCAGCCGCGGAAACACCAAATTTCTCTTCTAAAACCTTGACGAGTTCCGCCAGGTCCAGAACAGATAATTTTTCTATCTGCTCGACCAAATCTTTGAATTTGGCCGGAACTTCAACTTTGTTTTGTTCGCTCATATTATTTTTTTGATAACGAGGGTCTCATTGAGAAAAGATGCTTTTCTCAACCGATACCCGAATTTATCTTTTTTTATTTGATTTATTGTTTGATCTGTGAGAGCACTCGAACCAATCCTCTCAAATTCCCCTGCAAAACATTCAACATTCCGCTCATCGGCGCGGCAACAGTGCCAACCAGCTTGCCCAGCAATTCCTGCTTGGACGGCAATTTGGCCAGACCGATAACGCTTAAGCTGTCGATGAACTTGTTTTCCAATATTCCGCCCAAAATTTTCAACTGCGTGTTCTGTCTGGCAAAATCGTTCAGAATCTTGGCCGGCGAAACTTCATCCTGGTATCCGAAAGCCACCGCCACCTGCCCGCTCATATTCTTGGTATCCACATTCTCGATGCCGCTCTTTTTGAACGATAAATCTATCAAGGTCTTTTTGGCGACTTTCAGCTCGCCCGACTGGCTGCGCAATTTCCGGCGAAGTTCGGTTAATTTGCTCACGCTCAAACCCGTGTAGTCAGCAAAAACAGCGGCTTTGGTTTTGGTCAAACGCTCGGTTAGCTCTTTCAATAAGGTTTCTTTTTGCGCTTTGGTTTGCATATTTTTATTTAATTAAAAAACGCCTCTTCAGGCGCATTAACGATAAGCCATTCGTCGTTTATCCCGAGCTTGCTCGCCTCGCTGAAGCTTTAGCGAAGCGGGTCGAGGGACGATTAGCTATCCTCCGCCTGGGCAGGATTTATACCGACTTGCTCATTGGAGTTTATCCCGAGCTTGTCGAGGGACCTGCTTTCTTGGGCTTATATTCTATTAAATTCATTATACTCGCCGCTCGGAGAATGTCAACCCCGTTAGAAGTTTTAAAATAAAATCTCCATCTCCACAAAATGAAGCCGTAGGCAAATCGCTTTCTTGCGTGGCGGTTAACCAAACATGGCAGAACTTCTTTACGGGGTCAAGCTTCCTGCTATTTCAAATATTTCGCTTTATTCCGGTTATGCTCATCCAGCGTCTTACTGAAAACCGTGGGACCCTCCAGTGGGTGCAGGAAAAACAGGTAATCGGTTTTAGGCGGGTTTATCGCCGCGCGGATGGCCTCAATGCCGGGATTGGCAATGGGGCCGGGCGGCAAACCGCGATACACATAGGTATTGTAAGGCGACTTGATTTTTAGGTCCTCATATGTGGTCTGCCGTAATTTTTTACCGGTGGCGTAATTTACCGTAGCGTCCGATTCCAGCGCTATGCCTTTTTGCAGGCGATTGGCAAAAACGCCGGCAATAAGCGGCATATCATTTTCGTCTATCGCCTCTTGTTGAACAATAGAGGCCAGAATAACCACATCAAAAAGATTTTTGCCCTGCCGGGAAATTTGCTCGCGCAAGTCCGGCGTTAGTTTTTTATCAAAATTATCCAGAAATTTTTTAATTATTCCGGCCGCTTTGACATCGCGCTCAAAAATATAGGTATCGGGGAACAGGAATCCCTCAAGACCGGCGTTAGCCGGCGCGTCAGATAAAAATTTATACTGCACCTGAAAATCGCCGACTGTCTCGCCTTCCATATCATCGGAGCCGGTTATTCCCTGTTCGGCCAGGCGCGCTTTGACCTGCTTATAAGTAAACCCCTCGGGAAAAGTTATCTTTACCTCATTCAAAACGACTTTTCCGCCGGTGATAGTGCCCACGATTTCCGGCACGCTGAAGCTTTGGCTCAACGAGTATTTTCCGGCTTGCAAGCTGCCGCTTTGCCTTTTGTACCAGATATATGTCTCAAACCACCATGCGCTGCGTATCAGCTTGGCGTCTTCCAGCTGCCAGGAGATTTCCTTGACGCCGAGCCCCCTGGCTACGGTAAATTCCACCGCCTCAGCGCTGTTTTTATCCACGGGAACAAAAATCCCACAATACGCGTAGGCCAAAAATCCCGCGGCCAAAACAGCCAGTGCCGCCAGGCCGTAAAATAAAACGGCCCGGGATTTTTTTTGCGGCTCAGCTGCTTGAATCACGGGAATCTTTATTGTTTGATTTTCCATCTTTTTATTATATCAATAAAAAAGATTTTGCCAATATTGACTAATTGATTATAAAATATTATACTATGTATAGTTCCTTCCCGATGGTTCTTACTACTTGAAAAGGGGGTTTAACGAAATGGAGAAATCGAAACAGAAACAAGCAGCTGTTCAGCCACCCGACCAGATGCCTAATTTTTTCTTCAAAGACAGCCAGGTTCTCGAAATGCATGGAAAAAGAAAAAAAGCGGGCAGGAAGAACTGCCATGACGGAACGAGCGGAGCCACTCCTTATCCCGCATCGATTAAAGATTGCAAAAGCTATGAATTAAAGATCGCCTGGTCGTTTTGGTATCCCTTGGCCCTGACAATCAGGACCAAAATCGGCAACTGCAATAATAACAACAAGCCCCTCGCAACCTTCGGCTTCAGGAACAATAAATACACCCTGAAGTTCCATCCTTGCGTGGCGCTTCGTTTGGGCCTGCCGGGAACTTGCATTTTTCCGTTTCCAGCGTATGACGCAATGACAATATACAATGAAATCATCAGAATGATGCGATAGAAGCTCCTATCTGCAACAACAAAGGGTCTGCGACGCAAAAAATGCGCGCAGGCCCTTTTTTATTTCATCACTAAATTTGGCACGGTGATTTGTCCGAAATCCTTTGACTTACCGTTGATTTTAAACGATAATTAGAGCAATCTTTGTTTTAATTATCAATGACCCCACTCCAGCAAATCATTCTTTGGCTCAGCGCTTATAAATACTTCGCTTTATTTCCCCTGGCCGTGGCCGAAGGGCCCATTATTACCGTTGCCGCGGGATTTTTTGTTTCCACGGGACATCTTAATTTTTGGCTCGCCTATCTTGTCATTGTTGCCGGTGACCTCGTCGGCGATGCCCTGCATTACGCCGTTGGCCGCTTTGGCGGAATCAAATTCATTGAAAAATGGGGGCGGCTTGTCGGAGTCGGCGAAAAAGAAGTCCAATCCCTGGAATCGCAATTTGACAAACGCGGCAGCAATCTTTTATTTATCGGCAAGATGTCTCATGGCGTCGGAGGAGCATTTCTGATCGCCGCCGGCATCATCAAAATGCCTTTTAATAAGTTCATCTTTTCCAATATGATGGCCACGCTGATAAAATCTCTCCTGCTATTACTCCTTGGTTTTTATTTCGGCCACGCCCTGTCAACCATTAGCACATATTTGGAGAGAATTTCACTGATTTTCATTGGCGCGGCAATTGGCGCATTTTTAATATACTTTTTCTATTTTAGAAAAGGCCGTAATAATTCCGCGTCCTGATATGAACAACGCCGTCTTTCAAGAAAAATCCGTTCAAACAAGCGTCGGCAAAATTTTTTATTACCTGGAAAATTCTTTTCCGGGGCGGCCTTTTGTCGTACTGCTCCACGGCCTGTCTTCCAACCACACGACATGGCTCAGCACAATGGAAGTTTTGCGCGCCAACAGATACAACTGCCTGGCGCCGGATATGCGCGGACACGGCCGCTCCGATAAAACAAAAGATGAAAATTTATATGAACTTTCCGTTTTTTCCGACGACCTGCAAAAAATAGCTGATAACGAGAATATCAAAGATTTTATATTGGCGGGTTATTCGTTTGGCGGCCAGGCCGCCATTGATTTTACCGCCAGGCATCCTGAACGGATCAAGGGGCTTATCCTTCTCAGCGCCAATCACGCGCCGTTTTTCAAATATCTGCATCTTGATTTCCTGACTCCGCTCGTTGTCGGCGCGTTGAATTTTTTGGCCGCTCTTCTGCTCTGGCAAAAGCGCCAAAATTACCATTACTACCAACACGGCAAAACCGTCGGCTATTGGGATTCCGTTTGGGACGGCTTGCGCACAATGCCCATATCGGTGAATTTTTGGATGCTGGCGCGCGTAACGAAGCTTAATCTGGAAAATGAACTTAAAAATATCAAAGCGCCCGCCATCCTGGTTTACGGCCGAAAAGATGCGTTCATCACCAAAGCTGAAATCAACGCCGCAGCCAAAGCGATGCCCGGCGCCCGTCTGATATTTTCCAAAAACCCGGACCATTTCATAAGCACCAACGCCCAGAACGAAACAAACGAAATAATTTTGGAATTTTTAAAAAAATATGAGAATAGCGATATTTAGCGACACTTTCCCCCCGCAAACCACTAATGGCGTGGCCAATGTGGCATATCAGTCGGCCAAGGGACTCGCGGACAGGGGCCACGAAGTTATGGTTTTTACGGTTTCCAAGGATGCTTCGCGCCATAACGATTCCACCCGCAAGAATCTCTCGATCTGTTATCTCCCCTCTTTGCCGGCTTTGGTCTATGGCAATGAGCGGCTAAGTTTTCCGATCGGATTTTCTTTTAACCGGTTGAGAAAATTCAAGCCCGATATTATCCACACCCACACGCCGTTTTCTGTCGGTCTGGAAGCGGTGATGTGCGCCAAGTTTTTCAAAGTTCCGCTGGTCGGCACGCACCACACTTTCTATGACCATTATTTAAAGCACATTGGGATGAACCATGATTTTGGGAAAAAACTTTCCTGGAAGCTCACGGTCAGCTATTATAATCGATGCGACCTTATCTTAAGTCCGTCCCAATCGCTGGCTAATGCCATGGTATCCAAGGGCCTAAAAAAACTGACGACAGTCCTGAAAAATTCCATAGACACAAAATTATTCCATCCGGTCAAAGACAACGAAACCAAAGAGAAACTAAAACGGTATTTCGGCATAGAAGACAGGTCTGTTGCTTATATGGGCCGGCTAAGCTACGAAAAAAGCATCGACCAGGTTATTAAAGCTTTTCCCTTGATGCTCGAAGAAATGCCGTCGCTCAAACTGATGCTTATCGGCGACGGACCGGAAAAAGACAAGCTGAAAAAGCTGGCGGAAAAATTGGGAGTCGCCGATAATGTCATCTTCACCGGATTCGTTTACGGCGAAACACTGGCCCGAGCCCTGCAAACCAACGATGTTTTCATAACCGCCAGCAAAAGCGAAAATATGCCCCTTTCCGTCCTTGAGGCGATGTCCGCGGGCCTGCCTATCGTCGCAGCTAAGGAAAACGGCCTGGCCGAGATTGTGGAAGAAAACACCAACGGATTTTTCGCGCGCACGGACGACCCGGCCGATATCGCCCAAAAAACTCTGGCTATCCTTTCGAGCCCCGAGTTGCTCGGTAAATTCAGCGAGGGCTCGCGCCGCCTGGTCATGGAATATTCGGAAGAAAAGATTCTGACTCGGCTGGAAGATTATTATAAAGAATTGCTAAAATAATTATTTATTATAAATAAAAAATATTGTCATCCCGCACTTGACCCGGAATGACAATTCATTGATATTATGAAAATTTGTCTTTACCTGGAATTCTACCATTTCATGAATGGCATTTTTTTCAAGAACCTGGGCACGGGGCTTTTATCGTCTTACGAAAATCAGAAAAAATCACTCAAAGCCATGAATATCGATTTCACGGAAAAGTGGGACGATTCCTGCGACCCTCTGCAAATCAACACGCCCTGGCTCAAATCCCTCTATCTCATCAAAAAAGCCCGCCGCAAAGGTAAAAAGGTTATCATCTGGTCGCATGTCACGGTCGAGGATTTTATGCAGGTCTTTCGCTTCAACAAATTTTTGGCGCCGCTGATGAAAAAATATTTGACTTACGCCTACGGCCTGGCAGATCTGGTTTTTTGCCCCAGCGCCTATACCAAGTCGCTCCTTGTCAATTACGGCCTGCCGCCGGAAAAACTGATGGTTCGCTCAAACGGCGTGGATACGAATTTTATTTTTCCCGACCAAGCGAGCCGCGACGCGTACCGCAAAGAATATAAATGCGAAAAGCTGACCGTCGGCACGGTGGGGCTCGTTATTCCCCGCAAAGGCACCGACACTTTTTTAATGCTGGCTGAAAATTATCCGCAATACCAGTTCGTGTGGTTTGGCAAAATTTACAGCGCTATGATGGTTAAAGCCCTTCCCAAAGAGCTACCCGGCAACACGCAATTTACCGGATATGTTCAAGACCGCAACGCCGCGTTCAATTGCCTGGATATTTTCGTTTTTCCGTCTTTTGAAGAGAACCAAGGAATGGTCATCCTTGAAGCGGCAGCCGTCGGACTCCCCATCATCGTGCGCGACTTGCCGGTTTACAACCCCTGGCTTATAGATGGCGTCAACTGTCTTAAAGCCAAAAATGACGAGGAATTCAAGACCTGCCTTGAGCGCGTTATCGGCGACAACTCTTTAAGAACGCGGCTCAAAGAAGGCGCCAAAGCTCTGGCGCAGAAAGAAGACATCAAGGCGCTCAATCAGGAGTTATCAGAAATATACAAAAGATTATTAGAAAATAAATAAAAAAATATATATTATTCTTCGAGCGAAGCCCCGCTTTGGCGGGGCGTAGTCGAGAAGTCACACAATAGCTTAGTTCTCGACTCGTCCTATGGACTCGCTCGAACAATAATAGTTTAATTTCAATAATAAAAATCCCCCGCGGTTTCCCGCGAGGGTTGTTTGTTTGTTTTGCAAAATGCATCTTATAGTATTTTGGCAATGGCAATGTTCCAAACAATAACGTTTTCTGCCATCGCAATGAAAAAATGTTTTTTCCAAGAACCCCGTTGTATCATAACAGCCTGAGCGTTCTGAATGATAAAGAACGCTGCCAACAAGCCGCTCACCCAGAACACTACCTCCTTGGGCATCGGAGCGACAATATACGCCAACATCACAGCCACCTGCGCCGACATGAACCAGAAATGCACCCAGCCGGCTTTCGTCATATCGTCGTAAAAACCGTTGTGTTCAACGGGGACTCTTGTTTCGGGAGTATGACCGATATTCCAGCCGATGAAAATATGGCCGAGGTTTTCATCGTGTCCCCACCAGGCGCGATGAAAAAGAATGCTCACCGCTATGCCGGCAACAAGAAAGAAAGGCGTGAAC
>Ga0265297_10011703_pt1 | contig 10687 bp, 10 predicted proteins | sample Munlanlwell13791_FD_192502 | JGI IMG/M metagenome (GOLD analysis project Ga0265297, IMG submission 192502) | Leachate microbial communities from a municipal landfill in Southern Ontario, Canada - Leachate well 137-91 | ecosystem: Engineered > Solid waste > Landfill > Unclassified | place...
AAAGATGTTGCTGCTGAATTTACTGCAACAGATGGCGGGGACACCCCAACATCAACAGTAAAATCATTGACGGTAAGTACGGATGGCGATGGATATGGATATGTCCAGACATCATCTGAAGATATCCAATGCGGAGATTACCTATTCTTTAAATATGATAAATGTAGCGCTACTTATGAAAATACAACATCGGTAACATTAACAGCTACTAAAGGATCAGGATCTTTCTTTGCCGGATGGGGCGGAGCTTGTTCTGGTACTGAGACAACATGTACTGTGTCTGTAGATAGCGTTAAGAATGTGACAGCTACATTCACACAAAGCGAAAAGTTCTCTGTGACGGTAAATAAATTAGGAACAGGAACTGGCTATGTAGGAGGCGGAGGCATTATCTGCCAAGCAAGTTGTACTACTGATACTGCTGAAAACTGGTCGAAAGGAGAGGTGATTACTCTTAAAGTATATGAGGTGTCCTTTGGTTCTGTCTTTGCTGGTTGGGGAGGAGATTGCTCTGGTACAGGAGATTGTATATTAACAATGAATTCTAATAAGACAGTTACTGCTACTTTTAACCTAGATGCTTCTAAGGCCTATGTTAATCTACAAAATTGTCCTGCTACTGGTTTAACTTCTGGTGTTTGGATAAAACATAATCTTTCATCATGGTCAGCCAGTAAAATGTGCGAAATGAATCATGAATGTACATATCAACCATTTGGTTGTTGGTTCTTAGGTTCAACAGGTCTTCGCACTTGGGCAGGGGGGGTTGCATCAAGCTATGGTTGGGCTGGATATTGTCTTGCTGCAGTGGCCTCCACATTTGATATATGTGTAAAAGATTCTTCCTCTGTAGCAGCGCATAATGATCTTCCGGCATGTCCATTTACCGGCACCGCTGGAACTGTTTATGCCAAGAATGCTGCCTGTGGTTGGGATTATAAATGTCAGGTTAATAAAGCAAGTTGTAAGCAGTCTTGCGGAAAAGGAGTAGTGGAAACTGATAGTACATATGGAGTGCAATGTAGATGGCCTCATTCTTGTACTCTTTGTATGGTAGGAGGTACTGGAGGAGTTCCTAGCACCAAGGTTCCATCTTTATTGTCAATTAAGATAACTATTGGTGGTACGGTGACCGGCTCACTTGCTATAATTTGTGGTGAGGGGAATGAAGGTGAATTAGGTTGTATTGCTAATGGAGAGGTTGGGGGTACTATTACTTTGGATCCTGTTGCTAAATCAGGATATGACTTTAAGAGTTGGGAAGGCTGTACCAGCGTCTCGGGAAATAAGTGTACTGTAAAATTTACAGCAGAAGAAATGAGTGCAAAAGCTATATTTGAACCAAGCTCTGGAGGCGGAACAACACCGTATACATTAACTTTAAATAAATCTGGAACTAGTACTGGAGCAGTATACGATGCTACAGGACAAATTAGCTGTAATTCTTTATGTTCTTCAGATACAGGTACGTTTAATAGCGGAGCATCGGTAATATTGACCGCATCGCCAGCAACAGGATCAACTGTCAGTTGGTCTGGTTGTACATCAACATCTGGAACTACCTGTAATGTTACAATGACTTCTCCAAAGACAGTTACGGCTACATTCAATAGTTCTAGCACAATAACATATACATTAACTGCAAGGAAATCTGGTACTGGCACCGGTACAATATATGACGATCTTGGAAAAATTGCTTGTACTTCTTCTTGCACTTCAGACCCGGGTACATATAATAGTGGAACAAAAGTTGTTTTGACGGCTACTCCTTCATCTGACTCAACATTTGTCAGTTGGTCTGGTTGCACATCAACATCTGGAACTACCTGTAATGTTACAATGACTTCTCTAAAGACAGTTACGGCTACATTCAATAAGGCATCAACAAGCTATACCTTAACTGTTAAGAAGAGTGGAACTGGTTTTGGCGCTGTATACGATACTACAGGGCAGATCAGTTGTAATTCTTCTTGTTCTCAAGATATAGGCACATTTAATAACGGAACAACTGCCGCTGTAACTGCTACTCCTCAATCAGGATCTACGTTTGTAAGTTGGTCTGGTTGCGACACTGTAACTGGAACTACTTGTTATGTAAAAATGAGCTATTATAAAATAGTAACAGTTACATTTTCTGGTACGGCTGTAAATGATCCAACATGCGGACCTACTACCTCATGCACATCTAGTTCGTCATGCGGATATTTCTACGGCAAAGAGGGAAAAACGAGATACTGTCCTGCGGGAACAACATATGTATCTCATATGTGCTTAGCTATGCCGAATAATCATGTAGTAACATCTAGCAATACTACCAATAGCGCTTTTTGTCAGACAGATTGTGATGGACTTATATGTCTTAAGACAGATGGTTGTATTTCAATTCAATGCAAGTAATTTAAAGATTATGGAGAACAAAAAAAGAATTTGGATTCATTGGGCGTTCTTGGCAGCAATCATCCTATATGTCTGTCTGTTCGCCCTTGAATCAGGAAAATTCTTCCAAAAAGGATGGGCTAGCTTAATAAAGACATTCTGATGAGAAAGAAAAAGAAAAAATCATTGAACAGAACTGTTTTAATTATTATCTGTTTTGCATTTGCAGGACTAATAGTTTTAGAACTATGTGGATTATTGGATAAAAAAGTTTTTGCTGCAACATTAGATGGTTGGAATTATAGAAAACTACACTCAATAACAGGATCTACTAGTGGAGGTCAAATAAATTATCCAATAAAGATTACCGTAAACTACGGAAATGGAACAGATAGTAATGGAGTCATGTATTGCAATGGAAATTGTAATAATGACTTTGGAGACATCAGATTTACTGGTTCCGATGGAACAACATTATTGGATTACTGGAGAGAATCTTATATAACATCATCCTCGGCAATCTTTTGGGTAGAAGTTCCATCAATTCCAGTTGCTCCGGAAGTAGTAAATATATATATTTACTATGGAAATACAGCGGCTATAACCACAAGCAATCAATTAACCACAGAAATATTTTCTTTAAAAGAACATAGGTCTAATGCAAGCTATTATCCTAATTATTCTTGGCAGATAGCTTCTGGAAAATTGAAAATGGATTCTACTGCATCCAGCCTTGGTACAGGATATATGTTCACTGTTGTTCCAAGATCTTGGATTAATGGAAAGTATATAAGGTGGACTTGGAATGGATATTATAGCTCTACTTTAGCTAAATATTTTTATTTATCTATATATGATGGTGAGTATTCGCGATCAAGTTCAACAGACTTTCCTTTGGGAAGCCCGCTGATTACGAAAGGTAAAGGATTATTACAGAGATATTATGAAAATGAATATGGGGTATGGGGTCCATACACCAGAGAAATTTTAGTAAATGTTTCGACAGGAAATCAGGATTTCGTAACAATATTTTTTCATTTTGCTGATAGTTGGACAGCACAAACATTATATCTTAGCTTAGACGAGATGCAGATAAATACATCCAGTGGTGGAGTTGGTAATCTGTTAAGCATAGATTTCAGCAAAGCTGTAAACATGGAGGTTACCGGTGGTTATTTTGATTATGGACTATATAGGGGTTATATATCTTCAGAGCCCGTCCATGGTGATTGGGGACCAGAGGAATCATTAGATATTAATATTTCTACATATCCAATAGCAGAGGAGGGTTTTTATTTCGGTGAAGTAGTTGTTGGAGAATCATTAACACTTAACCTAGAAGTAATAAATGATGGTGGTATATCTGTATCTGGCAATCTAATATTGAGCAGTCCATTTAGCTGCAGTTCTTATTGTAGCTACAATGTTAATCCTGGAGAGAGTGCATTTATTCCAATAACCTTTGCACCAATATCCGAAGGACAATTTTATATTACTGGAGTATTAAGCGTAAGTGGCAGTAGTAACATTGATATTCCATTAAGGGGCTACGGATCGACTTCGTCAATATTATGTCAAGATCATGATGTTAAAGGATATGCCTGGTCTGATAATATGGGGTGGATTAGTTTTAGTTGTAAAAATGAAAATGTTCAAGTTGATTATGGAGTTGATATAGATGACAGTGATCCTGAAGCAGAGCAATGGAAATTATCAGGATATGCCTGGTCTGATAATATAGGGTGGATTACCTTCTATGATACTCAATTAACTGGCTGCCCTGATGGAAATTGCTCTGCCTGGATTGATACCTCAGTTGGGAATCTGCATGGTTGGGCAAGGGCTTGCTCTGTGTTTGAAAATGGATGCAGCGGAGAATTAAAAGCATCTGGATTAGGAGGTTGGGATGGTTGGATTAAATTCTATGACAATATGGCTAAACCTGCTTATGTGGACGATAGTGTTTTTCCTGCTGAATTTATGGGATACATGTGGGGTGATATGAATATTGGTTGGATTAGTTTAAATCATGAGAATAAGGAAGGCCTGGAAACTCATTATGCCGTGGAAATAAGCATAGAGGCAGGAGATCCTCCAACGATTATCTTTACCAAGGATCCGGATGGTAATGATAACTACTGCGATGTAGGTCTTGATACAGGAGATATTTCAAAAGGAATGGTTACTTTTGAATGGGAGTATAGCGATCAAGAGAATCCAGAGACCTATTTTGATATTAGGATAAGTCCAGTGGGGGATTCATCAAATTACATAGTGGATGAAACAAAGGACGCTACTTGTTCAGATACAGAACCTCCAATACTGTGCACTAATACCTGGAGCGCCTATATTAGTGATACAGAAGGAGAATTAGAATATGGACAGTCATATAATTGGGAAGTTCAGGTTCACAGTACGAAAGCTAAATCTGGCTGGATGCAGGCATCGGGCGACATTGGAACATTTACTACTGCTTCTGCTCCATATCCATGGGTGGATTTTACCTGGTCTCCTGAAGTTATATTAATCAATGATATAACAACATTTGATTCTTCTTTAAGTATTTCATATGGAACATCACCATCATATTTTTGGCAATTTACAGCTGATGCTGTTCCCAATAATTCATATCTACAAAACCCAACAACTACCTTTACTATTGAAGGGGATAAAAGTGTTACTCTTGGCATTACTGATTCTAATGGTTCTTGTCCTAAAACAAAGACAATAACCGCTACCTTGCCATTACCTGACTGGATTGAAATTCCTCCTGAATAATACAAACTATTGATTTCTTTTTAATGGTCTGGTATATTAGAAACCAGTTTCCTTAATTTAAATATATGGCCGTACCAAAAAAACATCATACTAAAGGCAGCAGGAATCAGCGCCGGATGCACATATTCATAAAGAGTCCGGGCGTTTTAAAATGTCCAAGATGCGGCAAGCCAATTCTGCCTCATAGAGTTTGCAAAGAATGCGGGTATTACAAGGGAAAAATGATAGTTGATGTATTTGCAAAATTAGATAAAAAAGAAAAGAAAAAGAAAGCAAAAGAATTAAAAGAATCAAAAGAACAGGCAGGAAAGGAATTAAGCATGGAAGATTTATCTAAAAAATAATATGGCAAGCCGTCATTTATCCAGAAGCATAGCCTTGCAGTCATTATATGAATGGGATTTCTATGGAAAGAAACCCGATACTTTGGATAAAATAGTGGAGAAGAATATAAAGGAATTTGCCGTAGGATTGGACGATCTGGAGTTCATTAGAAGCCTTGCCAGGGGCGTAGAGAAGTCAATTGATTGTATAGATGAATTGATAGTTAAAACAGCCCCAGAATGGCCTTTAGAGCAGATTAATATGCTAGATAGGAATGTTCTGCGCCTTGGACTATATGAATTGCTCTATGCTAATAAAGAAGAGGTTCCTCCAAAAGTTGCTATCAATGAAGCCATAGAATTAGCCAAGGTGTTTGGAGGAGAATCATCTGGAAGATTCATTAACGGAGTAATGGGAACAGTATACAGTCAGTTGCAGGAAAAAGAAGAAAATTGCACAAAAGAAGATGATAAACAGCATATTGAAGAAGAAACAAAAGGAGAATAAGCAGAGTCAGGAGTTTTCTGTCTTTGAAAAGAAATTAGGCATAAATTTCAAAGACAAAAACCTCTTGGTCCAGGCATTTTGCCACAGATCATATTTAAATGAGCATCACAAGTTTTTCGTCCATCACAATGAAAGATTGGAATTTTTAGGAGACGCAGTAATAGAATTGGTGGTGACAGAATATATTTTCATGCATTTTCCCAGCACTGAAGAAGGAATATTGACGTCTTGGAGAGCAGCCTTGGTTAATAGCAGAATGCTGTCTTCTAAAGCAGAGGAGTTGAACTTTGGACAATATATATTGCTATCCAGAGGTGAAAAAAAGGAAGCTAGTAAGAAAGGCAAGGCCTATAAAGAAATACTGGCTAATACCTTTGAAGCTTTTATCGGAGCTTTATACATTGATGCAGGATATGATATTTGTAAAAAGCTGCTGATAAAACATCTTCTTTGCGAATTAAAAATAATCATTAAGAAAAATCTATTTAAAGATGCTAAAAGTCGATTTCAAGAAATATCGCAGGAAAAAGAAAGAATTACGCCAACATACAAGGTAATTGCGGAATCAGGGCCTGATCATGACAAGCATTTCGTCGTAGGAATATATCTTAATAAAGATTTGGTTGCTAAAGGAGAAGGTTATTCCAAGCAGGAAGCAGAAGAGAATGCAGCCCAGAACGCTTTAGAACAAAAAAATTGGCATTAAAATATAATTAAAAATATGTTGATAATAAGATTTTTAAGAACAGGAAAGAAACACCAGCCATCTTTTAAGATTGTTGTAGTCCAAAAAGAAAAATCTGCCAAAGCAGGCAGCTTTCTTGAGGATTTAGGATTTTTTAATCCTTTATTGGATAAAGTCAATCTCAAGAAGGAAAGAATTCTTTATTGGATTTCCAAAGGAGCTAGTCTTTCAGATACAGCTAGAAATCTTTTGATAAAGAATGGGATTATCAAGGGTAAAAAGGTTGCCAAGGATAAGCTGCCAAAGAAAAAAGAAGAAGTAGCTAAAGCAGCCCCTGCCCCAGAAGTCCCAAAAGAGGAAGCTAAAACTGAGCCAGAAACTCCTGTTGACACCCAGAATAGTGCAGAGTAAAATTTAAATTAGAACTTCTTGTAAGAAAGATATGATAAAGGTCGGTTCGAGCATTAAAAATTCATAAATAATAAAGTGTTTGGAAAGAAAAATATGGCTACCGAGAAAGATTTAGATTTTCTAAAGTTTATCGTTGAATCAATAGTAGAGCATCCTGAAGAAATGAAGATTGACAGGAAGGTTGATGAGATGGGCGTTCTTCTAACCTTAAAGGTTCATAAAGACGACATGGGTCAATTGATTGGAAGACAGGGATCTACCATTAGAGCGGTAAGGACCTTGTTAAGAATAATTGGCCTTAAGAATCATGCCAGAGTCAATTTGAGAATAGAAGAGCCAGAAGGAGGAAGAGGTCCGGCAGCCCCTGTTGAAAGAAAAGGATTAGATGAAGATTTAAATCTATAATACAAAAAGAGTGCCGGGCTTCTAAAAGTCCGGTGCTTTTTTATCAAAAAAATGCAATTTGATATTATTACAATATTTCCCGAGATATTCTCTTCATACTTTTCAGAAAGCATTATCAAAAGAGCTTTAAAAAAGAACCTTATTAATATTAAAATCCATAATTTAAGGGATTTTAGTGATGATAAGAGGAAAACAGTTGATGACAGGCCTTATGGCGGGGGACCGGGAATGATTTTGATGCTGGAGCCAATAGTAAAAGCAATTAAAAAGATAGTTAAAAAGAAGAAAAGGAAAATTGTTGTTTTATCTGCAAAAGGAAAACTGTTTGATCAGAAAATGGCAAAAGAATTTTCCAAATTAGACCAATTGGTTTTAATTTCCGGTCACTATGAGGGAATAGATGAAAGGATTGTAGAAAATATTGCAGATATGGAGGTATCAATCGGCAGCTATGTCTTAACAGGAGGGGAAGTGCCTTGTATGGCAATAGTTGATGCCGTAGCCAGATTAATACCTGGAGTGATAAATGAAGAATCGCTCAAGGAAGAATCATTTTCTGAAAAGAATAATATTGAATATCCTCAATATACAAGGCCTGCGGTATTTGATATTTCAAAGATTAAAAACTTTCCAATTAAATCAAAGAAAAAATATTGGAGAGTTCCCAATGTATTGCTGTCAGGGAATCATAGAGAGATAGGGGAGTGGAAGCAATCAAAGCGTTGAAATATATTGTCTGATATGTTAAAAGTAGTGTATGGGTAGATGGCGGAGTGGACTAACGCACGGGACTGTAAATCCCGCGGCCGTTTGGCCTTCGGGGGTTCGAATCCCTCTCTACCCACACCAGGCCAGAATAGCTCAGTTGGTAGAGCATCCCCATGGTAAGGGGAAGGTCGCGAGTTCGACTCTCGCTTCTGGCTCATAATTAAATATATTTAATATGGCGACAACAAAGAAGAAAAGACCAAAAATGAAGCTTCAATGCGAAGTATGCAAGAAAGTCAATTATCATACTAATAAAACACAAGAAATGATAGTTGCCGGAACAAAAATGTCTTTAAAGAAATTTTGTAAATCTTGCAGGAAACACACAGTTCACAAAGAAGGGAAGAAATAGTATTCTTTGTGAAATAGGGGCGTAGTGAAACGGCTATCATTTAAATCTCCAAAATTTAAGTTGCTGGTTCGAATCCAGCCGCCCCTGCAGCGGGAAGTCAAGACGTCTAGATGACGGTTTTTGGTTTAGGGAGAGGGGATTTGAGGGTTTGAGAAGGTGGAAGTCAAGAGATATTTTTGGTAGAATAGAGACATATGGATGTTAACAAAACAATAGAAACAAGGAGAAGTATAAGAAAATATCAGGATAAAGAAATTTCGATGGATTTGATCAAGGATATTCTCAACGCTGCAAGATTGGCTCCATCAGCATATAATGCTCAGCCATCCAGATTTATTGTTATCCAGGATAAAAAAATCAAAGAAACACTTAAAGAAAATAATGTTTTCAAGCAACCATTTGTATATAATGCTCCTGTAATAATCATTTGCCTTGGGGATCCAGAAGTATATCCGAAAGAAAGGCTAGAACCAATTTACAGCAATCCTAAAGAGATTGCTGGAGATATAGGAGCAGTTAGAGATGTAGCTATTAGTGCTCAAAATCTAGTTTTAAGAGCAACAGAATTAGGATTAGGAACTTGCTATATCGGATTAGTTAATAGAGATAGGATAAAAGAAATTTTAGGTATTCCCGATAACTACGTTTTGCCTTTTGTCATTACTGTCGGTTATCCAGACGAAGACCCAGACCCCATGCCTAGAAAGGATATGAAGGACATCATTATTTAATAAACAAATGTTAAGAAAAGCTTTAATTTCCGATATAGAACAAATTATTAAGCTAGAAAAGAAATATTACGATAGATATTCTATATCCGAAGAATTATTATCTAGATGGATAAATAATGATAATTTCTTTGTGATTGATGATAATTCTAAAATCATAGGATCCATTTATTTTGAATTTTTAGATGAGATCGAAGCTTTACCATGGTATCATGAACCTATTAATAGTTTAGGAGATTATGCCTATATTTCGGAAATAGCAGTTGATTCCAAAGACGCAATGTCCCTACTATTTGGTAAAGTGTTGGAAACTTCACGAGAGAAACATTGCAAAGCCATAATTTGGTTGACTGGAGAAAAGTCTAATCACGATAAGTTAGAAAAAGCTTTCCTGAGTACAAATAATTTCGCAATATTCAAAAAAGTAGATAATTGGGAATGTGCTCCTAATTATTTCATTCATGATCATTCTCTATGGATTAATAAATTGAATTAGTCGGGCTCTAATAATATATAGTGAGTGATACAGTGGGGTAATTAATCTAAAGAGCAATTCGGAATCAAAACCTCTATTTCTTTCACAATCTCAGTTCTAATAACATCCACTAGCCCCTGCAACGGAAAGTCAAGCCGTCTAGATGGCGGTTTTTTGTTTAAGGAGAGGGGATTTGGGAGTTTATAGACATGGAAGTCAAGAGATATTTTTGATAGAATAAAGTATCAAATAAAATAATATTTATGGAAACACTATTTTCTTGGGATACATACGATACAATCAACACATTGGACCACATTTTTAATTGGATATTTACATCTTTATTTTTAGTGACAATAACGCTTATCATTTTCTTACTAATTTATTTTATAATATGTAAAATCAAGAAACGAAAATTCTTCGATGGAATAATAAAGGGATTGTGTGCCTGGCTTGCCGGCCCAATAATTATGTTTTTGATAATAATATTGGTTACTCGTTTCATAAATATCAATGATAATTTAGGAGCTTTAATAGCAAGAGGTATTTCTTCTATAGCCGGTGGAGTGTTTATGATCATCCTAGGTAAAAAGTTTAACGTTCTTACTACAAAACATAAGTTTTTCTTAGTCGGAATAATATTTTATTGGTTAATATTTGTGGTTTGTTTTACCCCGATGATTTTAAGAGCTGTCTATGAGAAACAATCTTTAGATATAGAATCAAATATACAATCAAAAGACTTAGCTCCAGGAGAATTACCTAATTGGAGTTCAGACGATATAATGTAATCTTGAAATTTAGTTCTAATAACATCCACTAGCCCCTGCAGCCGAAAGTCAAGCCGTCTAAATGACGGTTTTTTGGTTGACTTCTAA
>Ga0265297_10011704_pt1 | contig 10686 bp, 14 predicted proteins | sample Munlanlwell13791_FD_192502 | JGI IMG/M metagenome (GOLD analysis project Ga0265297, IMG submission 192502) | Leachate microbial communities from a municipal landfill in Southern Ontario, Canada - Leachate well 137-91 | ecosystem: Engineered > Solid waste > Landfill > Unclassified | place...
TTTGTTTAAAGGCTGTTAATTATCCGTTTCACTATAGCTCTGATGATACTTTCTTTATTTGCCGACCTTTTTTGATTTTAAGTTTTATTGCTTCAGCCTCTTCGTATAATTCTTCTTCCACCATATTGTTTAGTTCTTGTGTCCAATGAATACGCCACTGTTCATCAGTATATAAAGCCTCGTCAATTGTTGGATAACGATATGCAGTAGATAAGGTCAAAAATCTGCTGTCTTCAAATTGGCTAAACCCAAGCCTTGAAAAATAATTCATTAGTTTAGTGTTGTCTTTGTCTGTGGGCAACATTAAAACAACGCATCCAGCTTGATGCCGATGGAATTTCAAAAGGGTGTATAAAGCAATCAGGCCAATATTGTTTCCTCGGTATTTTTCATTGATATACAGGTCTGTGATAATAAAAACACCATTATACAAACTACAGTCACCATACGCAAGTTCCAATTTTGTGTCTCCAAGGGATTGTTCTTCTCCATCTACGTAAATTAGGTCATAATACAACTTGTCCCACCCCAGATCGTCCATAATAACTTCAAGGTTTTCTTGGTCTTCAAAAATTTCCCCAATGTTTAAACTATAAGCTTCAAAGTGGCCTATATCTACGAGTTCTTCATCTATATCTTCGCTTATGTCATAAAAAAGTTTGCCCGAAATGTTTTGTTCGTATTTTTCTGGATAGTAATCTGAACTGGTGAACTCTAATCTTATATCTTTTTGTTCATTAAACTTTAAACTCAATCTTGAGATGTCAATAGATTCTTTCATGTTTTAATTTTTTATTTAATTTAATAAAATTGTAGTTGTTTTAATATATACGTATTTTCATCCGAAAGGTTACATATATTGATGCCAATATTTTTTTTTGAAACATTTTAAATAATTTTTCGTATATTTGAAAAAAGTTCTTTGAAATATTGATATACGATTGTTGCAGAAAAAAGTTTTGTAGTGGTAGGATTGAAAAAATAAATAAAACTAAATGATGTTAACCAAAAAAAATCATTTTTTAAATTGAAAAATATGTGTAAGTTGTTTTTTTTTAATATATTGCGTTATTGTACAATGACGATGCTCACCAGAAATTACTCAATTACAACAGCTTGGTCGTGTCATTAATGTCCCGACCAAATGATGATGCTCACCAGAAATTAATAGCAATTATATCATTTTGAACTACCCGACCAAGGCAAATGTTGACATCATAGATAATAACATATGCCACTTATTTACAATAAGTGGTTGTTGTTATGTATTGCAAAGTTTAGTTGATTTGGAAGAAATTTTGTTTTTTTTTAGACTATTTTTTTCTTAACAAGAATCATGTTTTTTGGCATGTATCCATCTGCAAAATCTAATATTCTTGAATATTTAAAAAACAACTCTGCATTATCTTTGTTTAAATAGTCGTATAACTCTTCATCGGAAACATCTATACTCATAAGTTTCCCATTTTTTTTCTTCTCTTTCTTTAATTTTTGAAGGTGCGTGTTTTTTACACCACCATTTATTATTCTCAAAAATACTTGCCTTACAATTACACTTATAGTGTTCTTTGTAACCTGCAGAGTGCAATATGCCAGTCAAGCCTTTTGGTTTATTATAGCCACTGCATATATTTATTTTTTTTTCCATAATCCACAATTTTTGCATCAGATAACAGCGCACAAAAAAACATTAAAACGATTTTTTTTTAAACTCAATCACTATGTGAAACTTAAGAAAACAGCATCTTTTGATCCTACGGGATCATATATCCCCATAATTTTACCATATTCATTCTCAATTGCTTTTTTCTCAATTTCAGTAAGTTGTGTATTTTTTGAAGCAATCTGTATCATGCGTCTATCTGTTTCTACAAGAAACAAATAAACTTTGCATAGCACATTATCTAAGATATTTATCTTTTTGTTATTCACATTTTCGTTCTTCATGTCAATATTGCTTTTAATTAAACTTTAGTTTTTCAATCAAGAAACAAACACATCATATAATTAGTCGCTATGTACAATTTTTGTTTTCATCTTTTGTAAGCTACAATTGCTGAACTTGTTTAAGCAAATGCAATACTTACAAAAACATATACGTATTTTTACTCAAAAAGGTTACATTTTTAACACGAAAATTTCGCATAACAAATAAATATAGTTAGCCACAACGAAGTTCATCTTTCTTTCCTACAAATGCAATTTAAATAACGTTCAATGCTATTTGTTTCATCGCTTTTAAGTTTTAATTTTTGAATAAAAAGCATTATTCTTGTAGTTCATCATAAACATATCCATCATTTGAAGCCCACCATTGATCTGTTCCATTGTTATCCATTACTGTTTGCACATTACTAATGTCTTCTTTGGCACAATTTGCGTGCTTTTTGTAGAATGGCAATGTAGTTTTGTTTTCTTCTCCCCTAAAGTGAAATATCTTCACTTTACATTTGTGGCATCCACTAATTAAATTATGTCCCATTAATTTGTATTTTTATTTAAAAGTTGATTAAACTCTTTTTTAAATTGTTCAAAAAATATTTCCAATTCATTGTTGGATTTCAACGTTAACAAAACGTCCATATTAAGTTCAAACGACAAAGTTCTCTTATCAATAAATTCATCTGTTTTCTCACTTAATTCTAATTTTAAAATATCTTCATTTATATTTTTATTGTTTAAAAACTTAAAATAATCATCATTTCCGATATAATTTCCATTATCATCTATATCTTCAAAAGGCGGTAAAATTATATCCATTTTTTTTTATTTTTAAATTTACTTGCAAATATACTATTTTTATTTTAATAGTGGTAAATTTTTAAGCCATAGCAGGGTTTTCTTACTGTATTCATGTCCGTACTCATAAGGTTGCACCGCCTGGCTATATTTAGGTAGTCCAACTATTTTTAAAGGTACGGGGTTTTCTACTGCAATATGCTTAATTGGTGCGTTAAGTAGTTTCAAAAACATATCTTTCGCATCCATTGCTTTTTCAAATCTTTCTTGGCTTAAATTTCCTGCTGTTGGGTACATCCATCTTGCCCCTGCTTTACTCATATAAGTACAAGGTGGGTGTGCAATCATCAGATCATACTTGCCGCTATAAGCTTCCTTTATTGCATCACCTCGTATGTGCCACTCAGGGTGTCCACCACTTGGTTCTTGTAAATCACAACTATAGGCTTCTATTCCCAATGCACGAAATGCTTTACAGACTGTCTGTGATTCTTCACAGGCTACTAAAACTTTGAAACCATCAACTTTTAACATTGCATATACGTTAGTTTCGATTTGACTCTTATTTAATACTTTTTCCATTTGACAAAAAAACCAACTATTCTTCTGGGAGTATAAATTGCAAGATTTCTGGACGTCTTTTTCCTGTATTAATCTGTATTTGCAAATCTATTTTTTCCATTTTTTGCGAATATATAGAATCCATTAATTCTTTATATGTTTCGCTATAACTGATGAATGTTGCATGTGTGTTGAGTTCTGGGTATTTAAGAAAATACAGTTCAATTCCTTCTTTTGATGACATATTTTCAAAAACATCCTTCTCGTATTCCTGATAGTTTTCAATAAGAATATCAGAAAGGACAGAGCTTATTTGGTCAGCTCTTTCTTCATATAACTGTATTTTTTCGTCTGCTCTTTTTATTTTTTCCAAAAGCAAAACTTGCTTGTTATACGAATCAACATTTAGTGCAATTGTTATAATTATACCAATTGCAGAAAAAAAAAGAAGCACACATCCAGTAATTGCATGTTCATTATAATCGTTTCGGCTTCCAAGCCAAAAGAAAAAACACGCAGCAACAACAAGTGTGGCCAATAAAACTAATAGTACCATGGTTTTAAAATTTAAAGATTAATATTATTTATTTTTTTTCAAAATTTTTATAGAAACTTAGGCAAGAAAAACCCATTCATCACGAAGTGTGGATGGGATGAATTGCCAATTAATATACAAATATACGAAAAATTATTTAAAATGTTTCATAAATAATTCAATTTTACAAAATTTTTTCATATTTAAGTAAAAGGTCAAATCTCTTTAAAAAAAATGTTAAAGGCATATAAATACAGAATATTTCCGAGTGAAGAACAAAAGAATCTTCTTGCCAATATATTTGGGCAGGTTAGATTTGTATACAATCTTGGTTTGGAGACAAAAATTGCTGCATATGCTGGAAATAAAGTAAACTTAAACTGTTTTGATTTAAATAAGCAAATAGCAGAATTAAAAGAAGATTTGGTTTGGTTAAAAGAGTCGCCATCTCAGGCGTTGCAGGCATCGTTAAGAAACCTTGATAATGCATACACCAATTTCTTTCGTGGAAAGGGGTTTCCAAAATTTAAAAACAAACACGGAAAACAAAGTTTTTCTCTGCCACAAGGAGTTTCGTTATCAAAAGACAACAAGCAAATATTTATACCAAAACTTAAGTGGGTTGGAATTGACTTACACAGACAATTTAAAGGAGGAATAAAAACCGTCACAATAAGCAAAACTGTGACAAACAAATATTTTGTGTCAATATTGATTGACACAAAACAAGAACTGCCAACAAAAAAACAAATTTCTGAATCTACATCAGTTGGCTTGGATTTGGGAATAAAAGATTTTGTAATAACATCAGATGGAAAGAAATTCGAGAACAAAGATTTCTTTAAATCTGCACAAAAACAATTGAGAGTTGCACAACGCTCTTTGTCACGCAAAAAAAAAGGAAGCAATCATTACAAAAAACAAAAAATGATTGTTGCACTACTTCATGAAAAAGTTAGAAATCAGAGACAAGATTATCTGCACAAAATTAGCAAATATCTTGTTGATAATTATGACACAATCTGCCTGGAAGATTTGGCTGTTTCTAATATGGTCAAAAACCACTGCTTAGCAAGAGCCATTTCAGATATGGGATGGAGTGAGTTTAGAACAATGCTTGAATATAAATCGGAATGGCAAGGAAAAAACATTTCCGTTATCGGAAGATTTGACCCTAGTTCAAAAACATGCTCTTGCTGCGGAAAAATTAACAAAGAACTTGCACTGTCTGACAGAAAATGGATTTGCTTACACTGTGGAACAAAACATGACAGAGACGTTAATGCAGCCAAAAATATTAAAAACTTCGGGCTTAGGAACAAGCCCAGCGTATCTCAACGTGAGGCAATAGCCTGTGCGTGATGCGTAGAAGCCCACTCATCAACTTTGTTGTGAGTGGGTCAGTTCACATTTTACCAATTAACCCACTTGGCCAACTTGTTGTCTACCTGAAAAAAACAATCTTTTTCTTCAACTGGCTTGTCAAGAATATATTTTTTAAAATTTAAATAAAAAACGTTTCCTGGACAGCCATAAAGGGTTTTGTGGGAATTGGTTATATCAATTGTATTGCCAAGAAAAATTGTCTTTGTATATAAATCCTTTGATGTTTTTTCATACTTGAATGTTGTGTTTTTTGTTTCCATCCACCCTTCTTTTTTTGACAGGTGAACTTCTCTGATTTTTTCAATTTCCAAAAGCAGATTCTTTCTTTTTTCTAAAGCGTCTGATTCGTTGTTTCCAATGCAAAAAACAATTTCGTCTTCTGATACCACAACTATTTCATCGGTGGAAATTAGGTCTTCTAATGTTTCAAAAATTTTTAAAATTTGATAATGTTGAATTTTTTGAATTCTCTTTGGGTTTAAATTCCCAAAAACAAGTTGCCTAAACGACTTGCTTTCTGCAACAAGGGGATAAACAGATAAATGGTTAAGCAACTCCGCCCATGATGACTTCATTTGGTTTTCCTTATCAAAAAGTTTTAAGGATTGAAAATTAGCACTTGCTATATCAACAGAAAGAAAAAAGTTATTTTGATATAATTTCCAATTGTCTTTTTTAAAAAACCCAATTTTTGAATAATCAAAATCTAAAACGCCCTTATATGCATTTGTTGATGATATATAATTGATTAATTCTTTAAATGCGTATTCCATCTTGTAATGTGCCACGTTTTGATATCCATTGGCTTCCACCCACATCTCAAACTCTGAAAATCTTTCTACAAGATTATATATGTTTTTGTATTCAAAAGATTCAGAAAGCACTTTAATATAATAATCGAAATAACTTTCCACAGGAATGTTAATTTTAAACATTTTAGAAAATTCGGATATTTGCTTTATCTTTTCCATGTGTCCAAATTTATATTTTTTTAAACAGTTCGAAATTCCATAGAAAACCATAGAAATTCTTAGCAAAAAGTTACTTTTGCTGGGACAACTGCAAGTCCCTCTATCCCATCAGCGAATGCATCTGGGAATGCTTTTCTTAATATATTATAGCTACCATTAACGTCAGCGTTAATATATAATTTTTGCCCTTTAATTTTATACAACCCTCGGTGTTTTCTATAACCAGAAAACTTGTGTTTATTTTCATTTTCTTGGCCGTATATAGGGATTTCGTCCAAATTAAGAAATGATGCTTTAGAAGTGTAGCTTTCTTCGTTGTCTACAGATGAAATTCCAGACAGTTTTGCTTTATACTTTATTTGTTTAAAAAGCAAATCAAATGGTATAAAAACAAATTTTTGGTTATTTTCCTTTCCTATGTTTATTTCCTGTTTTTGTTCTTTATTATGTCCTATAACGATTGTATTTATTTGTTTGTAGACACAGGTTTTAACGATATAGTTTGATGCCTGATGAAAGTAGTGTTCTATCTTATTGTGTCTTTTGTTTGCAAGTCGTTTCATTCTTTTGGATGTATAAACGCCTTTTGGCAACTCGCTTTGATATTTTGACAGCATCTTGTTATAATATTGGTTAATAGCCTTTATTGGTCTTCCGTTAACGATTATGGGCTTAAATGTCTTCTCGTTTGATGTTAAAGCCATAAGATTATTAACTCCTGGATCAACTCCCATGTATTTCTTATTGTCTTCCTTTTGCTCTACCTCCTTTTTTTCGTATATTATTTCTATTTTATAAATTCCGTTTAAGACAGATATTCTTGCTCCGATTAACTTGTGCCCTATATTTTTAAATGGAACAGAGACGTTTGTTCCAGACAGTCTCAAATTTCCTTTTTTTAAATCTGTCTTGTAAATTGCTCCAAGTTCATAATCCAGACCAAATCTACCCTTTGTCTTATGTTTGTATCTTGGCAACTTAGGCCTACCTGTATATTTATCTGGACATTTCTTCCAATCTCGTATGGAAGCAAAAAAACTAACCCAATTCTTATCCAGCTGCATCAGAATATGATTCGATACCTTCCTTGGCAATGCCACATAATTTTCATCTGAAATTAACTGTTTTCTCAGTTCATGATATCGTATCCAGTTTGCGTGATCCACCAAACCCTTTTCTTTCTCTTTCGATGTACCTATAAACTCCTGTCTTACTATATAATTCGCCTTGTTGTATAAATTTTTTGATAAAAAACACAACCTATCCACTTCCCCATGAAGAGAATGCCCAAAATCTATTATGTGTCTCTCTACCAAATACATATTGCTCTTTTTTATAAATATACAAAAAAAATAAAAACAAATCAATTAATTAACCCTTTTTCTTCCTTTTTCTATAAATTTTATGTGCGGTAACGAACACTATAAGGAGACTTTAATTTGATTATTGCATCTTTCAAAGAATACTCTTGATAAAGCATTTCACCTTGCTTGTCTTCTGGGTAGCCTAAAGGAAACTGAACCATTGGCCGATATACAACATTAAATCCTTTTTCTTCAAAAAAAGCAACAAGTTCTTCTTCTGACATTTTTTCGATATTTTTCATTTTTTTTAAAATTTAAAATTATTTCTTATTTTTTTTAAAATATTTTGAATAAATTTGTGATCAACCTTGGCAGGAAGGTTAGAATTGAAAAACAAATCATCCATTCTTTTTATTTTTTCCTCTGCGGTTTTAATTAATGTATCCAAATCAACCTCGCCATTTCTTATGCTCAACAATTCTTTTGCATTAGGTCTTTTTACGATTATACCCTTTCCTTCAGCAATCTCAATAGACATATCTATTAGTCTCATACAGTGCATCATGTTTTTTCCGTCTATTTTCTGGTTATGAGATTTAACATCTGTCCATCTTTTTTCGTTTCTGTTTTTAATCCATTCTTGGTATTTGTTATAGTCCCTGCAGTGTTGGGTGTATGAATCTTTGTTGTATGAAAAAACACAAATTATACTTTCTCCTTTTGGAATAGAACTCAGCCTTAAGTCATTAGATATGCTATGATTTTCTGCCCCACCCACTTTTTCTATTCCTTTGTAACCAAGACCCAAACATTTGTTGCTTTCTTCTAATGTTTTTTTGTTATGTTCTCTTTCTTCGTTGGAAAGCCGTTCGGAAAAACAATAAAAACCATATTGATCATAAAATAAGGCATATAAATCTCTGGCATTTGGAACTTTGCTTATTCCGCAAAACTTTTGGTCATAACCATTGTGCTTTAAAAACTTTTTTAACGACTTTGTTTCATATCCATCAATAATAAAGCAAAAATCCAAAGGTGTTTTTCTTGTTAATTTGCTTTTTTCCCAATTCATCATTTTGTTCTGACCTTTTGCTTTTTTTATTTGACCACGGGAGTAGCCACCAAATGAATCAGCACATTTCTTGGTTATGAATTTTTCTTTTTCTTTTAAAACCATGTCAAAAATAGGGTGCTTTATGGTAACGCACTCTGGTGGACTACTTAATAACTCTAATATTGTAGGATTGTTTTTTTCAACAAGACTTAAAAACTCTCCTATTTCATACCCAACAAAATCTTTATTAACATGAGTCTGCGGAATAAATCCATATAAATAATCTGGCAATATATAGACAAATTTGTAATCTGTGTCACTTTCTGGAATTGATGTTCCATATGCCTGAGAACCAACAATTGTTTCAAAAAGAATAAGATTGTTTGTTTTTAAATGGCTATAAAAATTCTCTGCACTGGCATTTATTTGCATATCAAAAGTTTTTTAATTGTTTTTAGGCTTTATGTTTTCAGAGTTTTTGAGTTTTTGAAATATCTTTTTTTCTTGATCATTCAAATCTTTGGGGATATAAACAAAAACATCAATATACATATCTCCTCTTGTATTTATTAGTGGCTTAAACATGCCTTTTTCTGCAATCCTGAGCCTGTTACCACTTTGTATTCCATTTGGTATAACAACTTTTATTGCTGTATTGTCAACGGTTGTTATTTCAATTTCTTTTCCAAAAACAGCATCATAAATACTAATTGTTTTTTTGATTATTAAATCATATCCGCTCCTGATAAAATTTTTGTCTTGTAATATTTCTATTTGAACAATAACATTCCCGTAGCCGCCCCCATTTGTTGAAGCATTGCCTATCCCATGAAATGTTATTATGCTTCCACTGTCAACATTTTTTGGAATTTCCAAATCTACCATCCCTTCTCTTAAAACAATTTTTTGTCCATTACAAGAATTGCATTTTTCAAGAATAATTTGCCCCGTACCTTTACAAACAGAACATGTTTGCTGTGTTGCAATTGTTCCAATCACCGTATTTCTATTGTTTAAAATCCATCCTTTTCCTCCACAATGTGAGCATTTTTGTACATTTGAATTGTCTTTTGCACCAGTACCACCACATGTATCGCAAACAACAGTTCTTTTGTATTTAATTTTTTTTGTTGTCCCGAAAAAACATTCTTGCAAAGTCAATGAAATCGAAAACCTTAAATCGACACCTCTTGTTTTTGTGTTTTTGTTTTGCCTTTTCTGACCATAAAATGTGCTTGCAAAAAAATCATTGAATATATCATCAACATTAAATCCACCACCAAATCCATTCCAAGTATTAAAATTATTTTGGTCAAGTCCTCCATGGTCATATTGCCTTCTGTTGTTTTCATCTCCCAAAACGCTATATGCTTCTGCAACATCTTTAAAAAGCGATTCAGCATCTGGATTATTCGGATTTTTGTCTGGATGGTATTGTAAAGCCTTTTTTCTGTATGCTTTTTTTATGTCATCAGTTGTTGCTCCTTTGGGTATTCCCAAAATTTCATAATAATCTTTTTTTGACATTTTTTTTAGGCATTTTCAGATTCAATTTGTTCAGAATGACCTTCTGTGTCAATTTTTTCTTCTGCTGGTAATTCAGAAAAAACAACAACCTTTTCTTTCATTGACTTCATTCTCAAATAATTAATAGCTAATGCACAAACATCTTTTTCGCAATATTTTGCAATTTTATCCAAATCCTTTTCTTTCCAAAAAACATCTTTAACATCAGCACCACTCATTTCATCCTTGGATGATTTTGTGCCAAATAAATCAGAAAGCGTGTCTAAACTTACCATTGAGTCCCATACTCCAAATGACCAAACTTCTTTGGTGTCAATAATATGATTTTGTTCCCATGGTTTCAAATGAGCATAATCAAGCATTTTTGGAAGCCGATAGCCATTTACAATCAACCTCTTGGCAATAAATGGAAAATCAAAAACCCTTCCGTTGTGAGCACATAAAGCCCAAAAATCGCCTGACTTATCATACCTTCCAGCCAAAGAATCAAGAATAGGTCCCAATTTTTGATGTGTTACAAAATCGTTTAAAATTGCACTTTCGTCTTCATTATAAAAACTTACAATTTTAATATTAAAAAAATCATCACTGTTGTTTTTCCACATAGCA
>Ga0265297_10011705_pt1 | contig 10685 bp, 5 predicted proteins | sample Munlanlwell13791_FD_192502 | JGI IMG/M metagenome (GOLD analysis project Ga0265297, IMG submission 192502) | Leachate microbial communities from a municipal landfill in Southern Ontario, Canada - Leachate well 137-91 | ecosystem: Engineered > Solid waste > Landfill > Unclassified | place...
CCGCGCTTGAAACCCTCATCACCGGCTATCACGCGATGCGCAAGACGCACGGCAAACCACTGCTGGTCAACGAATGCATCCCCGGCAGCCTCAGCGACGCCACGCGCGCGGAAGTGGCGCGATACTACACGGATCTTCTCTCTGCTGCCGGCCTTGGCTGGATGGGTTGGGCGTTGCGCGAGGGCAGGGCCATCTCCACCCGCCGCGACCGCTACGACGGCAACGGCATCAAGAAGGAAGGTTTCCACCCATTCTTCACGCGCTCCGGCAAACTGCGCGATGGCCTGGAGTTCCTCACCGAGAAGCCCAAACTTCGCGCGCCTTGGGAAAAAGACTGAACCGCGGGACATCCTTTCTCTGCCCTTGCTGCCTTGCGGCCGGTTCCTGCGCTGCCGTCGTGAGGCTCTTTAGTGTTGCCCGGGAAGTGATTGCCGATAATGGCTTGGGCTGCAGCGTTCAAAGGCGCGAAAGACGCGGTTGAAGTGCGTCAGGCTGTTGAAACCGCACGCGAAACAGATGTCGGTGACGGAATGTTTGGTTTCCGCAAGCTGCTTTTTCGCCTTCGCGACGCGCCTGGCTTGGACGAAATGGGTGAAGCTTGTCCCGGTTGTTTGCCGGAATACGTGTGAGAAATGAGCCAGAGAAAGACCGGCGTATTTGGCGACTTCGCGCAGCGCCAGTGATGCGTTGCTGAATTCACGTTCCACAAATTCCCGCGCGCGCCGGATCTCGACGCGCTCCAACTGCGCTCGCAGTTCCCGGATTTGCTGGGCGCTCTCGCAAAGCTGCCGGGCAAATAGTTTCAGCAATCGCATGACGCAGGTGATCTCCTCACGCGGCAGGTAGGGTGCGCCTTCGTAGGCGGCGCGCAGGTCGCGATTGGAAACCACCAGCCAATGGAGTCGTTTGCGCAACTTTTTGAACCCCGCAGACGATTGCGGCTCGCGCAAGAGCTGTCCGCTGGAAATGGTTGCCACGTGTCGCCCAAACACGAAGACAGGGACGGCAATGTCCCAGAAGCCCGCGTGACAAACGTATCGCTGCGCCTTGCCCGACGCCGCCACGTGTGAGTGGTGCCGCCGGTCGCACGCGACGCAGCGGCGCAGTCCGATGCGATCGGCTCGGATCAACCTGCACACGGGGTTGGCCTCCCTTTCCTTGAACTCGCGCCGGATGACGCCGCTTGCCGGTTCGTTCAGTGCCATGACCACACCGGTCAGCTTCTTCAAAATGGCAGTGAACTCGGCGAACTCCGGCGAGTTCGCCAGATGGTCGAAATCAACGTTTGCGGTCAATGAGGTGCTCATGTAATGCGGCGATATGCCGAAAGATTAGATGATTTCGAAAGATATGTAAAACATACCCAAAAGGATGTTGAGACATCTTCCGAACCGCGTGACATGCTGTGGCCACCGATTATGAAGAACACACTTCGCCCCTTTCGGAAGGTCTTCTCCACTTGGTCACCGCTCTGGACCGCCGCACTTGCCTGTGGGTTACAGACCTTGGCTCTCGCGGCCACGGCCGCTGTCGGCGAAGCGGGGCAGATGGACGGCGGCGTGCCGCCCAAGGTTGATTTCTCCTACGCTTTCGCCACACCGCACCGGATTACCGTCGGACGTCCCGATGCAAGCGACCGCACGCTGTTGGATCTTCAGCCAGGCAGTCTTCGCATGGCGTGGACCTACGACTGCCTGGCCATGCCGCAGTATCCGCTGAACGCCTTCAAAACTCCGAAAACCGACTGGGACATTCGCATCACACCGCAGATAGACGGCCACGGGTTTGCGCGCAGCCGTTGGACTCGCCTCGACGGAATGCTGCCCGGCTTGGAGAACGTTTATGACGACAAGGCCGGCTGCGTGCGCCTTGAGGTCATTGGCGGCACAACGGCTGCGGTCGTCCGGGTGGAGATTGCCGCTACAGACTCGCAGCCGCACCAGGTGGTGTTGCGCTGTGAATCGGCCCGCTGGGGTGAAAACCCCGCCTGGGTTGAACCCTCGCAGCATGTTGGCGACAACTTGCAAGCCGGCTGGAATGAACGCGCTGATCGTGTGTTGGTGTTCGGTCTGGCGGCTGACGCCTACTCGATCCAAGCCGATGGCCAGCCACCCAGCCCGCGGAGCATGGTCCTCGTATGGAATCTGAAGCCGGGGGAAAAACGCGTGGGCTGGATCGTGCGGCCCTATCATGGTTATGCAGCCGATTTGCCCGCGCTCCGCAAGCACGACTGGGCAAAAGAGATGAGCGCGGGGCGACGCGAGTGGCACGATTTGCTCGGCCGGGCGGTGAAACTGAGAATTCCCGATGCAGGCGTGGCCAATGGCTATTCTGCCTGTTTAGCCGATCTGTTCATCATGCGCGAGCCGGCCATTGATGGCTATATCGGCGCGGCCCCGGGCACCGAAACGTATCGTGCGCATAATCCGGCCGAAGCAGGCATCGTGGCCATCGCCCTCGACCAAAACGGATTTCACCGCGAGTCGGCCGACGGTTATCGGATCTCGCTCGACATGCAGGAGGCTGACGGCAACTGGAACGACAACCGCGGCTGGTGTCATCTGGTGTGGTTCGGCTCGGGCTTCAAGTCGTGGGTTGCCTTGGAGCACTACCGCATCACGCGCGATCGGAAATATCTGGCGGGCGTGTACCCACGCATGGCCGCCAGCTCACGCTGGCAGGAACGCCAGCGGACGCGAACGCGGAGCGCCAACGACGAGCGTCCGCTCACCTACGGTCTGATGCCCCGCGGGTTCGGCGACTGCGGCGTGAAGGATGGCAACGATCTCTATGGCCAGTTCCTTCCCCACAATATCTGGGCCGTCTATGCGGACCGGGTTTCCTGGGAAACGGCCGAAATCCTGAAAAAAACCGCCGATGCCGCCGAACTGAAGAAAATCTACGAAACCGCACGCCGCGACCTGCTCACGGCCATCGAGCGAGGCGCGATCCAGGCAAACGGTTATCGTTGGATTCCCGGCACACCGGGCAAAACAGCAGGCAGTCGCTGGGGCGTGCTCAATATCGCTTTCCCTTGCGGTCTGATCGCGCCCGACCACGAGTTGGTCACTGGTACCTTGCGCCACGTCGAGTCATGGCTGAGCCCAGGCGGTATTCCCGTAAACACCGGCTGGCTGACCAATGGCATGTGGGTGGCCATTACTCTGGACAACGTGGCCGAAGTCCATTTGCAGCGCGGCAACGGCGACGCGGCCGCCAGGTATCTTTACGCCACACTCAACCACGGCACGCCGCTCTACACCTGGTGTGAAGAACGCGGACAGGAAGCCGGCTCGGCCAAATGCACCGGGGATCGGCAACACCTGTGGACGCCCGTAGCCGTGGTCCGCGTCCTGCGTGACATGATGGTTATGGAAAATGGTGAGGATTTGCATCGTGCCTTGGGGACGGCTCGCGAGTGGCTGGCGTCGGGCAAGCCCGTGGGCATTGCCACCGCGCCCACACACTTCGGTCCCGTTTCCTACCAAATGCGTTTCGACGCGACCGCTTCGAGAGTGAGCGGTGAAGTGACCTTTTCTAATCGCACGCCACCGGCTTCGGTCGTGCTGCACATCCGTTTGCCCGGCGGGCTGAAGGTCAAATCCGTCGATCCCGAATCGAAGGCAACGGTGGTTCTCGACGGTTCCGCGATCGGTTGGAACGCCCCGCGGGGCACTGTGAAGTTTCAGGCGAGCGTTGCACGTTAGAACCACTCAGGATAAGCAGCTTGTCACCAGCGCCGCCAACCCGCAGACTCAGAAAGCCACCGTCTTCAGTCAGCACGGCTTCTGGATCAAGGACGGATGAGTGCGACAGACGGTTTTGGGTTTGAACGATGGTTTGTCCTTGTCGGAGCGCGATCCATGAAACGATGTCGAAAACTTCATGCCAGTAGAATCTGTGGTTTGGTCATCACACTTTTGTTGTTATCCCCCAACGATCTAAAATCCGCCACAGTTTCCGGCAAGGACGAAGGGAAGAAATCGCAAACAATCGAGGCTGCGAACACGCATCGTCTGCGGGGAAGTTTCATCTCCACCGGCAACGTGCGTAATGCCACCACGGGGTGCCATGACTATCCGCTGTCTCTCCTCTTCTCCATGTGCCGGGCGGCCATCGAAAGCAACAACCGCGTCTTCATGTATGGCGACAGGCCGATCCGGGTCAATCTGAACTGGGTTCGCGACCATGTGCTGACGATGAAGGGCTTCCGGTATTTCGAGCCTGACATGACCAGTTTCCTGGATCTCATGCTCGAGAACCAGACGCCGCAAGGGTTCTTCTTCGAGATCATTGCCCCGCTGACCGATGGACACTCTGGCGACTACGGGCCGGACTACTGTTGCAAGAGGACGCCGGAAAATGGCTTCGGGCTGGCTCGGCTCGAACTTGAGGCCGACATCGAGTACCTGATGGTCGAAGGCGTCTACATGATCTGGCAGGCGACTGGCAACGACAAGTATCTGCGCGTCAATCTCCCGCGCCTGGAGAAGGGCTTGCGCTACCTGACCAGCGATCCCAAACGCTGGGACAAGACTTATCAACTGGTCAAACGTCCCCGCACCATTGACACGTGGGACTTTCTTGATCGTGCCTCTTCCAGCACAGACCGCTCCATTCATCCCGACGACCCCATGGGCATCATGCACGGCGACAACACCGGGCTGTACCAGGCCGAACGCCTCATGGCCAAAATGTATCGCCGGGTTGGCCAGAAGAAGGACGCTGCACGCTGGGAACAGGAGGCGGTCGCGTTAAGGGAACGCATCAATCGCCATCTCTGGAACGGCAGGTTCTACAAACATTTCCTGCGTCTGGACAACACGGACTACGGCGTTGATGAAACCTGGCAGCTCAGCCTCTCCAACGCCTCCGACATCAACCGTGGCACCGTCGATTTCGACATGGCCCGTTCCATCATCAACGAATATCGCTCAATGCGTTCCAAGTTCGGCGGTGAGTTGGACGATTTCCGCAACCTGGAGCCTCCCTATCCGGTCTTCATGAAACGAAAGGCTGGACAATACGTCAACGGTGCCATTGCCCCCTTTGTAGCCGGACAGTTGGCCCTCGGTGCCTTCGAGTTTGGCGAGGAGAAATATGGCGCGGATATTCTCTATCGCATCGGGCGCAAGATGAGCCGCGACGGCAAGGTCGCCTTCCTTTACAGTTACAAAGGCGAGGATATTGGAGGCGGTCCCCGTTGCTGGTGTGGCGCGGAACTGATGAACGCAATGGTCGTTGGATTGGCCGGCGTTCGCGATAACGGGGCGTTGTTCAAGGACGTGACGATTTCGCCCCGCTGGGTGGCGGCGAACGAGCCGAAAGCGCACGTCCGGCTCGAATACGCCGTCTCCGGCACGGAGATCGAATACCATTTTGCTCACGACAAGGCGAAGCGGCGGCTTGCGTTCAACCTCGTCTCCAAGCATGAGCGTGTGAAACTGCGCGTGTTGCTGCCGGAAGGTGCGGGGAAGGCGACTACTTCCATCAACGGGGCCGCAGCCAAATCTCATGAGGAAACGGTTGCGAAAAGCCGTTACCTGACGATTGACTCCCTCCCACGAGGCGCCCGCGTGGAGATCTGCTACGAATAACCACGCCCAATCTGATCGAGGCACATCCATGAAATGGCATGAACGATCGAACTGGAGAGCGTGGCTGGTTGTGTTTGCCGCGCAGGGTCTGTTATCGAGTGCGTGCCCCGGCTCGGAACACAAGTTGTATGTCAGCCCAACGGGTGACGACCAAGCCGCGGGAACCCAGCGAGCACCGTTTCGCACGCTGTATCGTGCCCAGGAAGCCGCCCGTGCTCTGACAAAAGATATGCGGGGCGATGTCGTGGTGAACCTTGCGCCCGGCAGATATCGTCTCAGTCGAACGCTGGAATTCACCGAAGCCGATTCCGGTAAGAACGGTTTCCGCGTGATCTACCGCAGTGCCGCCGGTCCCGGCAAGGCAAGGCTCCTGGGCAGCGTTGAGTTGAACAAAGGATGGCAGCCGTATCGGGACGGAATCTGGAAAATAAGCACGCCATCGGACCTTCGTTTCCACACGCTCTACGAAAAAGGTCAGCGAGCTTGGAAAGCCCGGTTCCCCAACCATGAATATGTGGCAGGCTTCCCGACTGCCCGTGGACGTTATCTGCACACCGAAGACGGCTGCCGCGAGCTTGTGCCCGGCGGAGGCAAGCTGGGCGACGCCTGGCTCGTCCATCGCACGGAAGAGGCCCCGCCTGTCACGCAAGGTCCCCAGATGCGGCTGGCCATTTTTGATTGCGGCAAGTGCGATTGGATGCGCTGCATCTATCGGATACGGGAAATTGATCCCCAGACCCGGAGGCTGACTTTCATGGTGGATGAATCGCCCTATGGACAACTGGCGAATGAAAAATTCCGCGTCCTGGGTAATGCGCGCTTTTTCCTGGAGGATGAACTGGGCCTGCTCGACGCGCCCGGCGAGTTCTTTCACGATGAGAAGAACAGCGTCCTCTACTACAAACCTAGGCACCCCGGCCGTCCCGATTCGTTGAACATCACCATGCCCGTCGTGGACACGCTCGTCCGCGTGCAGGGCGCGAATCGCGAAGCCTACGTCAACCATCTGCGATTCGAAGGACTTTCTTTGGAAGAGACCAATGATTTTCCACGGACGTGGTGGAACTGCGACTACGGCCGGAAGGATGCCGCGCTGATCTGGCTCAGCAACTGTCACGGCGTCCAGATTCTGAAGTGCCGGCTCATCAACAGCGGTCGCAGCGGCATCATGTTCATCGGCCACAACATCGAGAACCGCGTCGAAGGATGTTTGATCGGACACATGGGCGTCAACGGCATTACGCTCTGCAACCGGTTCCTCGCCGCCGACGGCAAGAGCCCGGCACCCGACATCTCCCGGGGAAACCGCGTGCACAATTGCCGGATTCACGATATTGGCGAGATTCATTGCTACGCCTCGTGCATCAACGTGTTCAATACCAGCGACAACCAGATCAGCCATTGCGAGCTTTTCAACTCCGTGCGATACGCGCTCACGCTGCGCGGCAACACAAACGCACAATTCGTGCAGCCGCATGTGTTCAACAATCTCCCCAAGTGCCGCGGGAATGTGTTCCATCACCTGGACATCCACCATTGTGGCCAGGACAGCGGCGATATGGGGGCTGTTCACGCGGCCAACCTGAACATCCCCGGCGGCGATGCGGTGAATACCTTTGAACAGATCATCGTTGCGGACATGCAGCCATACCCCTCCATGATCGACCTCCCGCCGGATGGCATCTTCCTGGATTGGCCGTCGAAGTCCATGCAACAGGTTTTTCGGAACTTCCAGATTGTGCGTGTCGCGGGCAAGCAACTGCGCAGCCACAAGCCTGAGAATGGCGATTCGGCCGTGACAGAAAACGTGAGTTGGAAGCCCGACTTCCGCGAGGACCGGATGGATTACGCGAACATCGGCGTGACGGCAGATTTCCCCGCCGCGTATGGCGGCCGTCCGGTTCGCAAGAAAAAACACTGAGTTCTTTCAACCCAATCAGGAGACCCATGATGAACGCGCGACCTCTCTTCCTCAAAGTGGTTCTGGTTCTGGCTGCAACCGCCACCGGCATAACGACCGCGGCTGAGCCTGGCAGTGCCGGCGCGGTGAATTACGGCCGGCCGTTCGAGCCGCCGACGCGGCCTGCGTTCATTGCGCTGCCACCGGGCGCGGTGGAGCCGGCGGGCTGGCTGCGCGATTGGAGCCTTGCGGCGCGAGACGGGTTCACCGGCCACATGGACGAGGTTCATCAAGAGTTCCAGCGCGCATGGGCCATTGACCACACGATGACCGGCGAGCGGCTCAACTGGCCCAAGGGCGGCTGGCCATATGAAGGCGGCGGTTACTGGTTCGATGGCTTGGTTCGGCTGGGCTACGCATTGCACGATGACATGCTCATCGAGCAGGCGAAGAAACGTCTCGACGTTGTTGTCAACCACATGAACCCCAACGGCATTCTGTTCCTGTGGTGGCTGAACAAGAACAGTACCAACGATGTGAAAGGAAGCATCGTCAGTGGCGCCTGGCCGATGTGGGCGAGTGGTCTTTTGGGGCGTTCGCTGGCTGGCTACTACGCCGCGTCGGGCGACAAACGCGTGTTGCGAGCGCTGGAAGCGGGCTACAGCGGCGACCGCGACTGGCTGCGGTTGGGATGGGGCATGTCGAATCCCTGGCCGGCGTTTGACACCTACACTTGGACGGGAAACAAGGAGATTGCCGCGGCGCTGACGACGCTGTTTGACAAGGATGGCGGTGGAAAGAATCCCGGAGGAGCGTCGTGGAATCGTTACCGCCAGATGCCCGACACAAAACCGGGGGCCGAAAAGAACGATCACGTCGTGCATTTCCTCGAAAGCACGACGCCCTGGGCGTTGGGCTACTTGTGGACGGGCAAACGCGAGTTTCTCGATGCGACTCTCGCGTGGCACGACCTTCTCGAACGTGACGCGATGCAACCCTCCGGTGTGCCCGTCGCCGATGAGTTCTACGGGCCGACCGGCGCTTATCGGGGAACCGAGACCTGCGATGTGGCTGGCTACTTGTGGAGCCAGATAGCGCTGCTGACCGTCACCGGCCAGGGACGCATGGCGGACCGCGCGGAACGGGCGTTCTTCAACGCCGGCCCGGCCACCGTCGCACGCGATTTCAAAACTCACGTCTATTTTCAAAGTCCCAACCGTATTGCGGACAAGTGTCCGCCTTATCCTCACGGGCCGAAAGCCGAGGGCAATTCCTACAAGGCGACACATTACCCGCTGTGCTGCACGGCCGCGCTGAACCGCATCGTGCCCAACTACGTGATGCACATGTGGATGGCCACCTACGACAACGGATTGGCCGCGACACACTACGGGCCCTGCAAAGTCTCCGCGCTGGCCGCCGATCACGTGCCCGTCGAGATCGTCTGCCGGACCGATTACCCGTTCAGCGACATGATCGTCATGAACGTGAAGCCCGCGCGTGCCGCGACGTTCCCGCTCTCGCTTCGCATTCCCGGCTGGTGCAAGAAACCGGAGTTGCGCGTGAACGGCTCCTCCCTCAAGGCAGCGCCTGATGCCAACGGGTTCGCGCGAATCGAACGGCTGTGGAAGCCCGGCGATACGATTCGACTGCGGCTGCCGATGTCGGCGAGCATTCAGACGGGACACGACAACAATGCGCAGGGCGCGCCCTACGCATCGGTCTCGTACGGCCCGCTCTTGTTTGCCCTGCCGATTCCCGACACTCAGGACGCGAATACTCCCGATCCTGCCGCCAAGTGGAAGTACGCGTTGGATGTGCAGAAAGCCGGCATCAATGTGGAACGTCAGGCGATGCCGGCCAAATGGAACTGGTCACTGAAATCCCCGTTGAAGCTGCGCGCCAACGCCGTGCCCTGCAGTTGGACTCCCACGCCTCAAGCTCCACTGCCTTCCGAACCGGTCGCAAAGCAAAAGTCGCTCGAAAAAATCACGTTGATTCCTTACGGCTGCACCAAATTCCGCGTTTCGATGTTCCCTGTGACTGCCGAAACCACGACTGCACGGACGCGATAGCCGATATTGATCAAATCACCCTGACAAGACGGCATGAAACCATCGTCTCTCAAGCGCGCCGCCGTTTTCGCGTTCGCGTTGCTGGCGGTGTCGGCGCAAGCCGGCGATTGGCCGCAATGGCGGGGGCCGTTTTTCAACGGCTCCACCGACGAGAAGGGATTGCCCTCGAAATGGAGCAAGACGGAAAACATCGCCTGGGTTGCCGATTTGCCCGGCCCAGCTGCGTCAACGCCTGTCGTCTGTGGGAACCGTGTCTTTCTGTCGGGCGTGGATGCAGCCAATAACTCGCTCCAAGTCATGTGCTTCGACCGGGCCAGCGGCAAACGGATGTGGAGTCACGACGTCGCTCAGGGAATCAGCCGGGATCATCGCAGCAACTACGCCAACGCGTCGCCCGTGACCGACGGCACGTTGACCATCTTCCTGTTCGGCAACGGCGACCTGGTGTGTTTTGACTTGAGCGGTGCCCGCCGCTGGTCGCACAATATCGAACGCGACTTCGGACCCTTCGCGTTCTACTGGACGTTCGGCGGCAGCCCGCTGCTTTTCGACGACCGGCTGTATCTCCAGGTGTTGCAGCGGGACGTGCCAGTGCAGGGACGAGGCCGGAGCGACCGTGAGAACGAATCTTTCCTGCTGGCACTTGATCCCCAGACGGGCAAGACGCTGTGGCGGCATGTCCGGCCGAGTCAGGCCGTCGCCGAATCGCGGGAATCGCATACCACGCCGATTCCCATGGTCTACAAGGGGCAACCGCAGTTGGTGATTGCGGGCGGCGACGCCCTCAGCGGCCATGATCCCGTCACGGGCAAGGAGATCTGGCGATGGGGTTCATGGAACCCGCAGCGCAATCGCAGTTGGCCGTTGATTGCGTCATCCGTCGCCGCCGACGGGGTGGCGCTGGTCTGCGTTCCCAAAGGCCAGCCCGTGTATGCCATTCGCGTGGACCAGACCGGCACGCTCGACGAACGCGGTGTGGCATGGAATACCCATGACGCGCGGACGGTGACCTCGGAAGTGCCCACACCGGCTTATTACGACGGCGACTTCTTCGTGCTCAGCGATTCGCGCAAAACGTTGTCCCGTCTCGATCCTCGCACGGGCACGGTGAAA
>Ga0265297_10011706_pt1 | contig 10684 bp, 7 predicted proteins | sample Munlanlwell13791_FD_192502 | JGI IMG/M metagenome (GOLD analysis project Ga0265297, IMG submission 192502) | Leachate microbial communities from a municipal landfill in Southern Ontario, Canada - Leachate well 137-91 | ecosystem: Engineered > Solid waste > Landfill > Unclassified | place...
TCGCTCCTCAAATCCTGGGCAAGCTTGTAGGATCCCGCTGATTCTTTAGGTATGAAAACGGCTTGTGTAAGTCCGTAGCGGTCGCGCAGGTCGATAAAAATCAGCTTTCCGTGGTCGCGCCTGCTGGCCACCCATCCGCACAGGGTCACTTCTTTCCCGATATCTTTCTCGTTCAGCTCGCCGCAAGTATGAGTTCTCAGCATGTTAGTTTGATGTAGGCTTTCAGTTCCTCTAAAATATTCTCCCGCTTGATCTCTTTCTGTTCTCCGGACGCCATATCCTTCAATGTAACCACTCCCTTTTTGATCTCATCTTCACCGATGATCAAGACTGTTTTTGCCGCCATATCGTTGGCCCGGCGCATCGCCCCCTTCAGCGATCTATCCTCATGATCCGTGTCGGAAGCCACCCCGGCCTCGCGAAGCAAATACAATAATTTGGCCCCTGCCTTTTTCGCCTCATCCCCCAGGCTGATGATATAAACCAGGCCCTTACTTGTGACTTGTGGCTTGTGATTTGTGACTAACAGCAGTCTTTCCACTCCCATAGCGAAGCCTATAGCGCCCGCCTTTGGCCCCCCTAATTCGCTCACCAGGTTATCGTACCTGCCGCCCGCGCCTAAGGCGTTTTGAGAACCTAAGGCCCCGTGAATGAATTCAAAAACCGTGCGGGTATAGTAATCAAGGCCGCGGACCAGATAAGGACTGACCGTGTAATTTACTTTTAGAGAATCCAGCCCCTCTTTTACCTTCGCGAAATGGCCCTTGCATTCATCGCAAAGGTAATTTTCGCCGATTTCCAGCTTTTTCACGATCTCAATACAATGTTCGTTCTTGCAATCAAGTACGCGCAGGACGTTCTGATTATATCTGGTTTTGCAATCCGCGCAGAGTTGATCGAGTTTGGGCTCCAGCTTGGCGCGCAAACCCTCGGTTAACGCTTTTTTATCTTTAGCGCACCCTAAACTGTTGATCTTTGTCTCATAATCTCTTATCCCGTACGCCTTAAGCAGATTGTCCGCCAGCGAAATGACTTCGGCGTCCAGATACGGCGCTTCTGAGCCTATCGCCTCGCAGCCTATGTGATGGAATTGGCGCAAACGCCCCTTTTGCGGCCGCTCAGCGCGGAACATCGGCCCGGTATAATAGACCTTTATGAAACCGGAAGTCTTGTCCAGGTTATTCTCGATATAGGCCCTGACGATCCCGGCCGTTCCCTCCGGCCTTAGGGCAAAGGTTTCGTCCTCTTTTTTTATCAAAAACATCTGCTTCTGGACGATCTCCGCCGATTCGCCCAGAGAGCGGTTGAACAAAGACGCCTCTTCTATCAGCGGGGTGCGTATCTCCCTGTAATTATAAAGGGAAAAGACAGCGCGCGTGGTTTCCTCTATCGCCTGCCATCGCAAAGCCTCTTCAGGCAGGATGTCTTTTGTTCCTGGTGTCCTTTTAAACATAGAATTTTTTTTAGGCGGGTTTTTTTCGATATGACGTTATTTGACCGTCTTCTTTATTTCTAAACCGGGCTTAAAGATCACTACTTTTCGGGGCGGAACAGGAACTACCTGCCCTGTGCGCGGGTTCCTGCCTATGCGGCTCTTTCTTTGCTTTATCTTAAAAACACCGAAGTTGCGCAGCTCTATTTTTTCTCCTCTTGCCAGCGCCTCGATGATACAGTCAAAAGTCTTCTGGACGACCTTTTTCACATCTATCTGCTTCAAATTGGTCTCATCGGATACTTTTAAAATGATGTCTTTCTTGGTCATCTTTCACCTCCCCTATTTATAAGTATAATAATAGCAAAATGTTACGCTGTCAAGTTAAACTTTACTCTCATGGTGAAAGTTTCCTACATCGCCAACGAAACCCTCTCTTCGCCCAGCAGTGATTCTATATCGCGTATTAATTTATCCGAAGGCATGACAAAAAGGCCGTCGCCCACGACCACATGCACCCTGGATTTGGACGGCGTATCCAGATGCAGGTATATCGGGACCCTCCCGGGGTATTGCGTCAGGAGTTCTTTCAGGGATTCAAAAAGGTTCTCGCGTATTCCGGAAAGATTTATGGTTATGCCGGTAACAAGCCTGTATATCTCGTCCATGGGGAATAAGTCATTAGCCACGATCTTTGGCGTATCTTCGCGCAGGTCCAGCCTTCCGGTGACCAAAACGACGGTGCTGGGCAGGATGTATCTTGAGAATTTCTGAAAAGCCTGCGGGAAGACCAAAACTTCCACCGAGCCTTCCAGGTCTTCCACCTTAAGTATGGCCATCTTCTCCTGCTTGGCGCGGGTTACCGTCTGCTTTATCTTGGCGATCAACCCCACGATCTTTATCTCTCTTCCCTCCTCATATTGACGCAGGTTAGCGATGGAGGCGGAGGTGAAACGCCTGAGCTCATGCGCGTAGCGCGCCAAAGGGTGCCCGCTGACATAGAAACCAAGCATATCTTTTTCAAAAGCCAGCAGCTGCGGCTCGGGCCATTCTTTTATGTGCGTTTGGTTACTTACAGTCTCCGCCTTAAAGCCGTTTTGCGAAAACTGCGCGTCGAAGAAAGAGATCTGGCCTTTCGCTTTTTCCCTTTGCGTCTTGGAAGAGAGTTCCATCAAATTTTCCAGCGAGAAGGCCATCTGGGCGCGCGCGAGCTTGAACGAATCCAGGGCCCCGCATTTTATCAGGCTCTCCAGGACCTTTTTATTGACCAATCTTAAGTCTATGCGCTGGCACAGGTCCTCGAGCGAAGAAAAATCCCCGTCCCGCCGCGCGGCGACAACGGAATCAACCGCTCCCGCGCCCACGTTCTTTACCGCGAGCAAGCCGAAACGGATGGTTTTTTGGTCCACCACCTTAAATAAAGAATCGCTTTCGTTTATATCCGGAGGGAGCACTTTAATGCCCATGCGGCCGCATTCGTTGACATATTCCACGATCTTATCGGTATTGTCCCTTTCGGAAGTGAGCAGCGCGCACATGAATTCCACCGGATAATTCGCCTTAAGATAAGCGGTGCGGTAAGAGATCATCGCGTACGCCGCTGAATGTGATTTATTGAAGCCGTAACCGGAAAAGTAGTCTATCAGGTCGAAGATCCGGGTGGCTACGGATTCACTGACGCCGTTCTTGATGCATCCCAATATAAAATTCTTCCTCTGCTGATCCATTACTTCGGGTATCTTCTTGGCCATGGCGCGGCGGAGCATATCCGCCTGGGCCAGCGTAAACCCGGCCAGCTCGGAGACGATCTGCATGACCTGCTCCTGGTAGACAATGATCCCGTAGGTTTCTTTTAAGATGGGCTCCAGTTTCGGATGATGGTATTTTATCGGGACGCGGTTATGCCTGCGCTGGATAAAATCATCCAACATCCCCGAGCCGATCGGGCCGGGCCGGTACAGCGCCAGGAGCGCGATCAGATCTTCGAACCGGTCAGGCTCGAGCTTCCTTAGCAAGTCGCGCATGCCTGAGCTTTCTACCTGGAAGACTCCCATAGTCAGGCCGGAAGTCAAAAGCTTATAGGTGTTCAGGTCCGTCATAGGCATCCTATCAAGATCGACGTCCTCCCCTTTTGTCTTTTTGATGATCTTTTTCGTTTCGTCGATTACGGTCAGGGTCCTCAAGCCGAGGAAATCCACCTTTAATAAGCCGATCTTCTCCAAAACCGACATACTATAGCCGGTGGTTATCAGGCCGTCCTGCGTCTCGAACAAGGGCATATAGTTATCCAGCGGTTTATCCGCGATGACGACTCCGGCGGCGTGAGTGGAGGCGTGGCGGTTAAGCCCCTCGAGAGAGAGCGCGATATTTATCAGCTTGGTTATCTCCTGGTCGTTCTTATAAAGGTTCTTTAATTCCGGCTCGCTTTCCAGGGCGTCTTCCAGCGAAAGCCCGGGGTCGGGCGGGATCATTTTCGCGATACGGTCGACATCGGCGTAAGCGAAGCCCATTACCCTGCCTACGTCCCTGACCACGGCGCGCGCCTGCATCGTCCCGAAGGTAATGATCTGGGCGACGTTACCCTTGCCGTATTTCCTGGTGACATAATCGATCACCTCGTTCCTTCTCTCGTAACAGAAATCTATGTCGATATCCGGAAGCCCGAGCCGTTCGGGATTCAAAAAACGCTCGAAAAGCAGGCCGTAGCGCAGCGGATTGATATCGGTGATCCCCAAAAGGTAGCTGACCAGGCTTCCCGCGGCCGAGCCGCGCCCGGGCCCGACGGGGATATTGCTGCTCTTGGCGTAGTGGATAAAATCCCAGACGATCAAGAAGTAACTTATGAACCCCCTGTCTTTTATCACCTTCAACTCATGTTCCAGGCGGCCTGATAACGAGCCTCCGGCTTCGGGGAACTTCTCTTTTAAGCCCGTTTCGCAAAGCTCCCTCAAGTAATCTTCTTTCGCCTTTCCTTCCGGAGGCTCGAAACGCGGCAGGTGGATCTTGGAAAAATCCAGTTCAAGGTTGCACCGGCTGGCCACTTCGACGGTATTTCTTATGGCGCCGGGGAAATCCTTGAATATCTCCTTCATCTCCTCCGGGGACTTGAAATAGAATTCATCGGTCTGGAAACGCATATGGTTGGGATCGTTAAGCGTGGCCTGGGTCTGGATACAAAGCAGGACTTCATGGCTGCGGGCGTCTTTTTTATCCAGGTAATGCACGTCGTTCGTGGCGATAAGCGGGATGTTCAGCTCTTTGGATATTTTTACCAGGCCCTCGTTCACTATCTTCTGTTCCGGTATCAGGTTCTCCTGGACCTCCAGGTACAGGTTGTTTTTCCCGAGAATATTGGAATACTGGTCCGCGCACTTTAGCGCGTCGTTGAAGCGCCTTTGCTGGAGCAAAGACGGTATTTCGCCTTTCAGGCAGGCGGAGAGCCCGATGAGCCCTTTATTATACTGCGCGAGCGCTTCTTTATCGATCCTGGGGCGGTAATAAAAACCTTCCAGGTAGCCGATGGAAACAAGCTTTATCAGGTTCTGGTAACCGGCTTCGTCGCGCGCCAAAAGTATCAAATGGTATGAGGCCTCTTCTATCCCCTTCGCTGTTTTTTCATGGCGGCTTCCGGGCGCGACATAAACTTCGCAGCCGATAATGGGCTTTATGCCGGCTTTCTGCGCTTCCATATAGAAATCTATCGCGCCGAACATGCTTCCGTGATCGGTTATCGCCAGGGAATCCATTTTGTATTGCTTGGCCTTTTCCAGGAGCTGAGGTATGCGGCAGGCGCCGTCAAGAAGGCTGTACTGGGTGTGCAGATGAAGATGGGTGTAATCCGAATGCGGCATTTATTTAGTAACTAGTAATTTACTAGTTACTCGTTACTAGTTTACTTGTTACTGATTTTTATTCCCACTCGATTGTCGCGGGCGGCTTAGACGAGATATCGTAAACTACGCGGTTGATGCCTTTTACTTCATTGATGATCCGGCGGGATATTCTTTCCAGGAACTCATATGGGAGCTTCGCCCAGTCCGCGGTCATCCCGTCGGAGCTGGTAACGCATCTGAGGGCCGCGACACTCTCATATGTGCGCTCATCCCCCATCACCCCCACGCTTTTAATGGGCAAAAGCACGGCGAACGACTGCCAGACCTGCTCGTAAAACCCGGCGTTCTTGATCTCGTCGATCACGCGCCGGTCGATCTCCCTGAGGAGGCTAAGGCGCTCCTGGGTAACATCCCCGATTATCCTTATGGCCAGGCCCGGCCCCGGGAAAGGCTGCCTGTATATTATATTGTCGGGTAACAGCATTTCCCTGCCGATAAGCCGCACCTCGTCCTTGAACAGGTCGCGCAGCGGCTCGATCAACTTCAACTTCATGTGCGCGGGAAGCCCGCCTACATTATGATGGCTCTTGATGCGGCATGAAGGCGCGCCGGTTGGCGAGAAGGATTCGATCACGTCGGGATAAAGCGTGCCCTGGCCGAGGAATTTCACGCCTTTTAATTTATCCGCCTCTTCCTCGAAGACCTTTACAAATTCGTCTCCGATGATCTTCCTCTTCTCCTCGGGGTCGATCACCCCTTCAAGGCGTTTTAAAAAACGTTTGCTCCTGTCCACGTAATCCAAGTTTAAATGGTACATGGCGCGGAAGACCTTTTTTACCTGTTCGGGCTCATCTTTCCTTAAGAGCCCGTTATCTATAAAGATGCACCTTAAATTCCTGCCGATCGCTTTATGGATCAACAGCGCGGCCACGGATGAGTCCACTCCTCCGCTCAGGCCCAATACGACTTTATCTTTGCCTACGGTCTTTTTTATGTTTTCCACCGTTTCCTTGATGAAAGACTGCATCGTCCAGCGGCCCAGGCACCCGCAGACCTTGAATAAGAAGTTGCCGATGATCTGGTTGCCCCTGTCCGTATGGGTAACTTCAGGATGGAATTGGACGCCGTAAATCTTGCTCTTCTTGTTCGCCATCGCCGCCATGGGGGCGTTCGCGGTATGGGCGACAGACTGGAAACCCGGCGGAAGCTTAGTCACCAGATCCCCGTGGCTCATCCAGCAGGTCAGATTACCCGGCAGCCCGCTGAACATGTCCCGGTTACTGTCTATAAATAATTCCGCCTTGCCGTATTCGCGCTCTTTGGTATGCTTTACCCTTCCTCCCAGCATTTCAGCCAGGGCCTGCATCCCGTAACAGATCCCCAGGATGGGGATCTTTAATTTGAAGATGCCCTTATCCGGATAAAAGCTTTTTTTGCTCACTACGGATAGGGGGCTTCCGGAGAGAATCAGCCCTTTGGGATTCATCGCCGCGATTTCTTTGGCGGGGCAATTGTAGGGAACGATCCTGGAAAATACCTTGTTTTCCCTTACCCTGCGCGCGATCAGCTGGGTGTACTGCGAACCGAAATCAAGGATCAATATCGTCTGCCTGGTCATTTTCCCATCCCTACTCTCTGGCCTACCTGGAATATTTTCCCCTCCGTCTGGATCGAGGGGGCGATGATTATTTCTACGTCGTGCATATCTTTTATATTTTCAGCGCCCAGCGACCCCATGGATGTCTTTAACGCCCCCATAAGGTTCTGCGAACCGTCGTCGACCTTTGCCGGGCCGAAGAGGATCTCTTTAAGCGTGCCGGTAGTGCCCACGAATATACGCGTGCCGCGCGGCAGGTTCACGTGCGATGTAGCCATGCCCCAGTGAAAGCCGTTACCGGGCGCTTCTTTGGCGCGGGCAAAACTCGAGCCTATCATCACGGCATCCGCTCCGCTGGCGAACGCCTTGCAGATGTCTCCTCCGCGGTTCATGCCTCCGTCGGTAATTATCGGCCTGTATCTGCCGGTGCTTTTATAGAAAAAGTCCCGGGCCGCCGCGGCGTCGACTGTGGCGGTAACCTGGGGGACGCCTATGCCCAATACCCCGCGCGTGGTACACGCGGCTCCGGGGCCGACCCCTATCAATAAGCCGGAGGCCCCTGTCTGCAGCAACGCGAGCGTTGTCTCATACGTAACGCAATTGCCGAGGATCACCGGGATCTTCACAAATTTGCAGAATTTATACAGATCCAGGCTCTTATACTCCTTCGAAACGTGCTTGGTGGTAGTTACCGTGGACTGGACTATGAATATATCCGCTCCCGCGGCCATACTTATCTTCGCGTATTTTTCCGCGTGCGCCGGGATACAGCTGACTACGGCGGTGCCCTTCTTTTCTTTTATTTCGCGGACCCTCCTGGATATAAGCTTATCTTTGGCGGGCGTATTATATATGGTCTGGATCAACTCGGTGGCTTTATCGGGCGCGCTTTTTGCGATCTTTTCCAGGACCGCGCTGGGATTTTCATACCTGGTTTGAACGCCGTCAAGATTTAATACCGCTATTCCGCCTAATTTTGACATTTCGACCGCGAATTTCACATCCACCACGCCATCCATGGCCGCGGCCAATATGGGGATCTTGAACTTCTTGCCCGCGATCTCAAAAGAAGTATCTACGTCATTAGGGTTTACTGTCTGTTCTCCGGGCACTAACGCGATCTCATCAAAGCCGTAACATCTGCGCCCGCGCTTACCTATACCTATCCATTCTGCCATATGATTTTCTCCTTAACTATTGTAATTTAATAAGTTATGAATAAATTCCTTATATGATGGGAACTCGTCTGAAAGGATATGTAATTTTACATCATTACCTATATATTGTCAATAATTTTTTTTCGCATGACTAGCAGGGATAAAGCAAAAGGGCGGGTTATTCACCCGCCCTTTCACCCGGTACTTTAATACTAACAGATTAACTCCGCTTAATATCCGCCCATTCCTCCCATTCCTCCCATTCCACCGCCTGGAGGCATCGGCATCGGAGCTTCTTTTTCCGGTTTATCGGTTACAACTGCTTCCGTCATCAATAACAGGCCGGCTACGCTGGCCGCGTTCTGCAATGCCGAACGGGTAACCTTTGTAGGATCTATTACTCCGGCATCGATCATATCCACATAAGCGTCCTGGGTAACATCATAACCCATATTCGCCTTTTCCTGTTTTACTCTTTGGACAATGACCGAACCCTCAAGGCCGGCGTTTTCGGTGATCTGCCTGATAGGTTCTTCCAAGGCGCGCCTGATTATATCCACGCCTATTTTTTCGTCGCTTTCCAGCTTTAATTTCTCAAGCGCGGGAAGCGCGCGCAATAACGCCACTCCGCCCCCGGGAACTATGCCTTCTTCGACCGCGGCGCGGGTCGCGTGTAAAGCGTCCTCGACCCTGGCCTTCTTTTCCTTCATTTCGGTCTCAGTGGCGGCGCCGACGTTGATCACGGCGACTCCCCCGGCAAGCTTTGCCAGGCGCTCCTGAAGTTTCTCTTTATCGTAATCGGAATCCGTATCTTCGATCTGTTTTTTGATCTGAGAGATACGTCCGTTGATGGCCTGGGTTTTACCCGCGCCTTCAACGATGGTGGTATTCTCTTTGTCTATCTTTACCCTCTTTGCCCTTCCGAGGTCCTCGATATCCACGTTTTCAAGTTTTATACCGAGCTCTTCGGTCAAGGCCTTTCCGCCTGTAAGCACGGCGATGTCATCGAGCATCGCTTTGCGGCGGTCTCCGTAACCCGGGGCCTTTACTGCCGCGGCCGACAATGTCCCGCGGATCTTGTTCACGACCAAAGTCGCTAATGCCTCGCCTTCTATTTCTTCGGCGACGATCAAAAGCGGCTTTCCGGTGCGGGCGATCTTCTCCAATAAAGGCAGAAGGTCTTTTAACGAAGATATCTTTTTCTCATGGATGAGTATGTAGGGTTCCTCGAGGATAACTTCCATGCGCTCGGCGTCTGTTACAAAGTAAGGGGAAAGATATCCCTGGTCAAACTGCATGCCTTCGACTACCTCAAGGGTGGTCGCCATGGATTTCGCCTCTTCCACGGTGATAACCCCGTCCTTACCGACTTTATCCATTGCCTCGGCGATAAGGTCGCCGATAGCGGTATCGCAGTTCGCGGCGATGGACGCGACCTGCGCCACTTCCTTTTTATCTTTGATCGGGGTAGAAAGTTTCTTTAATTCTTCGACTACCTTATCTACCGCTTTTTCGATCCCGAGCTTTAAGGCCATGGGATTGGCTCCCGCGGTAACGTTCTTCAGGCCTTCGCGGAATATCGCTTCAGCCAGGACTGTCGCGGTGGTAGTTCCGTCACCGGCTGTATCGGACGTCTTTTCGGCGACTTCCTTGACCATCTGGGCGCCCATGTTTTCAAAGGGGTCTTCCAGGTCGATCTCTTTGGCTACGGTAACGCCGTCCTTGGTGATGGTGGGCGAACCGAATTTCTTATCTATGACTACGTTACGCCCCTTTGGGCCCAGTGTTACTTTGACCGCGCGGGCGAGCTGTTCGACTCCGCTTAGGATCTTCCTGCGGCCTTCATCCTCATACAATAATTGCTTTGCCATTTTTTTCTCCTTATTTGACGATCGCGAGAATATCTTCCTCCCGCATGATCAACAGTTCTTCGCCTTCCTTGGTCGTAATTTCGTTGCCGGAATACTTTCCGTATAATACCTTGTCTCCGACCTTTACTTCGGGAGCGCTGACTGTGCCGTTCTCAAGCACCTTGCCCTTGCCCACCGCCACAATTTTGCCTTCCTGCGGTTTTTCCTTTGCCGTATCCGGCAGGACGATCCCGCCTTTGGTCTTGCTTTCCGCTTCCAATGGTTTTACCACGACGCGGTCGCCTAATGGTTTGATATCCATTTCCCACACCTCCTTTAAATGATTATCGGCCTTCCATAAGCCGCTCTGCGGCTCATGGCCTCGCTAAATTAGCACTCTTGTTTTCAGAGTGCCAATTATAAAATAAAAAAAAATTTTGTCAAGGATTTTTTTTAATTCCCTAATATTCCTTAATCTTAAGCACCTGTTTTAATATCCGCCGCGGATAGTTTTCATCGCACCCCACTGACTTTAACCAGGAGAACAGCTTTTGCTCAAGCTCATAAGCGTTCCTTTTGTCTTTTTCGGCCAGGTTATTTAATTCACCGGGGTCATCGTTCAAATTATAAAGTTCTTTCACGCCGGTATCCAGCGAATAAATGAACTTCAGGCCGTCCGGCGTCCTGATCGCCCTTTTATAAATGTAAAAACGGTAATCCGTCTCGGTAAACGCTGTCAGGTCCATACGGGCGCCCGTCATGCACGGGATAAGGCTCACTCCCTGCATTTGCTTTTTGATCTTATCCGGGACCTT
>Ga0265297_10011707_pt1 | contig 10683 bp, 11 predicted proteins | sample Munlanlwell13791_FD_192502 | JGI IMG/M metagenome (GOLD analysis project Ga0265297, IMG submission 192502) | Leachate microbial communities from a municipal landfill in Southern Ontario, Canada - Leachate well 137-91 | ecosystem: Engineered > Solid waste > Landfill > Unclassified | place...
CCGAGAATGTCGAGAAGCTGCTTGTCGAGTCGATCGACGAGTATAAGAGAGCCGGAAACTGATAGCCGATATGGGAGCTTCCACGCGCCTCATCCGACGGCGCATAAAATCAGTCACCAATACCAGGAAGATCACCAAAGCCATGGAGCTGGTGGCAGCTTCGAAGATGCGCAAGGCGATCAGCAACGTCCTGGCGTCGCGGCCGTATGCCGAGGCGGCCTGGCGGGCAATCAGGGAAATAGCTAAGGTCACGGATCCCGGTCTGCATCCGCTTCTTTCGACGAAGCCGGGAGCAGGTCGCGTGCTGGTGATCCTGTTCACGTCCGACCGCGGGCTCTGCGGCGGTTTCAATGCGCAGATGCTGCGCAAGACGGTCGACTTCGTGAAGGGCGTAGCTGAAGGCACGGAGGTCGACTTCATCACCGTCGGCAAGAAGGGGCAGGGGGCAGTCCGGCGGTTCGGCCTGAATCTGGTCGCCAGCTTTGTTGAGCTTGAGGCACATCCGACGGTAACCGACATCCGTCCTATCGCGGACCTGGCCTCCAAGGATTTCATCGACGGTAAATACGAGGCGGTCTATCTGGCGTTCACCGACTATGTGTCCGCGCTCGTGCAGAAACCGAACGTCAGCCAGCTGTTGCCGATCGCCAGGATTGAGGGTTTAGGCGAAGTCGAGGAGCGGAGGAGCGGAGGATCGGGGGAGAGCGGCACCGGCGAAGGGTTCGAGATAGGGAAGGGCCCGCTCGAGTATCTGTTCGAACCGTCGCCAGAAGCTGTCCTGGCGCAGATGCTGCCTCGCATCGTGGAGGCGCAAGTCTATCAGGCCATCCTCGAATCATCGGCATCCGAGCATTCGGCGCGCATGGTCGCTATGCGCTCGGCTACCGATGCGGCGAGTGAGATGATCGACAGCCTGACTTTGACCTATAACCGGGTGAGGCAAGCCGGAATCACCGCGGAAATCGCGGAGATCTCGTCCGGCAAGGCCGCGCTTGAGAGCAATAGATAAGACGTCCGCCAATAAATGGAGCAACTATGGAAAACGGCAAGATAGCACAAATCATCGGTCCGGTAGTCGACGTCGAATTCGAAGGCGACCTGCCGGAAATCCTTACCGCGCTCGTGGTCGAACGCAAGGGTGTTGATGACCTGGTGCTCGAGGTGCAACAGCACATCGGCAACCGGCAAATCCGCACCGTCGCCATGTCTTCGACTGACGGCCTGGCGCGCGGCATGGAAGTGAAGAACACCGGAGCGCCGATAAGCGTACCGGTCGGCAAAGAGACCCTGGGCCGCATGTTCGGCGTGACCGGCAAGGCGATCGACGGCAAGCCCGAGGTGAAAGCGCAGAAGACCTACCCGATCCATCGTCCCGCGCCGGAGTTCAGCGACCAGTCAACCAAGGCCGAGGTCTTCGAGACCGGCATCAAGGTCGTGGACCTGATCTGCCCGTTCGTCAAAGGCGGCAAGGTCGGACTGTTCGGCGGTGCCGGTGTCGGCAAGACCGTCGTCGTCATGGAGCTCATCCGCAACATCGCCCAGGAGCACGGCGGCTTCTCGGTATTCGCCGGAGTGGGAGAGCGCACGCGCGAGGGCAACGACCTGTATCACGAGATGAACGACTCCGGAGTCATCAATAAGACGACGCTGGTGTTCGGGCAGATGAACGAACCGCCGGGAGCGCGCGCCCGCGTGGCTCTTACCGGCCTCACCATGGCCGAGTACTTCCGCGACGAGGGCGGTCAGGACGTGCTGCTGTTCATCGACAACATCTTCCGTTTCACTCAGGCGGGTTCCGAGGTATCGGCGCTCTTGGGCCGCATCCCGTCCGCAGTCGGCTATCAACCGACCCTCGCGACCGAGATGGGCGCGATGCAGGAGCGCATCACTTCGACGAAGAAAGGATCGATCACGTCCGTGCAGGCGGTGTACGTGCCCGCTGACGACCTGACCGACCCGGCTCCGGCCACGACGTTCGGCCACCTCGACTCGACGGTGGTGCTCGCCAGGGCCCTGACCGAGCTCGGTATCTATCCGGCTGTCGACCCGCTCGATTCATCCTCAACCATTCTTGACCCGAAGATCGTCGGGCAGGAGCACTATGAAGTCGCGACCGGTGTGCAGAGGGTGCTGCAGAAGTACAAGGACCTCCAGGACATCATCGCCATTCTCGGCATGGAGGAGCTTTCCGAAGATGACAAACTGATCGTATCGCGCGCCCGCAAGATCCAGAAATTCCTGTCGCAGCCGTTCTTCGTCGCCGAGACGTTCACCGGCGTCGAAGGCAAGTACGTGCCGCTCAAGGAGACGGTGCGTGCGTTCAAGGAGATCCTCGACGGCAAGCACGACGACAAGCCGGAGCAGGCGTTCTACATGAGGGGCGGTATCGAGGACGTCATCGCGGCCGCGGAGAAGGCGTAACCGCTATGGCCAAGCTGACGTTCGAACTGACCACGCCGGAGCGCATCGTCGAGAAGAAGGAGATCGACGGCGCCACCCTTCCCACGCAGGAAGGCGAGATTACGGTACTTCCAGGGCATATTCCGCTCGTGGGGAACTTGAAGCCTGGAGTCGTGACCCTGCAGGTCGGCGACGAGCGCGAGTACCTGGCGGTCTCTGGCGGGTTCATCGAAGTGCAGTCTGACGGGAGACTGATCGTGCTCGCGGATACAGCCGAACGCGCCGAAGAATTGGATATGGAGAAGATTGAGGAAGCGCGCGAACGCGCCAGGAAGGCGCTTGAGGAGAAGCGCGATCTGGACGATGTCGCTTCCGCGGCCGCCATCGCCGCCCTGGAGCGCGAGCTCGCGAGGGAACGGACCGCACGCAAGTATCGGGATCTGAAGAAACGGCCGGTAGCATGATGGTCATCGGTGTTGATGGAAGCCCGCCGCAAGGCGGGTTTTTGGTACACCTTGCCCAAACTTCGGATAGCGGCTAAGTTCAAGACGGGGCTCTTTCACAAGGCGGTGGCAGGAAATGAGCTGGAAGAAGAAGCGCCTCAAGCGGTTCAGGGCCGCCAAGAATCCCGATTGGACCGGTATCAACATCGTGAGCTGGAAGGTCGGTCGCGATGACAGCGTCTACGTCCACAAAGGATTGCACTACTGCACGATAGGCGAGCTGCAAGTCGCGCAGCTGCTCGATAAGATGGGCATCGCCTTCACGCCGAACGTCTCATTCGAGGTCAGGCCCGGCGGAACACTCAAGCATGCCAACAAGGTCGTTCCGGACTTCGTCTTCAATGGCGATGAATACGTCTGGACCGAGGATGACGGCACCGAAATCGTCATTCATGGCATCGAGTGCAAGGCGACCAACAGGAAGCCTGAAAGGCTGAACCTGCTGTACGAACAGCGCGGCATCCACATCCTGGTCATGAGCGACGCGGAGATAGACCAGTGTACGGAAGACGGTTCATTGCCTCTTATACTCCTACGGCGCAAGGATGAGTAGTGAGCTAGCCAGCCAGCGAGGCTGGCGTTTTTTTACGCAGACATTGACTGATCCGCTTCGGCGGGGTACGTTCCTATCTTGCTGCCATAGGGAATCACGGAGGTGACTTTGGACAATCTGACGGACGATGCCGATTGGAAGGGCATCGATATGTCTAGCGTCGGTGTCGTCGGCAAGACGCACGGATACGAGTACCGCAGCTACATGTACGTGACTCCGGGCGAGGTCGCCGTGGCGAAGCTGCTCGGTGCCCAGGCCGTTCCGTTTACGCCCGACGTCTTCATCAAGATCGCGACACCTCTCTGGACCGAGGGTCTCCCGATGGTCTACGTGCCGGATTTCGTCTTCAATCGGCGGCCGTACGTCTGGATCGATGCGGATGGGCATCGAGAGCTCATCCACGGCATCGAGGTGAAGCATCGCGGCAGGGCCGGCAATTTTCCGAAGAGGGGATTGCGCAAGATAGCGGTGCTGCGTGAGGCCAGGGGTATCAGCGTCAAGATCCTTGACGAGCTATGGGTGAGGATGCAGACCTACCTGCCGATCGAACCATACGACTTCGGATCGTGACAGACCCCGCCATCCAGGCGGGGCTTTCTTATATGAAAAGCGCCCCTGGCAGGCGAGGCGCTTGAGAGCCGTCAACCGATGAATCTGCGGATCAGCTCGGTCCAGTCGTTGGTTACGAGCTTGAGGTGCAGGACGGCAGTCGCACCGTCGAACTGTCCACGGAACGGATCGGGCAGTCTGTCCGGTACCGTCGGTTCGGATGGCAGGGCATAGTGCGAAGACCACAGCACCATCGGCTGTTTCCGTCCGGTTGCCCGTAGGGCGGCGATGAGTCCGGGTCCGTCGAGACCAGGCATGTGCCAGCCGGTCAAGAGGAGGTGAAAACGTCTCCTTCCGGCGTTTACGAGATCCAACGCCTTCCGGCCGTCTTCGGCCACGAGCACCCGGTATCCGGCATCTTCCAGATACGACTGGGCTAGCTCGCGGACGTACGCTTCCGCATCAACGACTAATATGGTCTTACGTCGAGCCTTCATTTTCCTCCGCCCGGCATTATAACCATATTTTACCGAAGACAGGAAATGGCGATTTGATCAGGCCCGTCAGCTTGGATAAAAATGCCCGCCTGGGAGAGGCGGGCTCAAGTGCGGATGTCCATCCGTTCACCGCTCGGCGAGGAGCGCGCGGATCGTCTCGATGATCTTCGGGACGTCGTTGCGAGGCAGAATGGCGTCGGCGCCGGTCGAGGCGCACAGCTTATCGGCTTCCGGCAGCGCGACGTCGCTTATGGCGACCATCGGTCGGCGAGGACGCTCGTGCAGCGCTTCTTCGTCGCGTAGCTCACGGATGAAGGCGAGTCCCTCACCGCGGTCGCCGATCGCGATGATCAGCGCGGCGAAACGGTCCTTCTCGCGCTCGATCCATCGGCGTGCGTTGTCGGTGCTTCCGACCATCGCCAGGTCCATTTGGGCATCCAGTAGGCCGCTCGCCACGGCGACCGACAGCTCCGTATTCCAACCCATGACCAGCACTTTGTCGCAGGTCTTTTCGTCCACGACTACCTCCTTCCGGTCAGAGAACAGACATATTTATCACATTCAGCGGTAGATGTCAATATCGCCAGGCTAAAACAGCCATTATTGGATGCGAACATGGATCCCTGTCGGACGGTCGCGTTTCTCTCTTCCGGAGCCCGCCTTTCAATTGTCCGGTCGGCATAATAAAATGACCCCGCGAGAGGCGGCGGGGTCCGGAAGGCCCGCGCATCAGGCCTGTCCCAACAACCGGCGGATATGGCGGATCAGAAGGCCCTCATGACGTTTGCGTATCTTGATGGTCGGGCCATCGCCGCCGGTGCTGATCTTATCGATCTCCTGGCCTCCGGACCAAAGGATCATGGGTTTGGTGCATCCATTGGCCCGCAACGTCCGGATGAGCTCCGCGCCGGTCCACGTCGGACCCAGATCCATGTCCGTGAGCAGGAGATCGAAGTGGAGCTGTTCAGTCATGAAATCCCTGATAAGCTGAGCAGAGTGCGGATACGCTGTCACCTGATATCCGTTCACGGTCAGCAGCTTCGTGACCCGGGTCAGCGTCTCTTGCTCGTCGTCCACGAGTGCGATGACTTTGCCCGATTCAGGCATCGGATACTCCTTTCCGCGCCGGTCAATCTAGCGCATACTTTTCATTGATGTCAATCCGTAATACACAATCGAGCGAGCCCGCTCTCGATGCCGCCACCTTGCTTGATGGCCTGAACGAGGAACAGAAGGCCGCGGTCACGCACGGCGAAGGGCCACAGCTTATCGTTGCCGGCGCCGGAACCGGCAAGACGATGGTCATCACCAGACGCATCGCCTGGCTTGTGGCGTCCGGAAAGGCCAAACCCGAGGAGATCTTGGCGCTTACTTTTACTGACAAGGCGGCCGAGGAGATGGAGGAGCGCGTCGATCGATTGATGCCGATGGGCTATGTGGACCTTTGGATATCGACTTTCCATTCTTTCTGCCAGCGTATCCTCAAGGAGTTCGGACTGCATATCGGCTTGCCCGGTGACGCCAGGTTGTTGAACGAGGTGGATCAGTACCTGCTCGTGCGGAACGGTTTCGACCGATTCAGACTCGACTACTATCGGCCAGTCGGCAACCCGACCAAGTTCGTCCAGGCGCTTCTCAAGCATTTCTCGCGCGCCAAGGACGAGGTCGTCACGCCGGAGGAATATGTCGAGTTCGCGCGAGGTAAGGCGCTCGACAAGGACCGTTCCGGTGGCGCTGATGCGGATGACGCTTCTCGGCTGCAGGAGTTGGCGGATGCTTATCATGCCTATCAGCAGTTGCTGCTCGAGCGTGGTGAGATGGATTTCGGTGATCTGAACATGTACGCGCTCAAGCTGTTGCGCGAGCGGCCGGCCGTGCTCGCCGAGCTGCACCGCCGCTTCAAGTACATATTGGTTGACGAATTCCAGGACACCAACTGGGCGCAGTACGAGCTGGTCAAGACGCTCGCCGGCGACGACAGGAACATCACCGTGGTCGGCGACGACGACCAGTCCATCTATAAGTTCCGCGGCGCCTCTATCTCCAACATCCTTCAATTCAAGGAAGACTATCCCGAAGCCGCGGAATACGTCGTCACCACCAATTACCGCTCTCTGCAGAAGATCCTCGATACCGCATACGCGTTCATCCAGCTGAATAATCCGAACCGTCTTGAGGTCCGGCTCGCCGGCAAGGATGGCAAGGGCATCTCTAAACGGCTTGTCGCTCACCGCGAAGGTTCGGCCGAAGTCGTACATCTTCACTACGCCACGCTAAAGGACGAGGTGCAGGAGGTCGTCAGGACGATCATGAAGATCAAGGAAGGCGCGGCGGAGATAGTTTGGAGCGATTTCGCCATCCTGGTCCGGTCACATGGCCACGCCGAGCCGTTCGTGGCGGAGCTGCAACGCCGCGGCGTTCCGTTCCAGTATCTGGCGTTGAAAGGCCTGTACGGTAAACCAGTCATCCTGGATCTGATCAGCTATCTCAAGCTGCTGGATAACTATCATGAAAGCGCGGCGTTGTATCGCGTCCTGACCTCTCCTCCGTACGGCCTTCCTGGTGCTGACCTTGTGGAGCTGACTCATACGGCAGACAACCGCAAGGGCGAATCGATCTATGAGATCATCAAGCGGCGGCACGAGCTTCCGTCTATCACTGCCGAAGGTCAGCGCGTGCTGGACAGGCTGATGGATAATTTGGCTACGCATAGCGAAATAGCACGGCAGCGAGGAGTCAGGGAAGCCGCGGTCCGTTTCCTGTATGACTCCGGCTATGTGGACCACTTGAAGGCCGCGGATACTTTCGAGAAGACCGAAAGTCTCGATTTGCTGCGGCAGTTCCTCGAACGCGTCAAAAGATACGAGGAGCGTCATGATGACGCGAACTTGCGGCATTTCATGCAGGAACTGGAGTTGGAGCGCGAATCCGGAGACATGGGGTCGCTGGCGTTCGACGTGAATACCGGACCGGACATGGTGCGTATCATGACCGTGCACTCGGCCAAAGGTCTGGAGTTTCCGTACGTGTTCATCGTCAACATGGTCGATCAGCGTTTTCCGACTGTCAGGCACGGCGGAGAGATAGAGCTTCCAGATGAGTTGACCAAAGAGAAGGTGCCGGAAGGCGACATGCATCTCGAAGAGGAGCGACGGCTGTTCTATGTGGCGATGACGCGCGCCAGGGACGGATTGTTCTTGTCGTCGGCCGAGGACTACGGAGGCAAACGCCGCAAGAAGCCGTCGCGGTTCCTGATTGAATTAGGTTTCGATAAGACGCCGATGTCTCCCTCCGCCGAGATCCTCGAGGTCATCAAGCCGAGGCCAGAGAGCTCTACGGCTGTCCCGGAATACCGGCCACCGACGTCGTTCAGCTTTTCCCAGCTTGAGGCCTATGAGAAATGTCCTTTGCAGTATAGGTTCGCGCATGTCCTGCGCCTGCCCATCTTCGGCAAGGCGCCGATGAGCTTCGGCAAGACGATGCATGCGACGCTCGAACGTTTCATGAACGAGCTCGCGGTCAGGGAGAAGTCGGAGCAGGGGAGTTTGTTCAATGACAGGGGGACGAGGGAAGAAGAAAAGGGGGGAGGGCTGTCGGTGAGCCAGGAAGAGCTGATGAAGATGTATGAGGAGTGCTGGGTGGATGATTGGTATTCCGGGAAACCGGAAAAGGAGGAATTCCGGGAGCTGGGTAAGAAGATGCTGGCCGCTTTCTATGAGAGCGTCTGTGCTGACCGACCGAAGCCTCATCTGCTCGAGCAGGATTTCAGCGTCAAGATCGGCGGTTATGTGTTTCGCGGTAAGATCGACCGCATCGATCTGTTGCCGGACGGAGCGTACGAGATCATCGATTATAAGACGGGACAGCCGAAAGAGAAACTCACCAAGGAGGATAAGCGTCAGCTTCTTCTCTATCAGCTCGCAGCGGGGCGCGTGCTCGGACTCAAGCCAGCGAAGCTGACGTTCCAATACCTTAAGGATGGCACCAGCCAGACGTTCATCGGCACTGACGATGACCTCTCCGCCCTGGAGGACGAGGTGGGAGAGACGGTGGGGAAAATCGTCGCCGGTGAATTCCCGTCCAATCCCGGGATGCAATGCCGATATTGCGATTTCAGGGGGATATGTGAATTTAAAGCCTAAAAGTCTAAAAGACCAAAAGTCCAAAAGTATTTCAGATAAGTCCGGCTGAAGGCCGGACACAGTAAGTGCTTCTAGTCTTTTCGTCTTTTAGGTTCCGCTATGTTCCAGCGCCTCGATAAATTGATGCCGCAATCGCTCAAGCGCACGGGTGCTGCGGTGCCGGTTCGGGCCGCCATGATACTGGACGAGGTCGGTTCCGTGTTGGTCGCGCGCTTCGGTCAGGAATGTGCCTCCGCGATGCGCCCAGTCAAGTTCAAGAACGGCATCGTCACGGTCCGGTGCGCCGAGGCGGCCATGACCGACGAGATCAAGATGCGCGAAGCGGAGGTCGTCCGTGCCGTGAATGACAAGTTCGGCGACGGGACGGTCAGCGGAATAAGGGCGATCGGTTAGCAGGTGCCGGGCATAAAGCTCAAAGCAAAAAGCTGAAAGTATTTTCTAAATCGGCTCTCGGCTTTAAGCTTTTCAGCTCTTGAGTTTTTCAGCTATCATATTCTATATGACCATCCGCCACTACCTATCGCTGATGCTCATGGGTACCGCGCTTTCGTGTGGCGCCGTCGTCCTCATCATGACCATGGTCGATCCGGCCGGGACGCAGCCGCTCATATTCGCGGTATTTTTCGCTAGCCTATTCCTGGCGCTGACCGGAACGTTTTCGATTTTAGGCTTCATTTCACGGATTGCCGTGCTCGGTAAGGGATTCCATCTGTCCAAGCAAGTCGCGGTGTCGTTCAGACAGGCTGCGATACTGTCTCTGCTGGTCACTTTAGCGCTGTTCCTGCAGAGCAAATCCATGCTGACTTGGTGGAACGCGACTCTGGCGGTAGCGTTGGCCACGGTGATAGAATCGTTTTTCATCACGACGAAGAAGCCGGAGAACCAAAGGGGGTAGGGGATCCGCTCCTCCCGACCCGTGCGCGCGTCTTTACATTACCGTGCTTCCATATATAATGACCTCGATTCGGGAAGGTCCATTTTTGTTAATGAACAAAAAAGATGTTCAATAGCATATTGGGTAAATTCTCCAGAGATCTCGGCATTGACCTCGGCACGGCCAATACTTTGGTGTACTGCAAGGACAAAGGAATCGTGATCAATGAGCCGTCAGTCGTGGCTATCAATACCAGGACCGGTCAGATCGTCGCTGTCGGTCAGGCCGCGAAGGACATGATCGGCAAGACACCGGCTCATATCGCGACCGTACGGCCGCTCGTTTCGGGAATCATCTCTGATTTCGAGGTCACCGAGAAGATGCTTAAATACTTCATCGACCGGGTGCACCGCGACGGCTTTTCGCTGGCACCGCGTCCCAAAGTGGTCGTGGGTGTCCCATTGGATCTGACCGAGGTCGAGAGGAAGGCGGTCGAAGATGCCGCATTGAACGCCGGCGCGCGCGAGGTGTTCCTGATCGAGGAACCGATGGCCGCGGCTATCGGCGCGAGGCTGCCCATCACCGAACCGGTCGGCAATATGATCGTCGATTTGGGCGGCGGCGCGACGGAGATTGCCGTCATTTCGCTCGGCGGCGTCGTCACCTGGAAATCACTGCGCGTGGCCGGTGACGACATGAACAAGAACATCGTCAATTTCGCGCGCGAGAATTTCAACCTGCTGCTGGGCGAGCGCGTGGCCGAAAACATCAAGATGCGTATCGGGTCGGCGATGGAGCTCGACGCGCCCGTGGAGATTGAGATGCGCGGCCGTGACATGATCACCGGTCTGCCGAAAGAGATCATGGTCAGCGACGCGCAGATCAGGCAGGCGCTGGCGCGGTCCGTGCGGACCATCACTGAAAGCATCAAGGCCGCATTGGAGATGACGCCACCTGAACTCGTCGCCGATATCTACGAGCGCGGCATCGTGCTCTCCGGCGGCGGGGCGCTGCTGAAAGGTATGGATACCGTCATCTCCCGGGCTGCGGCGATTCCCGTGCGCATCACCGACGATCCGCTCACTTGCATGGTGCGCGGCACCGGTATCCTGCTCGACAATCCGGATCTGCTTCAGACGGTCGCGTTGCCGTCATCGCAGGAGAC
>Ga0265297_10011709_pt1 | contig 10682 bp, 9 predicted proteins | sample Munlanlwell13791_FD_192502 | JGI IMG/M metagenome (GOLD analysis project Ga0265297, IMG submission 192502) | Leachate microbial communities from a municipal landfill in Southern Ontario, Canada - Leachate well 137-91 | ecosystem: Engineered > Solid waste > Landfill > Unclassified | place...
TAATTCATAATATTTATTTATACACTTAGAAATTTCTTTTTCGGCTTCTATGAGTATTTTCTGGTTTTCGCTTTGGGGTAACAAATTATTGTAATGTAAAATATTATTAATGGCATAGCGAAAAATATAGCTAACGGCGTACAATCTTTCCCACCATGGGGCTTTTCTGTATTTTATTCCCGAGCCGGTAAATCGCTCAAAGCCGCCTCTCATACGGTAAAATTCAAAATCAGAAGAGCCTAATGCAAGCAAAACCATATCGGGAGAATACTTTAACAGTTTTTTTTCGAGCAATTTGTATTCAAAAAACGGATCGGATGATGATATTCCGGCATTTAAAACAGTGATTTTTTTTGTAGTATTATTTTTCAGCTTTTCCTTCAGCAGTGCCGGCCATGTGGAATCATAAGGTGCGCCTATGCCTTCTGTGAAAGAATTTCCCAGGCAGATAATACGGTATTCATTTTCTTCCTTAGTAATAGGATGATTAATGTCACGGAATCCATCATTATTTGCTGTTACAGGGAAAAAAAATCCTTTCCCATTTGACATGTATGTTGAATTGGGCTTATTGCAATAAACATCCGGCTGTTCTTCATTTATGTAACTTTTAATTACATTATATCCCGAAACATAAAAGGAACCATTTTGTTCGTTATAACTTTTATTTAATCCTGCAATACGCAGGACTGTTTCGGCACAAAGCCAGATACATCCGAAAATAATCAATACTGTTTTTAATGTTTTATATTTCCCGGGCGACAGCCTGATTTTTTTTGCAATCAGTTTTAAAATGTACCACAGTAATGTGATAATAAATAAAATCATCAGCACTGCCGTTATAAACATCGCCATGGAATATCTTAACAGAAGGTACCCGAAAAAAATCGCCAGGGCGGTAATCACAGAAAACAGTATCGTTTTAAACCAAAAGTGCTGTTTGCCGGATTCTGAATTAAATAATTTCACTTTACTGCTCTCAGTTTGTGTTTTTTTTGGCTAATACGGCTTCTGATGGAATCTTTTTCATTGCTGTTTAAAACAAAGTGTAAACAAAAGGAGCTATGGCTGAACCGCTTCCGAAAACAATAAGTACCCCTACCAGCAGCAATACTATGATAATTGGCAGCAACCACCATTTTTTCCGTACTTTCATAAAATTCCATAAATCCTTTAATGTTTCCATAATCATTCAGTGTTTATTTTTTATGTGGGATTATCCGGTTTTTCATTCTTTCATAAGTGAATCAATAATTCCCATTTCTTTCAATTTCCATTCAACACCTCGGGCAAACAATTCATATCCTTTTGCATTGTGGTGGCCGTCTTCGGTCCAGTAATATTCTGAACTGTTTGATGGCCCTATTCCTTCGTACACAATAAAGTAGTCCATCATGTTCAAAACCCCGTCAGGAATTTTATTGTGGAGCTTCTCACAAACATCTTCCAGTGCCATCATTTTTGAATTTATTTCGCCCTTTAAAGGATGAAAGGCCACGATAAAAATAAAATCATTCTTTTTTGCCAGCTCATTAAAAAGCACTACCGCTTCCATGATTTTCTCTTTATCGGCTTCATAGTTCTCTTTGGTTTTACTGCACAGTAATGCATCATACCCCAAGGCTGCAAACAAAAGCCTTGAAATACGCAGGGAAGCATAGACGGGTTCCCACCAGGGCGCTTTATTGAACACAACAGTGCCGTCAGGCCTGAAACGATCTATGCCGCCCCGGATATGAATATCCGTTATATCAGATATATTTACGGGCAGGATAACCATATCGGGTTTATACTTCATCAGTTTTTCCTTTACTAAAATGTATGAATAAAAGGGGTCGCTTCCACAAACGCCGGCATTCATGAAGGTAAGTTGTTTTCTTATCGGGTATTTCATAAGCCCTCTTTCAAGAAATTTCAGCCAGGTAGAATCGGCATGTGCACCGTCCCCCTCTGTAAATGAATCACCCACACCGATGATGCGGAATTCATTTTCAGATTTTATGATACTGTGCTCCCTGTCGGATAATTTTTCCGTGTTTATCATCCGCATATAGCAGTATTCGGCGTTCACCAGCTTATGATTGCTGTCCCATGTGTGAAAATATTTTTTGTTTTTGGTATTGTATGGGGAATAATAATAGCCGGGAAACCCATGTTCAAGCCTCGTGCTTTTGTACCCGGTGATTATAAACAAGACTTCTGTCAATAAAAGCAGCAAGGCGATGCTTGTTATGCTCAACCTTATCTCCTTCAGATGTTTCTGAGAGCGGGCTAAACGCTTAATGAACATTATCAGTATATAAACCAGCAGCATAAACAGGATAATCATAAACAAACCCGAAGTGTTTAAGTAAAAGCCTGTATATACGTAGAAGAAAATATGAATCAGCAGCACAAAAACAAATAAATACCAGAGCACTTGGTAAAAACGTCTTACCGGCATGTACTTCAGGAAAATAAACATGGAAGCTACATAAATAAAAAGCATTATTAATATAGCAATGAATCCCAAGTGGGCTTCTTTCCATGATAACATATTCCATACAATTGCCCAAAAAGAAGTCCTGGGTTTTAATTTTAAGGAAATATCGGCTTCGGTATCAGAATTTAAATGAAGGTTTTCAGCCGTGGTTTCTCTGCTACCATACAAAACTTTTACTTTCTTTATCAGAATTTCCGTGCCGGAATAAATCATAAGTTTCGAAAAATTCCTGTTGCCTTTGTATTCCCATACAGAATTTCCCGGCAGTTTATCCAAAACCAGTATTGTTTCCCGGGGTGAGTACCCAAATACTTTGATGTTGGCAGCCTGTGTTTCGGTCATTCCGTCCATGATTACATCAAATTTGCCGGATAGTAGGACCTTTGATAAATAGCATTTATAAGCAACGGCAGCCGATGCCGAAATTATCATCAAAATGATAAATGCTGTAATAACAACACGCCACTTATGTTTATGCTTAAACAATATTGAAGTTTTTAAATTTTTCGACAAATTCTCTCATGGCAAATTTAAACCAGTACGTATAAGTATCCGGCTGCTTTTTCATATCCTTTAACAGCGCCCTTATCTGAATATATTTCCATTCGTGCACTTCCTCTTTGTCCGGATGCGGTACTTCATCGGAAAAACCCAAATAGGCGTATACAATTTCGTTTTCAGTTAGTTCATTATCCAGTTTCACGGTGTACCTGTAGTTGAAAATCCATCGCAGTTGAGATGTAATCCCCATTTCTTCTTTCAATCTTTTCTCCGCTTGCTCACCTTCATTTTTTTCAGAGACAAAATGACTACAGCATGTGTTCGACCACAGACCAGCGGAATGATATTTGTTCAATGCCCTTTGCTGTATAAGCAATTCATTTTTTGAATTCATAATAAAAACTGAAAATGCACGATGCAACAAGCCTGTTTTATGCACGGTCATTTTATCCTTAAAACCAATTATCTTGTCTTTTTCATCAATTACAATAATATTCAGCATCTGATCTTTTTTATTATATAATTAATAAATCACAGAAAAAAACAACATAGCGCTTACTAATATCTATGCATGTCAATACCTTGTTTTAAATAAGTTTTTTCTATCTCTTCTATTATCTTTTTATTCGATTTGTTTTTTAGTTCCCTTATGATAATTTTTGCGGGAATGCCCTCGATTTCTTTATATAACAGGGCCAATAACTCTTTATTATTAAAATGATCAAGAATTTTATTTAAATTAATTATTAAATTCTCATTTGTTTGTTTTCTCACAATTTGTTCCGCTGTTTCGGGGTTAATTCTTTTATTAATTTCGAATAAAATTATTGTTTTTATCTCTTCAGAATCATCATGTCTTGTTTTACCTGTGTTTTTAATGAAGATGGCTTTGGCGGAATTATATACAGATATTACAGCTAATATGAAAAACACATGGGAGACCCATGCAAAAAATATAAAATAAGAAAAATAATGAAAAAGGAGAGATAAAAAAGAGTTCTTTTTTAACAACCTGTATGCAAGATGAAATAAATTAATGATTTTTGAATTGTACAACTGTCTTGTGAAATACATCCGGAGTTGTCTTATTTGATATGTATTTCTGTTATTTATAGTTCGCCATGTACTGGAATCATGCGAACTGATGTTGTATTTTTCATAATGCTTGTTTAAATCCGAATTAATCGGGATATTACAAGCAGCAACAGATGAGGCAATGCCATATCTCAAAAATCTTTTAACAAAGAATAATGTTTCAATGAAATTCAGGGTGTTTTCGCCAGGAAACCCGACAATCAGGTTGAAATTAAAACTAATATTAGCCTTGGCAGTATCCATCAGCACCCTTGCAGCTAATTTTCGTTCATAGCCCTTATTCATAAGCCTGAGTACCCGGTTGCTGGCGCTCTCAAGCCCATAATGCAGGTAATTGCAGCCCGCCTCCTTCATTTTTTTCAACAATTCAGGCGTCAGTTCTTTTCTTATAGCCAACTGAGAATCCCATGTAATATGTATTTGTTCCTGTATGAGCAGGTCACAAAATTTCTTTACCCCCTGAATATTGCCACCCATATTCGAGCATGTCAGCCAAAAGGTTTTTATCCGCGGATTTTTTTCCAGTTGATATTTGATTTCATCTGCTACTTTTACAGGATCCCTGAACTGGTATTTATTCCAGCAGGTCCATTCATTACAGAAAGAACAACGGTTTACGCAACCCCTGCTGATCATTACCGGCAAATGTTCCCAAGAATAATTATCCTGTTTAAAAAAACTCAGATCAGCAAAAGGAATATTATCAATGTCTGAGGTGGGAACATCATTTTTATAGTTTTCGGTTTCATCCATCATTAACCGGAACCAATATCCCCTGGTATTCTTGAATTTACCATTATTTTCATAATATGTAAGCAATGCAGGCAAGTCACTTTCGCCGTCGCCAGAACATACCACATCAATTTCGGGTTTAATTTGCCTTATACGGTTAAGGTTTTCATAACTGACGAAACAATAAGGCCCTCCCCAGAAAACGACTTTTTCAGGTACTTTACCCTTAATAATCCTGGTTAATTCATAACTAAACAAATTGCTTGTAGCATGAACGGAAAAACAAATCACACAAGGATTAAAGCTTAAAATCTCGTCAATAGCTTCGTATATTATTTTCTCAAAGGCCTCAAAAAGTTCATTAATAAAATCAGTGTTTGTAAAATCATTTTCAATTTTATAATTTGTCCATGATTCTGGATTAATATGTGTTTTATTATTTTTTGAGTTTTTTATCGCTAAATAAATATCTGTATTAAGGTCAAAACACCTTACTTCATGCCCGTCTCTCTTTAGCGCGCTGCCTAAGAGTGATAGCGCATAAGGAGGAGCTGTTGTTACCCATGCCGGACATTGTATCAATGCGACTTTCATATAGCAGTAAAATAAAAACTCATAAAATTGATGTCATAAATAATTTCAATGTAATGATACTGTTTCTATAATAGCTTCATGCGGATAAAAAAGAAAAGTGCCTTCTAATATTCAGCTTGATATTTTTTCGTTTTTCTTTTAAAGCATATTTAAGTTTCAACGATCTCTTTGTATACAATTTTTCTATCTGCAAAAGCAAAGCATTATAATTTCTGAGATTTTCTTTTTCTATTTCTGAATTTTCTGGCAAGTAAATACTGGTAAGTACTTTATGTATAATTTTTAATTCTCTGTTTGGCATACCAAATAAAGAGGCCTTTTGTGGGTAATAAACCGTATGAAAAAACAGCTTGACATTATTCGTATTTGAAAAATTAACCAAGTCAGGCAAGGTTTTCCAGTTCTGCTGCATCGGGCAAGCAGTAATAGTCAGTTCGGTATTATTTCTGTTACAATAATCAATGAAATAATGGATATTTTTCATTGTTTTCTCAAAATTCGCATTGATTCTTATTTTTTCGTATTTCTCTTTATCAACTGTATCTAAAGAAATATTGAATAAAAATCTTCCTTTCTCAATTAATGATTCTATTTCATCATTAAGTATAGTGGCATTGGTCTGAACGATCAGAAGGCATTTAGGATTAACCTCGATAATTTTTTTCCATATTTTATAAAAGACAGGGATCATGAATGGTTCTCCTCCAACAAAATGAGCCTGTTTCAAATGAGGAATATAATCTTCAAGTTGTTTTATAAAGTCATCATCATATGGGTTAGATAACGGCGGAAGTTTCAAGGAAGCTGTTCTTAGCATTGAAGAAGATTCCCCGTCACACATAAAGCACTCTAGGTTGCAGGTATTGGCCAGCTGGAATTCTATTTTAGTCGGGTATGTTTCATGCTGTGGAAAAAAACCATAATACCATGCTTTCATACTTTCCGGGCTGCCTTTCTTCAGGTAATACCTGCACGTGGCACAACCTTTATGCAATTTTTTACGTTTCATCAATGTTCGGAAACGCCTTATCTTGTTACCAAACCAGATATCATTCAGAGAATCTTTAGGATATTTGCCGTAGTAATATTTTCTATTTTCGCAACAAGGAAAAGCCTGTCCATAAAAATCAAAATAAACGCTCCGGTAGGGAGCATAGCAATATATATTATCTGTAATTTTATGATTATTTTTATTCTGTTCTTTTTTCATTTTCAAAAAGGAGACAAATGTGTTCTCTTTATCACAGGCTGTTCATTTTCATAAATTAAATGTAAAATAACTCAAAATTTCTGTTATGATTAGTGCCTGTATGATATGTATGCTTTTCAAACAAGATCTTTGTGCTTGAATTTTTCTTTTATGTCATAATTTGTATAAAAATGTTTTAACTGATACAGCAAATGATTAAAAGATTTAAGATTATATTGCGCAGTAATGGTCTGGCTGTTTATCTTAACTTCTGACAATTTAATATAAATGTTATTTAATTCTTCTCGGGTACATCCGAAAAAAGACACTCTGGCTGGGAAAAGTACTGTGTGAAAATGAATCTTGATATCGTTTTTATTTGAAAACCTGATCAGGTCGGGTATTTCCGTCCAGTTTTGCTGCATGGGGCAGGCAGTGAGCTTAAGGTCTGTTTTTTTTCGCCTGCAGTAATCAATAAAATAATATATATGAGCCATTGTGTCCTCAAACCTTGCATTTTTCCTTATACGTTCATACATATCTTTCTTCAGTGAGTCGATAGAGATGTTAAATGAAAACCTTCCCCTTTCCAGCAGAGATTTTATATTTTCATTAAACACAGTAGCATTTGTCTGCACTATGATCTCGCATTGCGGGTTCAGGCTGATGATCTTTTCCCATATTTTAAAAAAAACCGGAATCATAAACGGCTCTCCGCCCACAAAATGTGTTTGCTTCAGGAATGGGATAAATTCTTCCAACTGCTCTACAAAAGAATCGTCGTAAGGATTATGATATTGCTTTAATCCGATCTTTCCCCTGATTACGGATGAAGAATATGAATCGCACATAAAACATTCAAGGTTGCACTGGTTGGAGAGCTGGAACTCAATACGTGAAGGATACTTTTCAGTTCCCGGGACACATTCATAATAAGTGGATTTCGTGATCTGTCCGTTTCCCGGCGTTAAAGCAGGCTTGCATGAAACGCAGCCATGGTCTAAATTTCTTTTTTTGATCAGTAGCCGGAATTTATTTATTTTTTCACCAAACCATATCTCATGAATTGACTGATTGGGGTATTTACCATAAGAATAGGTTTTGTTTTCGCAGCAGGGGTATGCATTCCCGTGAAAATCAAAAAAAATACTACGGAATGGCGCTTTGCATACTATAGGATCAGAAAAAGACTGATTTTTGAACTTATTGATAAAGGCCAAATATATCTTTTGTAAAAAAAAAATTTTAAATGCGCTCATATGTTAATCATATCACCTGAGTTTGACAAAAATTATAAAGTTGTTTTAACCCAGCTTAAAGAAAATTATGATTTTACACGAATCAGATATTCTCCCAATTATAATATAAAAACATGATAATCCTTGCAAATATACCTAATTTATTGAGATATTACTGTGTTTTGAGAATAACTAACCCGTTACTTTTCAGGGATATTATATATTTCGAATTAATATGCCATAATAAACAATTTTGTTTCCTTGTAAAACAAATCTTACTTGGTCAGTCATTATATTTGTATGATCAAAAAATTCTAAAAGAGAACGACAAAATGAAAAAAATTCCAAAAGATTTACTAAAACAGTACAATGCAACGAGGGATCCATTTCAGACACATATATTTTGTCATGCTCCTTTCCGGTCCTTATTCTTTTCTTTAAATGGCAATGTTTATACATGTTGTGCAAATAAGAAATTTGTTGTGGGAAAATATCCAAAGAGATCCCCTCGTGAAATATGGTTTGGGAGGAAAATAAACAGGTTAAGAAAAAAACTTATATCCAACAATCTTTCTCTGGGTTGCAATTCGTGCGCCGAGAACATTAAAATGGGGAATTTTAATATTATGGCTTCCAAAATTTATGATAATGTGCCAACAAATGAAATATACCCCTCTAGACTTGATTTTAACCTGTCAAATATATGTAACCTTGAGTGCATTATGTGTAATGGCGGTGATTCATCTGCAATATTCAAAAAACAAAAAGCGCTGACAACTCTTCAAACAAAGCAATATAATTTAAATCTTTACGGAAAAAAATTTGTTGAGGAAATCCGGGAATTCATTCCCCATCTCAAAACTGCTTTTTTCATCGGGGGAGAGCCTTTTCTGATTAAAGTATTTTATGATTTATGGGAGATATTCACTGAGGTAAATAATGAATGCGAACTGGTCATTCAAACAAATGGTACCATTCTGAGCAATAAGATAAAAATGTTACTGGAAAAGGGAAGATTCTACTTTAATGTTTCCTTGGATTCGTTGGATAAAAAAACCTTTGAAATGATAAGAGTTAATGCCAACTTTGAAAAAACCATGTCGAACCTGGAGTACTTTATTGAATATGCTGAGAGAAAAAACACATACACAAACCTGACCGTATGCCCTGTCCAGCAAAACTGGAAAGAAATTCCGCATTTGGTGAATTTTGCAAACGAAAAAAAAATATCTATTTATTTTAATACAGTTTTCAAACCCGGATTCTGTTCATTTTCTGGCTTTAACAATAAACAGCGAAATGAGGTCATTGATTATTATTCTTCTTTTAATTTCCCCGAAAAAACAAATTGGGAACGAATAAACAAAGCATCCTTTAAAACTTTAATTAATCAGCTTAGAAACTTTTATTGAAATAATCACTGACCGAAATTGTCATGTAATGGTTACGTGAATCTGTAATGCAACAATAAATCCAGTGCAGTTATTTCTATTTTTTTAGTGAATCAATAATTCCCATCTCGTTTAGTTTTTGTATTACACCACGGGCAAATGCCTGATACCCTTTTGGCTTGTTGTGATCGTCCACTGTCCAAAAATAATCATTCGAATTGCTGGCTCTTATTTTTTCAACAGACTTGTAATAATGTAACAAATCCAGATACTGAATGTTGTTGTTTTCACAAAACCCTGATATTTCTTCAATAAAAAAACTCTTTCCGGTTTCAACTTCGTGTTTCCACGGATGAAGTATAACAACCATTTGAAAATTATTTAAAAGGGCAAGCTTCTGATATTTCAAAATCACATTTTTAATATCCTGTATGGCTTTAATTTCCTTATCCTTCTGCTGTGAAGGTGAAAGGAACTGAAGATTATAATTTAGAACTTTATGTACAAATAATCTAATAATATGACAGTATCCATACAACCACTCCCATTGGGGCCCATCAGTGAATTTTACAGTACCGTCATTCTGAAACCTTTCAAAACCGCCCCTGAAAGCGACATCTCCCAGATCGCTTATATTTATAGCGCAAAGCAAAAGGCTGGGTTTGTGTTTTAAAAGTAATTTATCAAAAATAATATATTCATAAAAAGGGTCGCTTCCGGCTATACCACCGTTGATAGTAAACACATTAACATTGCCTGTTAACAACCTGATATTTCTTTCCACTAATTTTAACCATGTTGAATCCTGATCCGTTCCGATTCCCTCGGTATAAGAATCCCCTATTCCCACAATGCGGTATTCTCTTTCTGCTTTTTCTTTAAAATCATTTTTTTCTGCCAAGCCGTCACTATTAGATTTGAAGTAATATTCAAACTCATTGGGGCTCGCAAACCTATGGGTACTGTTGGGTTCATATAAATTAAGCCAACTCTTGGGTGCTGTGAACATTGAATGATACTTCCCGTCAAAATAGGCTAGTTTTTCAATGGGAGTATACATGCCCCCCCACAATCTTAATATCAATTCAACAAGTATGAAAGAAGTTAATAAAGAGTAAAGCAGCAATCTGATATTTGACTTTGCTTTATCATTAGTTCTTGCCAAACGGAAATATATAAAAAACGCCGATATCAATAAATAGAAAAAAGTGACAATAATCCAATATCCTGTGAAGGCTTCAAGTCTAAAAAAATAAAATAAAATAGCCTGCACAAAAGAAATCCCGAGAAAGACTATTGAAATCCAAAAAAAAGAAGTGGTGTGTTTTTTATTCAAAATAGATGGAATGGCATATCAGTTAAACCTAAGAATTAACCTATCATCATAAATTGCATTCAGAAGATCATTATTTTCTTTATTTTCAGGATTTATCTTATTCGAATATACAACTATTACAAAT
>Ga0265297_10011710_pt1 | contig 10679 bp, 11 predicted proteins | sample Munlanlwell13791_FD_192502 | JGI IMG/M metagenome (GOLD analysis project Ga0265297, IMG submission 192502) | Leachate microbial communities from a municipal landfill in Southern Ontario, Canada - Leachate well 137-91 | ecosystem: Engineered > Solid waste > Landfill > Unclassified | place...
ATATTACTCTGCTTCTTTTCAATTGTCAATACATCATGAGCCGGCAGACGGATTCGAACCCCCGACCTACTGTTTACAAAACAGTTGCTCTACCACTGAGCTATGCCGGCTTGTCTTCTTGAGAAGGTTTTTTCTTCAAAGATGTTTTGATGTCTTTCCAGTATTCATCGGGCCTTCTTTTCTTTTCCGCTCTCTGCTTCAATCTTTGCGTCAAGCTCAACACCTTGTTATCGGCCCTCAAGAACAAAATCCTCACCCTTAAAAGAAATTTGTGCAGAGAATTCTCCCAAACAACCGATTTTTCTTTAAGATATGACCTGGCCTTGCTTTCCTCGTTTCTGATTATTTTTTTAACGTTCTGAAAATAGTCCTTTTCCGGCAAAGCGATGACTTCCGGCGTCTTTCTCAGGACGAAGCAAACCATGCCCGCAAAACTCAAGACAAAGGTTATTTGCAAAAGTATTTCAGAATTCATATCTTACAAACCTTTTTACCAGGATATTCTCCCCTGTTTTCGCAATGCATTCGTTAATCAAATTCTGGATTGTTTTGGTATCATCCTTTATCCAGGGCTGATTAACCAGACAATTTTCCTTTTTATATTTCTCCAGCTTGCCCTTGACTATTCCCTCGGCTATTTCCTTGGGCTTGTTCAGGGCCCTGGCCTGCTCTTCATAAATCTCTTTTTCTTTGCTCAATATCTCTTTTGGAATGTCTTCTTCTTTGACGAAAAGAGGCCTCATTGAAGCGATTTGCAGGCAAAGCTCGTGAGCCAGGTTCTGAAAATCTTCCGAACGGGTGACGAAATCTGTTTCGCAAGCCAGCTCAAGCATTACTCCCAATCTCTTGTTTGAATGAACGTAAACATCGACAATCCCCGCTCCCACGCTTCTTTCCCCTTTCTTCTGGGCCACGGCCTCTCCTCTTTTTCTCAATATTTCCTTGGCTTTTTCAAGGTCTCCCTGGGATTCTTCCAGGGCCTTCCTGCAGTCAGCCAGAGAAATTCCTGTTTCCTCCCTGAGTTTTTTGATTAATTCAACGTCTGCCATAAATTGATATATATTTTATCCTTTTAACACTTCCTGGACTTTGTATAAAATGTATTCGATGGAAGTGAAAGCGTCGTCGTTGGCCGGAATGGGATAATCGATTGTCGTCGGGTCGGTATTGGTGTCAACCACGGCAATGACCTTAACCCCGGACTTCTTGGCCTCCTTTACCGCAATACTTTCCTTGTCCGCGCTCAGGACGAAGACAGCGGCCGGCATTTCTTCCATGTCTTTGATTCCCCTGAACTTCATCTCCATCCTGTCCAGCTCTTTCTGAATGCTCAATCTTTCTTTCTTGACGTACTTCTTTTCGAATTCCGGGTCCTTGGTCTTGTTCTCCAAATCCTTAAAATAGTTTATCCTCTTTCTTATTTCCTTGAAGTTAGTGAAGGTTCCGCCAATCCACCTCTCGCTGACGAAAGGAGAATTGCAGGCCCTGGCCACCTCCTCAATCAAATTCCTGGTCGCCACCTTGGTGCCCACGAAAAGAACCGTTTTGCCCTCCTGCTTTATCTGCTTTAAGGCTTCAAGGGCGTCTCCCAGCTTCTCCGCGGTCTTCTCCAAATCAATCAGATAAATCTTGTCTTTGATTTTGGCGACGTAGTCCTTCATCTTGGGATGAAGCTTTGATTTCTTGTGCCCGAAACCAAGACCGGACTTGATCATTTCTTCTATTGAAATATTGTATTCTTTTTTTGCGGTTTCTAAATCCATAATACCTAAATATATATCATAAATGGAAATTAAAGGCAAGAGCTCTTGATTTTAAACAAGTTTTCTGATAATATCTACCCATATGAAAAAAGATATTCATCCCAAATACTTTGAAAAAGCGAAGGTCCGCTGTTCTTGCGGAGCTGTTTTCGAAGTAGGTTCCACCCAGGAAAACATGGAAGTGGAAATCTGCTCAAAATGCCATCCTTTCTATACGGGAAAAGAAAGAAGCTCTGGCCAGGTGGGCCGGGTCCAGAAATTCAAGCAAAGAATGGCTAAGAAGAAGTAACTATGGAGCAAAAATTCAACGCTGTAATCATGGAGATTAGAGCAGGAGTGGGCGGAGAAGAAGCCGCTCTTTTCGCCAATGATTTGTACAGAATGTATTCTCGCTATGCCCAGAACAACGGCTTCAAAACCCAGACCCTCGACTCCCAGGGAACGGACATCAAGGGGCTGAAGCAGGTTATCTTTGAAATTTCCGGAGAAAACGCTTACGACAAATTGAAAAACGAAGCAGGCGTCCACAGGGTGCAGAGAATTCCCAGAACAGAAAAATCGGGCAGGGTCCACACTTCCACGGCCACGGTAGCGGTACTGCCCAAGCCCAGCAAGACCCAGATTGACATCAAGCCCCAGGATATAAGGTTCGAGGTTTGCAAGGCATCGGGCCCGGGCGGACAATACGTCAATAAAAGAATGACGGCCGTAAGAATGGTGCACATTCCGACCAACCTGGCCGTCACTTCCCAGTCGGAGAGAAGCCTGCAGCAAAACAAAGAAAACGCCCTTTCCATCTTGTCGGCAAGATTATTGGAACAAAAAGAAAAAGAACTGGAAAAAGAACTGGGCGGAGCAAGAAGGTCCCAGATAGGAACCGCGGGAAGAGAGGAAAAAATAAGAACGTATAATTTCCCCCAGGACCGGGTGACCGACCACAGGATAAACAAAAGCTGGCACGACATCGAGTCAATCATGGAGGGAAAAATAGACAAAATGCTCAATGCTTTATCAAAGAGTTAATCTATTGACAAAACACCACATTATTGTTATTGTATCTTCGGTATTAAAATGCTCTTTTCCAAGGAAGATGCTGCGAGGGCGATGTACAGAAAAATAGCCCTGATAAGAAAAAAAGGGCTGTACTATCCGGGGCTCGCGCAAGCGCTTGACCTCGTTGAGAAAAAAATCGCCGGCGGAGAGATGCCGTTAAAATGGCATACCGATATGGGGCTCGTCATCGACGCCCTTTTCACGGAAGTACAGTACAGAAGACCACGCGATCGCTGCGTCTACGGTCTCACCAATGACGCAATAGGCCTCATCGAAAGGACGGTTCCATCCGCCCTTATTTTTTTGCTTGCTCAAGAATTTCAATGTCTTTCTGGTATTCATTGGCCCTGGCCACAACGCTTCGGCCATAGAACTCTTCCTGCTTGGTCCAGGAGCCTCCGGAAAAATATCTCATAGCCGCCCTGAATTCGTTCTGGGCAGCTCCATTATCTCTCAAAAGAAGGCCAGCGGCCAAAAAGGCGTCATTAACGCTCCAGGGATTGGCCGGCCTGCCGGTAATCTCCGAAACCTTTGCCCGATAAAGATTCCAGGTTGAAGGAATGAACTGGGCCGGGCCCATTGCTCCTCCCCAGCCATAAGGAACGCCCTTTGAGTACAAAGGCATCCAGCAGGAAACAGGAGTTTTCGTCGCTTCCATTCCCAGTTCTTTGGTTATCTCCAAAAACAAGGTGGCGTCTTTGGGGCTCATCACTCTCTGCTTGGCATTTCCCTTCAAATCGGTTCCGCTTCCGGTGGTGAAGTTGGTGACATAGCACTGGCCCACATTTCCGCCGAATTTACCGTTATTGTAAGATTCCTGGTGGATTATGGCCAGAAGAAACGCTGCCCTGACGCCGGTAATGCTTTCCACGCTCTTAGCTATTTCCACCGCTTCCCCGAATTCAATCCCCCCTTCCTTAATGCCCACCAGTTCAAAGATACGCTTGCTGATTTCCGCTGCCTGCTTCTCAATCTCTTCCTTTTCCTGAAGCTTGGCCTGGTATTCTTTTTCAGTCAGTCCGAGATAATATTCCCTGTCTTCCTTGGTTTTGGCGCTTTCCTCTTTCTTAATTCCCTGAATAATGACCAGGTTCTTCAGTTCGTCGGTTTCTTCTTCCAAAGAAACTTTTTTTGTTCTCAAGCCGTCCTCCAGGTCCTGAAGATTCAAAAGCACCTCTTTGTTCTTGACGCTGAGGGTTTCCAAATAAATCATATTGTCGAAAAACTGGGATACCGTGTCGCTTGAAATCATTATTTCCAAAAAATCTTTTTTGTCTTCTTTCTGGACCGCCCGCAAAATCTCGGCCACTTTTGCTTTTTGACCGTCAATATCCTCGGAGGTCTGAACAATGGAGCTCTCCGTATCGTCAATTTGGAACCCCAGGCTTTTAATGGAAATGTTCGACTGGTAAATCTGGTAATCCAAGTCCTTTATTTTCTTGTTAAGGGTGGAAATTTGATTTTGGAGGGTCTGCTTCTTTTGGCCCGTTTCCGAAATTTCCTGCTGGACCTTGGCTCCTTTCTGGTTCAGGTATTCCAGGCATTGATTGCATAAATTCTCGCATTCTTCTTCCGAGAGCTTGTCGCACTCCTGCTCCCAGCTCCCTGTTTCGCAAAGCTTCTCCAAGTCATAGCTCGTTTCCCCCAAAGCGGAAAAAAGTGGCGTAATCAACGCCGCGAGAAGAAAAAACAGGAAAACAATTTTTTTCTTTTTTAAAAACATCTTAAAGCGATTATTTCTTCTCTTCCCCTGTCGGTTCTTCTTTGGTTTCTTCTTTCTTCTCTACTTCGGGCAGTTTTTCTTCAACGGGCTGAGCAAGCTCTTCTTCAACCTTTTCCGGCTCAACCACCTGAACCACTATTTCTTCGGGATTGTCAAGAACAGCCACTCCCGGCGGAAACTTGATGTCTTTAACCAAAATGAAGTCGTCGAATGTTTCCAGCTTGCCGACGTTCACCTTTATTTTACTCGGCAAATCCTTAGGCAGGGCCTTGATGCTCAATTCCTTAACGTTGGTAATCAGGGTTCCTCCCAGATTCTTGACTGCCGGGGCCTCTCCCTCTATTTCCAAAGGAACTTCCGTTTCCACTTCTTCCTTAAGATTGGGTTGGTAAAAATCGACATGAACCAGCTCGGCGGTGAAGGGATGCTTCTGGGTGTCGTAAATCAAGACAGAGTATGTCTTGTCGTCCACCTTAAGGGAAATCAGCGTTTCTCCCGCTTCCTTGAAAACCTTGTCAAAATTTTTCTTGTCAACCTGGAGAAGGATGTTTTCCAGGCCCGGGCCGTACAAAACGGCGGGAATCATCCCCGCTTCTCCGGCCTTCTTTCTTGTTTTTGCTTCCAATATATTCATGTATCGTTAATTTATTTTAAACACGTTGGAGAAGAATATCTCGTCCATCTTGAATTTGTCGCCCTCGTTGCAGGTAAAGCAGGTTGAAATGACAAAGCGGTGGGAAGCGGACACGGGCCACAAATCGCCCAAAAAAATCTCAAAGGCCTTCTTGTCGTAAGGGCCGACACAGATGTTGGCGATGTTGTCCTGCGGACACTGGTCATATCTGTAATACTGCCAGCTGGCCTCCTGTTTTTCAAGATAAAAAGGGTAGCAGGAAGAAAAACAGGCTTTCTTGTCCGAAGTATTCTCTATTATGATTATCGCTTTTTCCGCAGGCCCATACTCCCACTTATCGGTACGGATGGTCAAGGCTTCGTAGTTGTCAAAAGGCGATTCTGGCTCCTGTATTGAATAAATGTACAGGAAAATGGAGAAGATAAGCATGGCGAACAAAACGGTGTAGAATACTACTCTCGGTCTTAATTTTTGTTGAACCATAATTATTTATTCTTAAGCTGAAAAAAGCCAAGAATTATTATCTTAAATAATTATACCCTTCCCTCTTTTGTTTGGCAAGGCCTTTGGATCACCTTAATGTTCTCCCTTTCAACCAAATAATTGTCTTTGGCTGCCAAAAGGCCGTTGGTCGAACCCCTCTCCAGCAAGCAGCGCTTGGAATTGGTCAAACCGAGCCTGATGGCGTACTCAATGTCGTAATTTGATTTAATCAATCCGGAAACAAAGCCGGAACCGAAAGAATCTCCGGCTCCTGTCGCATCCACTATATTAAACTTCTTTAGCTTGGCTTCGTAAACCTTTTTTCCGTCGGAAACAACCACCCCTTCCTCTCCCTTGGTAATGACGTTCAGCCCTTTGTGCATCGCGTTTGTTTTAAGGATTATCTCTTGTTCTTTCTTGTAATCAACTCCTGTCAGCAAAGAGGCCTCTTCCTTGTTCAAAAGCAGAATGTCAATCTTGTTCAGGATGTTTCTTAATTTGGCCTTAGCCGTTAATATCTGGGAATTGCCCAGATTGGCCAAAACCTTGATGTCGTTTTTCTTGGCGAAATCAACGATGTCTTCGGTAAGAATGCTTAGCTTGCCGGACAAAGGAGCCAAATAAAACCAAGGGCTTTTAAGCTTTCCCCACTGAATATCCGAGCGCTTAAGCATCTCGGAAGCTCCGCGATAAACCAAAATCGTCCTGTCTTGGCCGGGAATATGGAGAATAACCGAATTATTGGTCGGCTTTGATGCTTTTTTGACAAAAGAGCTGTCAATTCCTGTTTTCTTCAAATACTCGATTATTTCCTTTCCCGGAATATCGTCGCCCACCGAGCCGCAATAAGCAACCTTGAAACCCTGTTTTTTGAATGTCGTGGCCGTGTTCACCCCTCCTCCGCCAAAGCCGAAATACATATCCCTGATGCTGATTTTAGAGCCCAGATTGAAATATATTCCCTTGTCAATAATCAAGTCGGCATTGTCTTTGACCTTTTTCCCGGACAAAGTCAAGGATATGTCCCAGGTGGCCGAACCGAATGTGATGATGTCAAACATAATTTTTTAATTTATTCGTTAACGCAATTTATTGGAAATGCTTAAGATGGTCTTGATGACCGTGTCCGGATTCAAGGAAATGCTTTCTATGCCCTCCTTCACCAAGAACCTGGCGAACTCTGGATAATCGGAAGGGGCTTGGCCGCAGATGCCGCAATACTTGCCTTTCTCGTTGCACTTCTTGATTGTTTTTCTTATCAGCTCTTTGACCGCCTCGTTGTTCTCGTCGCCGATATGGGCCAGGCCTCCGTTGTCCCTGTCCAGGCCCAGAACCAGCTGGGTCAAATCATTGGAGCCGATGCTCATTCCGTCGAATATCTTCAGAAACTCGTCGATCAGGATAACGTTTGAAGGAATTTCGCACATCACGTAAACCTTAAGGCTCTTGTCGTCCAGCTTCACCTCTTTCATGATTTCCCTTGCCTTCTTGCCTTCTTCAACGGTTCGGCAGAAAGGAATCATGACCGAGATATTGGTCAGGCCGTATTCTTCCCTGGCTTTCTTGACAGCCAGGCATTCCAGCTCAAAAGCCGGCCTGAAGCTCGGAGCAATGTAGCGGCAGGCGCCCCTGAATCCTATCATGGGATTGCTTTCCTCTCCTTCAAAATGCTTTCCCCCTATCAGGTTTCTGTACTCGTTGGTTTTGAAATCGGAGAACCTGACAATCACGGGCTTGGGATAAAAAGCGGCTCCTATCTGGGATATGCCCTCGGCCAGCTCATTGACGAAAAAATCAACCTTGTTTTTGTATCCTTTGGTCAAATCCTCTATGGTTTTTATCTCTTCTTTTGACAGTTTTGATTTTATCTTGTTGAAATGAATCAAAGCCAGAGGATGGACTTTTATCTTCTCGGCGATAATGAATTCCTCCCTGGCCAGCCCCACTCCGGATACGGGAAGAAACGATGCCTTGAAAGCTGACTCCGGAGTTCCCAGATTAAGCATTATCTTGGTCGGCAATTCCGGGATTTCATCCAAATTGTATTTTTTCACCTTAAAGGGAACCAGGCCGCTGAACACCCTGCCTTTCAGCTGCGTGCAATCGACTGTTGCCTTCGTTCCTGTTTTAAGCTTCTTGGTCGCTTCCTTGGTACCGACAATGCAGGGAATGCCCAATTCCCGGGAAATAATGGCGCTGTGGCAGGTCTTTCCCCCTTCATCGGTGATAATGGCCGAGGCCTTGACCATGATGCTGTTCCAGTCAGGGTCAGTCATCTTGGTCACCAGTATCTCGCCCTCCTTGAATTCTTTCATTTTTCTCGTATCCAGAATAACCCTTGCCTTTCCCTGGCCGATTTTCTCGCCGATGGCAATGCCGGTCAGCAAGGGCTTGGCCATGGTCTTGATGTCGTATTCCTCGTAAAACCTTCCTTTATCGAGACTGTGAACGGTTTCCGGCCTGGACTGAACGACAAATAGCTTGCCCAATTTCCCGTCCTTGGCCCACTCAATGTCTTGGGGATAGTTATAATGGTCTTCAATCAGGCAGCCCCATTTGGCCAGAGTCAGGACTTCGTCTTCGGTCAAGGAAAATCTTGCCTGGTCTTTCTCTGCCACATCCGCTTCCTTGAGCCCTTCTTTGGAGCCGTAAACATATTTTTTTGTCTTCCTTCCCAGGTTCCTTATGATAATCGGCCTGAATCCTTTTTTCAAAGTGGGCTTGAAAACGTAAAAATCATCCGGCGTAATCCTGCCTTTGACAATCAGCTCCCCTATGCCGAAAATCGAGCTTATATGGACGACGTCTTTGAACCCTGTTTCCGTATCAATGGTAAACATTATTCCCGAAGAAGCCAAGTCGCTTCTGACCATTTTCTGCACGCAGGAAGCGAGATAAACTTCCAGCTGTTTGAATCCTTTCTCGTGCCTGTAGGAAATGGCCCGGTCGGTGAAAAGCGAAGAATATGATTTTAAGATTGCTTCCATCAGCTTCTTCCCGCCCTTGACGTTAAGATATGTTTCGTGCTGGCCGGCGAAAGAAGCGTTGGGCAAGTCCTCGGCCGTGGCCGAAGAACGCACCGCCACGTCAGCGTCAGCGCCGTATTCTTTGCAAAGTTTTTCATAGGCCCTGATTATGTCTTTTTCCAAATCCAAAGGAAATTTCCCGGAAAGAAGCAGGTTTCTGGCTTTTCTTCCGGTTTCCTGAAGATTGGCCAGATTCTTCGGATTAAAAGTTGAAAAAATTTCTTTCAGTTTTTCGTCAAAGCCGTTGTACTTGAGAAAAGACAGGTAAGCATGGGCCGTGGTCGAGAATCCGTTGGGAATGTTGATTCCTTTCGGCGTCAGCAAAGAATACATTTCTCCCAGAGAAGCGCTCTTGCCCCCGACCTGGCCCACATCCTTCTTCCTGATTTCCGAAAAGAATAAAACATTTGCTTTTTCCATGATAAAATAAATTAGCCGAACAGGTTTATTAGGCTGAGAATCAAAAAAATGATGATGAAAATGATGTCCAGGATGAAAATGAGAAAGCTCATACTATTAAACTTTTAATTGCTTTTATAGCCCGTTCGGGGTCCGGATAATTGGGTATTTTGTTTTCCTCCAGATAATTGACCGCTTCTTTTACCAGCGGCCCGCCGACAAAACAACAGACAATCGGTTTTGAAGGGAATTCTTTTTTCAGTCCCGCGATAATTTTAGCATTTTTAAGAGGTTCTGTCATTATCTGCACGCTTTGGATTACGAGAAGGCCGTTAACTTCTCTTGCCTCCAAAAGAGCCCTGATTGCCGCCTCGTACCGTTCGCTCAGGGCGTCGCCCATGATATCCAGGGGATTTCTTTTGATTAGCACCTTTTCCAGCCTCTTGTCCTCGTTCAATTTTTCGATTGTCTCTTTTCTAAGCTCGCTGACTTCTATGCCCAGGTCTTCGCAGAAATCAACGGCCAAAACCCCCAGCCCCCCGCCGTTGGTGACAATGCCGATTCCGTTCCTGCATCTTTCCGAAAAAGACAGGGCCTTGCCGACATCCAAAAGCTCTTCCAGAGAATCAACCTGAACCATTCCCGCTTGCCTGAAAACCGCCTGGTAGGTTTCGTAGTCGCCGACCATGGAGCCGGTGTGCGTGGAGACCGCTCTTTCCCCCATTTTGCTCCGGCCGGCTTTCAAAACCACGATGGGCTTGGAAATTTCTTTGGCTGTTTCAAAAAATTCTCTTCCTTTTTTCACCCCCTCAAGGTACAGAAGAATGACTTTGGTTTCTTTGTCGTCTTTCAAATACGAAAGCAACTGGGTCAAATCAACCTGGGCTTCGTTCCCGTAAGAAACGATTTTGGAAAAGCCGAGGTTGAAATCGATGCTCTTGTCAATCAAAGCATTGGCCAGAGAGCCTGACTGGGAAAGAAAAGCAATGTTCCCTTTTTGGGGAGACAAGGGAGAAAAAGAAACGTTTAAATTATTGTTAAGATTAATGACGCCGAGGCAGTTCGGGCCGATCAGAGGGATTCCGGCTTTTTCAACCATTTCCCTTAATTTATTTTCTCTTTGTTTTCCCTCTTCTCCTGATTCCTGAAAACCGCTGGAGACGACGATGATTCCCTGAACTTTCTTTTGGCAGCACTCTTCAACAACTTCCAAGACAACTGAAGCCGGAACAGCGACAACGGCCAAATCTATCTTTTCCTTTATGTCAATGATTTTCTTGAAGCAGCTCATCTGGAAAACTTTCTCCCTGAAGGGATTGACGCAGAAAATCTTGTTCTGGCCCTGCATTAAATTCTTAACCAGGCCCGCGCCCACGGTTTTTTCCTCCTCGCTCGCTCCGATAACGGCTATGCTTGATGGATTGAATATCTTGTCTAAATTCATACTATAATCTTGAAATCAACTATTAAAACCTCTTCTTTGTTGCCTATGACCGGATTGAAATCTATTGACTTAATCATTCTTTCCTTCAAAGAAAGCTTTGATAAACGAACCAGCAAATCAACCAGTTTCTCCTTGTTCACGCCTTCGCCCCTGA
>Ga0265297_10011712_pt1 | contig 10677 bp, 9 predicted proteins | sample Munlanlwell13791_FD_192502 | JGI IMG/M metagenome (GOLD analysis project Ga0265297, IMG submission 192502) | Leachate microbial communities from a municipal landfill in Southern Ontario, Canada - Leachate well 137-91 | ecosystem: Engineered > Solid waste > Landfill > Unclassified | place...
AACCGCAGCCAGATATGATGCAAAGATTATAAATGCAAAAGTAAGTCCTCCAAAGATATAGATGGCATATTCCGGAAGTGAAGTGGTGGCAAAAAATGCAAATCCGGCAAGACCTATTACCGGAATTAATATTACAAGTATTAGCTGTATAACTATTCTGATGCCAATAATCAACATAAGAATTACAAGCATCATTGTTTTCTGAAGATTTAAAATTACAGTCGTGCAGCTTTTTACAACTCCGGCCATAACGCCCTCTTCGTCAATAACAATAAAATATTCGGAAAAAGTAAAAAGAATATTTAAAACAATTCCGACAATAAAAATTGTAATTATTAATGGAAGAAAGGTTTCAAAGGCGGACATTCCAAAATTTCTGACAATTGTTGATATAATCCCGAAAATGGAAAGTATATTGAATGTACGCATCATCAGCGAATATTCAAAAAGCTGTAAAAACCGCAGCAGCCCGAACTGCAGACCTTCCAAAAGATTAACGGTCTGTCCGTTTTTTCTGCGTGCTATAACCTGAATCATAGAAGATTCAAGTATAACGGGTGCAAGCATATAAATAATAAAAACAATTATCGCGGTAATTATGATAGGACCGGTCAGAGAAAAATTATTTCTTAAAAAATCAATTACGGTTCTTCCAACCTGAGAAGTAAAACTCGTTGAATTGGTGCTGAAAATAGGTGAGGTCTTAAAAGCCATTATCTGATAAGTCGTGTAACATATGCCAAAAACAGTGGTTATAAATGAGGGCAGCAACCCGTACCAGAGAATCATTTTTTTGTTATTCTGAGTAAACTGCCAGGCTTCGTAAATTCTCTCTTTATAATTCATGAAGGAAATGATGATTACCTGTTTATTTTAAATCTTGCAGTCCTTAAGTCAAGGATGATGAGGTTTAACTTTGACAACGGACAAAGTAAAGAATTATATTTGTTCAGGTAAATAAAAACCAATTTGAAGATGGCTGACCTTATTCAACAGATAGTGAACGGCAAACTGATTTGGGAAAACATCATTGAGCCTACTGATAAAAGCATAGATTATCTTTCAAAAAAACATAAATTCCATCATTTGGATCTTGAAGACTGTCTTTCCAAAAGGCAGAGGCCAAAGATAGATGAATATGAAAAATATCTATTTATTGTTTTGCAGTTCCCGTATTTCAGCAAATCAAAAAATTGTATAAAAACGGATGATATCAAGATTTTTATCGGTCCGACTTATGTTATTACGGTTCATTCGGGCAACAGAATACTTGGTGAAATTTTTGAGAAAACAAAAAGACGAAACAAAATGAAAGTAAAATATATGGGTCAAACTTCAGGTTATCTTCTTTATAATATTTTGGATGATATGTTCTCGGAGTCTTTCAAAGTTTATGAAGATATTGCCGGCAGAATTGAGGATATTGAGGAGGATGTTTTCGATATTAAGGATACCCGGGACATGCTCAAGGACATTCTTTCGTTAAAAAAGGACATTATTACTTATAAAAGAATAATTATTCCTGAAAGAACGATTGTGGCTCAGCTTGAACATAAGAATAAAAAGTTCCTTCCGGAAACTCTTGAAGTGTATTTTGATGATGTGGTTGATAAAGTTGAAAAACTGCATTTGCTTCTTGGAACATCGTGGGAGGTTGTAAGTTCTCTGCATGAGACAAATGAATCTATAGTATCGCACAATACAAATAACATCATTAAAGTGCTCACAACCATTTCCGTCGTGATGATGCCACTTACATTTATTACCGGGTTTTACGGTATGAATATTGTCGGCCTTCCTGCTGCCGAACATCCGCTGGCTTTTGCTATTATACTGGGGATTCTTGTTACAATTGTCGTTTCGATGATTGTTTTTTTTAAGCTCAAGAAATGGATTTAAATTATTTTGAGTTTTTTTTGTTTTTATCTTTTTGTTTATCGCATAAATTAACTCTTTTTTTCTGCAGGTTTAAAATTGTTTTCTGCATGTCGGTAATAAGATCTGCAACTTCTTTAAGTGAATATTTGCCGCCTTTTCTTGCATATTCCAGAAGACGCATGCTTACACTCTGATAAAGACGGTATGAAAGAGTGTCGTTAATTGTATTCTTTTTTCCGTAGATGGGGTGGAGCGTGAACCGCGGTGAAATATGAGTTTTTTTAAACACTATTTTTGCAGGTTCTTCATTAGGGATTGGTTTCCAGGACATTTTATTTTTGGTTATTTATTTTAAAGAAACTTTAATTGGTAATTTCATTCCGTTTCCGTTGAGCCATGTAATTTTTTCAATAACCGGAGAGAAATATTCTTCATATAATCCGGCGGTTGAAGGCGCTTTTAATGTAAACACAAAGTGGCCTTTTTGCCCCGGACCGACCCGGTTTTCTTTTAAATATCCCATTCTTGTTGAATTGGTGAATGCGCTTGTTCTGTCGCGAGGATTATCCGCACCGAGCGAAATACGCTGATCGCCGAAATTGCGCCAGATAGTGTTGCCTGTGTTTTTAAGCGTAACAATTGCCGTCATTTTATCACCCGATTTTATAACAGTTGTTGGAACCGCAATATCAATAAGTTCATAAGCAAAAAAAGGTTTTTCAATAATAACGGGAATATTAATTTCTTCTTCAGGTTTTTCTGAGCCGTTTACTACCGGTTTAAAAGAAATATATGAAAATCCCGGATTTGTTTTTGTAATTGCTGTAACTTTAAAAGTGCCTGTTTTGCCGGGCTCAACTGATGTTTCTTTTAAAGAGGCGGAAACAAGAGTATAGCTGTTTTTCAAAAAAGCATTTGTATCCAGTTTGAGCCTTGTATCTTTTGTCCATGCTGTTTTGCCGATATTTTTTATTTTAATTTCAAATTCGGTTTTTTTATCAGGTGAAAGCGTAATCGGGTCTTTAGGGCTAATGTATCCAAATGCGGAATTATTTTCATACGATTTTTCAACGTTGGCGTAATTAAAATCTCCATTTAAAGCAGCAACATCTTTTCGTATCTGAGGGAACAGTTTTATAATATTTTTCCCTGGGCAGCTTGTTGCCATAATATCGCTGTGTCCGAAAATATTCGGAAGTTTTTTTCCTCTGAAATAACTTTCCCCCATAGGATCTATTCCGTATATTTTTGATTTTTCGGCAATAAACAGTTCAAGAGTTCTTAAGGATTCAGGTGTTAAATCGCTGTCATTATAATTTCCAAGAACGGCAATCCCTATCGACCCTCTGTTTCCGGGTCCTGCATGCGCGCCAATAACAGATTCGCCTCCGTACCTACCCTCATAAATGTTTCCTTTTGTATCAACAATATAATTATAGCCGATATCTCCCCATCCGCGTGTAATTGCATGATAATAATATAAATCTTTCATCACCTTAACAGGATCATCAAGGTTTTTAGTAGTTGCAGTATGATGAATAATTATTTTTGTTATTTTTTCGGGATACTGAAGCGGCCATGTTAAATCATCACCATTTGAATTAATTTTTACAATTTTTTTAAGAATCAGCTCTGGTGCATATCGAAGGTAAAAATCCGAAGCAAGTTTTACAAGCTGTGGCTCCGGATTATCAGGATTATATATGCGTAAATCTTCATAAGCGCCCCACTTTGCCCGGGATATAATTTTATTCGAAGCAGCATCTGCGTTGTTAAATGAAACAAACAGAGAGAGAAGGATTGAACAGATTACTCCAAGGGCCAAAATTTTCCTCATGCTTTTGTATTTATTTTTCTCATCATTATAACAAATTTTGGCTTTTTGTTCAATTGCGGATTAAGAAAAAAAGTTGACAATATCCAAATTGTTGCATTAAACTATTTACGATTTCAATAATGATTTATTTTCAGCTTCCGGGTTTTAATATCCACCGGATCGCTTCAACTTTGTGAGCGTGACTATGATATATAATCTCAAATATAAGAAGTTCAACCAGTTTGGTAAGCTCGTTTTGGAAAAAGAGGGCGAAATTGTCATAAATAAAGACGGTTTTCAGCTTAAGGGCAAAGGAGCTCAGGATACGGGCGAAACAATGAGTTTTTCGGATATGAAAGAATGGCAGACAAAAGAGGATTTTGTATCTTTTGTGTCTTTAAGCAAAGATAAATACGTGCTTTCAAATTTCGGAAATCTTTTTAACGATTATCTTTTGGATTTTGTAAGCGCTAGAAATGAATACCTTATGAAGGCGCTTTTTATGACTGACGGAGAACCTGTTCAGGAATATGAGGGTGATTTTGAGATTTTCAGCAAATATGAAAAAAGTTTAAGCCACGGCCACGGCAAATTTAAAATTTTTGAAAACAGCATGGTTATAGTGCCTGACAGCCGCGATGCTTTCGCCATTTCATTTAACTTTTTAAAAAGGGTCGATATTGATGAGGAATTTTATGAAATTCATATGTTTTTGGATCAGGGTTTTATTATCCATATTAAACGTCTTGGTACGAATTTTGAGGAATTTAACGAGAAAATCGGCGAAGTTCAGCAGAAAATGTACCAGAAAATAGTAGACGATTTAAAAGAGATACTTCTTGAGTTTGATTCTGCAACACTTATAAAACTGGCTTATGAAATGAAAAAGGGAAAAGCCGTTAGCATGAAAAAAATTAAGAAAATGAACGAAAAACTGCCGCAGGCAATGAAAGATATAGTTCTTCAAGATGAGCTTGCAAAAAAGCACTTTGAAACATTTTCCAAAATGACCGATGAAGAAAATATTTTTCTTGGAATAAGCACTGAAAAACCTAAACATCAGCCTATCGGGCTGGATTTAACATATTCAACCTGGTATTTTATCGCAATTCCGGAAAAGAACATTGTTGTTGCCGAAATCACAAACGGAGGATACCGAGGCGCTTATTTCTTCAGAATAATTATGGAAAAAGGAGATCCGACGGAAAAAATTGAAGAGAAGCTGCTTGAGTTAAACCAGGCTTTGTTGAAGATGAAATTCGTCACAACAGCATTTTATAAAGATAAAAGAGAGCTAAGACGAAGCATTTATCGCTTTGCATTACGCAAACTGCCGTATTTAAGATTACTAAGAAGATCTTATGTGGGCCGTTTAACTCCTTTTAACGAAATAGACTGGGATAAAAGGTTTGAGGATATTTTAAGAAAGGCGGAGATTGTAGCTGATCTTCAAATTTTAGATGCAAAATAAATTTTGATTTTTAAAAATATTACGGTAATATTGTTTTACAAATCTTTAACCATTTTAATATGTCAGAAGTAGTTTTAAATGACTCCAATTTTGCTGCGGAAGTAGGAGCTTCAAAGGGAGTATTTATGGTGGATTTTTTCGCCACCTGGTGCGGTCCGTGCAAGATGCTGGGGCCTGTTGTTGAGGAAATTGCAAAAGAATATGAAGGAAAAGCCAAGATAGGAAAAATGGATGTCGATGAAAGCCACAATACAGCTGGCCAATTCGGCGTTCAGAGCATCCCGACAATTGTATTCTTTAAAGACGGAAAAGAAGTCGACAGAACAATAGGTTTCCAGAGCAAAGATGCGCTTGCGGCAAAAATAGATTCATTAATGTAATAGTGTTTGAATTTAATTTTTAATAAAATTTAATATGGCTACCGTAATCGAATTTAAAGAACAATTGCTTAATTTTAAATGGAAAATGGGGCTTGGGATAGCCGGAATCGTTGTCCTTGTTCTAATAATAATGGACGGATTTGTATCAATCCCGGCAGGACATGTGGGCGTTATTTTTGATCAGGGAAGCGGGGTAATGGAAGATGAACTTGATGAAGGTCTGCATTTAAAATTTCCGTTTTGGCAGAGCGTAACGGTTTTGGATGCAAGAACTCAGGAATACACAATGAGTATAGCAACGGAAGAAGGCCAGATTGAGGGCGACGACAACATTGAATCAAGAACTAAAGACGGACAGGTTGTTTGGATCGATGCCACTATTCTTTTCCACATCGATAAAACGGAAGCTGATAATATTAAAAAAGATCTAGGCTCAGAGGAAGAATATATGACAAAAATTATCAGGCCTAGAGCGCGAGAAGTTATTAGAACTGCTGCAGCAAAATATAATGCTCTGGACCTTGTTTCCGAAACAAGAATGAATGTTGTAAAAGACATGGAGGATATGCTTACTGATGCTTACGGCAAACATAATATTGTTCTTGAGGAAGTTGTTCTTAGAAACGTAACTTACTCAGCTGAATTTGCCGATGCCATCGAGCAGAAAGAAGTAGCGCGCCAGTTAATTAAAACAGCGGAGTATCAAAAGGAACAGGCAACTGAGCTTAAAGAAAAGCGTATTATTGAAGCTGAGGCCGAAGCACAGGCTATTACATTAAAAGGAGATGCTCTGCGAAATAATCCTGAAGTAATTCAGCTTGAGTTTGTTAATAAACTTGCGCCGAATATTACATGGGGAATTATGCCGGACACCATTGCTCCACTTATTAATTTGCAGAAGCCTTAAAGGTTTCCTTTTTTGGAGACCTGGGTTTTGGCAGAAGAAAAAGATATAAAATCGTTGCAATGACGGTTAATATTGAGCTGTATCCGAATGCATATGTTGCACCGAAAACTTCCCATAAATAACCGGCTATGGCACTTGCCGGGAATGCGCATATACCAACGATAAAATTATAAATCCCGTTCGCGGTTGCGTTATACTCGAGTGGAACATTTTGGCTTATATAAGCTTTGGATACTCCTACATTAAAGGCGAAGAAAAGCCCGTAGAGTACAAATACTATAACCGTAAATTCAATCGGGATATTAAACATAAACATTAAACATGCACCCAGAAAGAATAAATTTCCGATAATTAAAGCAAAAATTTTGCCGATTTTATCGGCAAGCTGTCCTGCCGGTATTGAAATTGCAGCATAAATAATTGTATAAATTAAATAAACCATCGGAAGAAATTCAATAGGCAAACCGACATTCTGCGCTCTTAAAATAAAGAATGCATAACTTATATTGCCAAATGCAAAAATAAAAGTGGGAAGCAAAAAGTACTTAAATCTTTTTGGCAATTTTAAAACAGCATGAAAGCTAATAGTTTTTTTACTGGATTCTATCTTTTTATCTTCTTTAACTTTAACGATTGAAAGAATAAATGCTATTAAACCCGGGATAAATGCTATTAGAAATAACGGCATATAATTTGTGGGCATATAGTGAAGAAGTATTGTAAGCATTACAACACCCGTAACCGCTCCCATTGTGTCCATCATTCGCTGAAAACCGAATGCTCCTCCGTAGTTGCGGGCTGAGGTTGACCCGGCTATTAATGCATCTCTCGGTGGTTCGCGCAGGCCTTTGCCCGTTCTGTCAAAAAGCCTAAGTAAAAACACATGCCACCAGGCTGATGCAAAAATAAAGAAAGGCTTAACAAAGGCAGGAATCCCGTATCCAAGAACGACGAAAATTTTACGTTTTTTAATTTTGTCCGATATATACCCTGAAAAAACTTTTAATAAACTCGAAAATCCTTCCGCAATACCTTCAATAAAGCCTATAAACCCCATGCTTAATCCAAGGGTATTAACGAAAAATATCGGAAGTATCGGCATAAGCATTTCGCTGGAAACATCAGTAAAATAGCTCACCCAGCTGAGCCATAAAATGTTATTATTTTTCTTTTTTGGTGTTGTTTTTTTACTTTTCATTTATTTTGATTTTTTTCTTCTTGTTTATTTTATCATAAAAACCCAAAATTGTCTTGCCAAAAGCGTTAATATCTGTTATTTTTTTTGTACATAATAATTTTTTAGAAAAATTTTATTAAAAAATATGCCTGTCTGTTTCTAAGTTGAAATACACTTTTAGATGGATGGGACTCTACTTATCTAACGCCCATATATATGAAAAGAGCTGAGAAAAAAGAAATTATTCAGAAGAACGCAGTGCATCCAAAAGATACCGGTTCTCCGCAGGTTCAGATTGCAATTCTTACTGAAAGAATTGATCAGGTTCAGAAACACCTTGAAGAACACGACAAGGACAATCATTCAAGAAGAGGCCTTCTGATGATGGTTGGAAAAAGAAGAAAACTTTTGAATTATCTGAGACTGAACGATAAGGATCAGTATGAAAAATTAGTTGATAAACTAAATTTAAGAAAATAATTAAAAACCCTAAGAAGGGGCTAAAGAAAGAGCTTAAGTCACAGGTTTAAGCGAAATAAATGAAGAAAAATTATTTCGTTTGCGCTTGTTACTTACGGCTCGCTCGCGGGTTCCTTTAAAGGGTTAATATATAACCCAATTTATTATGAAATCACAGGAGTTTTCTTATGATTTCGCCGGAAGAAATTTAACTTTTTCCACCGGTGAGTTTGCGCTGCAGGCAACAGGATCTGTTGTTGTAGGGCTCGGGGATACACGCATACTTGCGACAGCTGTAATGAGCGATCAGTCGCGTGCAGGAGTGGATTTCTTCCCAATGTCGGTCGACTATGAAGAGAGATTTTACGCCGCAGGTAAAATCAAAGGTTCAAGATTTGTAAAAAGAGAGGGCAGACCTTCCGATCAAGCAGTTTTAAACAGTCGTTTGATTGACCGACCTATCCGACCTTTATTCCCCAAGGGAATGACAAATGAAGTTCAGATTATGTGTACCGTGCTTTCCACAGACCAGGAAACCGATCCCGCTCCTATTGCCATTACTGCAGCTTCTGCTGCATTAATGATTTCCGGAATGCCTTTTAAAGGCCCGGTAGCGGGTGTTCACGTCGGACTTGTAAACAATGACGGCAAAGATGAACTGATTGTAAATCCTACTTATAAACAGGTTCAGGAAGGAAAGCTGGATTTAACTGTTGCAGGCACAAAAGATGCAATTACAATGGTTGAAGCAGGAGCATATGAGGTTACCGAAGAATTAATGCTTGAAGCTCTTGAAATGGCACATAAACATATTAAAAAGATCTGTATTCTTCAGGAAGAATTTGCAGCACAGTTCAAAAAGAAAGAACTTGAATATTTGGTTGTAAAACCTTCTGAAGAAGTAATAGATGCGGTTAAATCTTTTATAAGCGACGAAATGCTTGATGAGATTAACGGCAAAACAAAAGCTGAAGTAAAAGATAAAAAGCATGATCTTGAGGTGAAAATGCTTGAGCACTTTAAAAAAGATATTGAGGATGCAAAATATCCTGAGGGCGACTTAAAAGGTGCTCTGCTCGGACTTGTTGAAAAGAGAATGAGATACAACATCGTTCAGAAAGGTTTGCGTCTGGACGGAAGAAAAGTTGATGAAATCCGACCAATTCAGTGCAAAATCAATTTACTTCCCCGCACTCACGGTTCAGCATTATTTCAGAGAGGGGAGACACAGGCGCTTTCCATTACAACTCTTGGCGCTCCCGGAGCTGCTATGATTGTTGATACGATGGAAGAAGAAATCACAAAGAGATACATGCACTTCTACCAGTTTCCACCATATGCGGTTGGTGAAGTTAAGCCAAACAGAGGTCCTTCAAGAAGAGACATCGGCCACGGCGCCCTTGCAGAAAGAGCACTTGTTCCGGTTCTTCCTAAGAAAGAAGACTTCCCTTATACAATGCTCGTAGTTTCGGAAATCTTATCATGCAACGGATCAAGTTCGATGGCTTCCGTCTGCGGATCAAGCCTTTCATTGATGGCTGCCGGTGTTCCTATAAGAAAGCCGGTTGCGGCAATCGCGATGGGACTTGTAACAGACGGCGAGGGCAAATACCAGATATTAACGGATATCCAGGGAATGGAAGATTTTGCAGGTGATATGGACTTTAAAGTAGCCGGAACAGACGAAGGAATCACTGCACTTCAGATGGATATTAAAATCAGCGGCCTTTCAATTGAATTAATGAAAGAAGCTCTCGGAAGAGCAAAAGCTGCAAGAATGGAAATCATGGGCAAAATGAACGAAGCTCTTGCAGAACCAAAGAAAGAGCTTTCACAGTATGCTCCAATGATTACTTCATTCAAGATTGATCCTGAAAAAATCCGCGAAGTTATCGGAAAAGGCGGCGAAACTATTCAGAAGATTATCGCTGACTGCGGAGTGGAAATTGACATTGAAGATGACGGACTTGTAATGATTACCGCTCCTAAACAGGAAAACGGCAACTGCGCATTACAGAGAATCAAACAGATAACTTACGTACCGCAGGTAGGGGACGTGTTCGAGGGGCCTGTTACAAGAATTATGGATTTTGGATGCTTTGTGGAATTTATACCCGGCAGAGAAGGCCTTGTACATATATCTCAGCTTGCATTTGAAAGAGTAAACAAAGTAGAAGACGTTGTTAAGTCCGGCGATGTTGTGAAGGTAAAACTCGTAGAAATAGATGATATGGGCAGATACAACTTCTCAATGAAAGCTTTACTGCCTAAACCGGAAGGCTACACAGGCGGTGACGACGAAAGCTTCGGCGGTCGCAAACCATCAGGCGGCGGACGCGGCGGTTTCGGCGGCGGAAGAAAGCCATTCAGAAGATAAAACAACAATTAAAACACCGGATGATCCATGATTACCCGGTGTTTTTGTTTTAACAGGTAAATTTTCTTTACAATTAAGCTAAATTTTTATATATTAATTTAGCTTTACCTTAAGCGGGTATCGTATAAAGGCTATTATGCAACCTTGCCATGGTTGAGATACGGGTTCAATTCCCGTTACCCGCTCCATTTTGTATATACAATTATGCTGCA
>Ga0265297_10011714_pt1 | contig 10676 bp, 14 predicted proteins | sample Munlanlwell13791_FD_192502 | JGI IMG/M metagenome (GOLD analysis project Ga0265297, IMG submission 192502) | Leachate microbial communities from a municipal landfill in Southern Ontario, Canada - Leachate well 137-91 | ecosystem: Engineered > Solid waste > Landfill > Unclassified | place...
TGGTTAATTCCAAACATGTTTTTTGCAACTAAATTAATTTTTTAGAACAAATGAACGGCTCGAAATAGTCACATTTCTGTATGACGTCATTTGGTAGGCATAAATAGGCATCGTCAGGCAACACGTCACTAGTTTTTAACTTTGTCGACAGCGGAGGGATGGCCGACAGTTTGCTCACCACGGAGGTCATAGCTGAAGATCTGCTGTTTGACTTTGACGGCGACTACTATCCCACCCTGGATCCCACTGTCAAGGAGATCGCCGAGTCGTCGGAAGCCAAACACGAGCTGTGCGGCAAGTATGAGCTACAGTGTGGCCACTTTACCGCCGCGGCGCGCCACTACATCAATGGCATGGTCGCCTATACAGACTGCATGTGGGACTATGGGATGATGACCGAGGTTCCGCAGGGCACATCTTTTGCTGGGATTCTACTCAAACTGACGGGGCTATCAATTGCGATAGAATGCTATACTGACGCCACTTCTCATTCACCTGCCTATACTCTCACTTTTAACCCTTTTATGGTACAACACGCGAAATAATTGATACTATTTTTTCAAGTTCTTGAGTGTTAAACACTGTCCAAAGACTGTTGTATTGCCCAGGCGTTCAGAAACGGTCTCGATCTCTTTGTGCCCCCAATCTTCTGGCTTCCCAATAGCAAAGACCGTATTGTCCTGGGGATGTGTATATACGACTATGGCATTCCCAGTACCATAGGTGGGCAAGCACTCTTTGAGGAACTGTAGAAACGCCTTGCCGTTTGGCAGGCCAAAGACATTTAGCTCTCCTTTTTTACGGGCCTGAATGGCCTCTGTAACCGATGCCGCTCTTTTAATACATATCTTCTTTTTATTGGGGGCCTCTTCTGCGCACATTCCCTGCAGAAATGAAAATAAATTCTAGCCCCCCGTGTTTTTATGACCGTGTTTATGACGTCATTTCAATTGATTTCAATTGCCTGTTTTGAACTGATTTAATATTTATTACGTCATACCTGCCTATAAAAGTAACAGCGCCCGGCCACGTCATCACTTTTTAATTTTTTGTGCGGGAGCGCATGGATCACATAGATGTCGATGTATGGGTAGCGTACGGCGATGGATCATGGGAGCGAAAGACGTTTGTACACTGGGAGCTCAACACGCACGGCCGGGAGGATGTGGGCGAGATACAGCGCATTGCGGACGCCGCCCAGGACGATCCGGCTAACGAGCGCGTCATTGCCACGAAGAAGGTCATGATAAAGTTTGTCGAGGTGCTGAAGCTCATCACCGACCTCTCCAACCTCGAGTTGGAGAAGGACCAGATCTCTCAGATGGTGCGACGATGGACGGATACAGTGCACAGCGAGTTCTCCAACAGCTTCAGCCATGTGCCGCGGCCGCCCGTTGACCTGTCAGTGGGCGCTCACACCGTCATGGTCTCTGTATATAAGATCAAGGAGTGCCAGATGCAGAGCAAGCGACGCATCGTCAGCACTGGCATGGCCGCGTACACAGAGTTTGTGCACAAGACCAGGTGTATCCCGAGCAGATTTGCAGCCTGGCTGATGACATTGGCCGGCACGCAATCAGCCGAGAAGCCGTTGAACGCCACCACCGTTTCTGCGGTCGTGCTCAATGAGGCTATGATGAAGCTGGTGGAGACAATACAGCAGCTCAGCTGCTCATACTATGCTTCAAAGCCTGCAGTCGTGTTGCGATTGATGGACGCCTGGCTATATGAGGGCTATGCGCTCAGTGCAAAACACTATTTCGATGCGGCCGAGGAACAGGAGGCGGTCTATCACCAGAACCCACTAACCACACCTGCGGAGTTGTTTCACACAGACCCATTACTATTCTGATTATAACGAGTTAATACACTATATATTTGAGTATATCACGCAGATCATTTGTCTTGACTATAAACATTGCTGCCTCATCCACGTCTAACTCCCCATTTATCGATATAGAGAGGCCACATATATCCATCGCATTGATATCGTTCCTGCCATCCCCTACAAAGCACGTCTCTTCCAATGTTATGCCGAGGTCCTTGACAATCTCTCTTACATGCCAATCCTTATCAAACAGGACCTTTCTACTTACCTCCCCTGTAAGGTTGTTGTCCACATCTGTAAGCAACACGTTTGTACGCACTATAGTTATACCCATCTCTTTAGCTACAATATTTACCAGCACATCTATTCCTGCACTGACGATTGCCAGTTGTATACCTGCGGCCCTAAGGGCATCTGCAGTCTCCTTTGCCCCATCTATGATGGGCATCGCTCTGGCTATTTCTAAGACTTTTTCCATGGGCTGCCCTTTCCATAACGAAGCGTCAGCATCTAGGTACTCTAATTGTGTCAGTGCCCTGGCCTTATGGTATGCATATAGTATGGCAGCCTTGTTCAGAGTGCCAGCTAGCTCGTGTAATAACCTCCACAGGTTACCGAATACTAGGGTGCCATCCACATCAAAGACTACTAACTTGATCTTCTTCCTTTTGTGTCCATCTTCCATTTATTTATTGTTATTAATTAACGCCGAGCTTATTTTCTCTCTAATGAATCAGGCTCATCCACATATGGTAGCCTATCTAACGTATAATCACACCAGGGCCATATTTCGGTGCCAGCGCAATCAAATAGTGTAACTCCGTCAGATCCCGTCTTGTATGCAACTTCTACTGTTTCAGAAGTTTTGCCGTCCTCTAAACGGAAGCCATGTAGTATATGAAGTCCAATCGAATATTTCTGTACTGCATATTCCTCTTTTTTGTGCAATGTTATATCGATTTTACCATACTTTAACTTCAGATCATAGTCGATTCGCCGGGTGCCATAATATCTTGTTGTCATGAACTTGGCATTGATATACATTAATAGCTTATCCTTTAAAGATTCTGCAAGTTCTTTTGTATTGTTTTTCCCAATGGTTTTTTCGGGATAATAGATGTATATGGGAAACACGTATACCATCTTAACTAGTTAGAATGAAATTTATTTATTGAATCGGATCGTGTCTTTTACCTTTTGGTACCATTCTACGTCACCATTCCGTATTCGTTCGTCACCGGGTGGGAGAGTGTGAATGGATAAACAGTTCGAAGACCTCGAGGATTCCATCGTCAAACACATCTATGACATGTACTACTCTGCCTTGATGTGCGGCCTGCGCGGAACCTGTAAGAAATACCGCGACCTCTTGCCAGCTCCAGAGCAGGCACCTGATAAAGTACTGTACAAGGCCGCTAAATATAACGAGGCCGAGCTCTGTCACAAGGCCAAGGCCCGTGGTGCAACTGGATATAACCAAATGCTGTACCATGCGGTCAAGGCGGGTAACATCAATATCTGTAGGTTAGCCGAACAGTGGTGTAGTCAGGTCGTTGTTCCATTGCACTGGCATACCGAATTTGATAAGCATGCATATGGGAATAAATACGAATGGAGCCAAGTTCTAATCAGCGCTGCAGCAGGTGGCCATGAAGATATGTGCGCCTTGGCAGTAATATACGGCAGCAAATGTAACATTGTACATGAAAGGTGCCAGATACTCTATAAGGACCTCCTAACTCGGGCATTTATTGCTGCTGTTCAGCATGGCCACGTCAATGTCTGCGAGCTGTTTATCGAGTGGGGCAAACAGTGCAAGCCCGAGATTGTCTTTGACTTTAACCTGGCCCTCTTTATCGCTGCCAAGTATGGACATGAGAAGATGTGCAAGTTTGCAAAACACAATGGAGCGACCGAATGGGATTGGATGTTCGCTGGGGCAGTAGATGGCTGTAAGCCAAAGCTCTGTACTCTTTCAAAGGAATGGGGCGCTACCCGATTCGACCACCTGCTCTATGGCGCAAATGTGACGAAGAAGGGCAGTGGGAATGGCCTTAAACAGCTTGCTATAGAGTGGGGCTTTGCTGTCCTGGATCGAATAACGATAAAATAAATGGCGCTCTTACTTTTAATGCGATGAATATATATGATTTGGACCAAACAGTATTGGAGACTATATATAAAAGTTATCCAGAATGTCTCATGGTGGGTCTTAGGGGGTCGTGCTCCTACTTTAGGGCCCGATTACCGTTGCCAGACAAGGTCCCATTTCACGATGTGATCCCCTTGGTGACCGGCATTGGCACTGTACGATCAGACATGATACCTACAGATGCAAACGGTAAACGGGCACTTCCATTGAGTAGAGAGGAGAAGATAAAACTAGAGTATTCTGAACGATGGAAGGACCTCATTGTATATATTGGCAAGTGCGGTAGTTTAGATACGTGTACATATGTTAAGCAGTGGTGTGAGGGTAATGAGATATCATTCAGGGACCATATGATAAAGGGGGCTGCAATAGCAGGGCGTATAGAACTGTGTAGAACCTTTGTCGTCGATTGGGGATGGGGCATCTCAATTTGTGATGAGATGTTCTACTATGGAGAAAGAGGAGGTCAGCAACGTGTCTGCAAATTCGCAAAATTTTATATTCATTCGAATTTAGCAAGAGAAAACATGGAGCCAGTACAATACGAGTGCGACTGCTGTGGAGAGATAAGGCCGGTAGATCAGTTTTTGATTGCCTTTGATACCAAGGAAGACGAGTGGACTGGTATATACTGTGTTGATTGCATAAGCCGCAGCCATCCAGCCTATTTGAACCACCGTTTCTTCAAACTGGTGCCAACGACGCCTCCAGCATTCACATCATAGAGTCATTCTCAAACATGATATCATATGAGGCATAATTTGCAAGATTGTCGTTCTCTTTGACAGGAACCCAGTTCTTGCTTGAATAAAATTCACTGGACTCATCGTACATGTTCCCACGTAGATGGTCTGGGAACCTGAAATAGAGCTCTGTGCCTATCGTAGCCCTCGTCATATGGGATATGCCAAGGTCGAACCTGACCACATAGTGCGTCTTTCCACTCTGCAGGGCCTTCATATATCCATCGTAGATCTTCTGCCGTATCTCTGCCAACTTTTGTTTCTCGTTTGCGAAAAGCTCTCCCCTCTTTTTCTGGCAGCCGTCCAAACAGAACACGAGCGGGAACTTGTCCATTCTGAGTCTAGAATTTGTAAATAAAGTAATTTTTTCACTTGTATTATTAATTAACTTGCCACGTCATCATAATTATATTTTCGTGGTGCTAGGAGGATGGGTGCTGGACTGAGCATAGATGACATCTCTGACCAGATAATCGTCCACATTGCAAGCTTTCTTTGGTATATCGACCGCAATGTCCTACGGCTAGTATGCAGACGCTTTCGTGACACGATATTGCCGGAAATAAAGAGTCCTGCACAGGCTTTACTGTTTGCGTTTCAGTCCAAGAGTCTATACCTATGTAAAAAGGTGAATTTCGGGTCAGCAAAACGTGATAAGTCGACATCTGTGCGTATGTCATACAAGAAAATATGCTTCTTAGCTGGGACCACATGCAATTACGAGATATGCGCACATGTAGTTGACGCATTTCGTATGTGGGAAAGCATTGACGTTCGATATATTGCCTTGATAACAAAGGGCGCTGCTTTTGTTAACAATGAGGATTTTTGCCTCTCATTCGGACAGCGATATTTTAAGGAACAAAAGGAGACGGAAGATGAAGAAGATGAAGAAGATGAAGAAGATGAAGATGCACATTTTGTACTCGATATAGATTATTTGGCTCGGGGCGCGGCTAAAGGGGGGCATCTTAAGCTGTGCCAGAAATATTATATGCCGGACAACCCTCAGTTGACCATGCATTTTGTGCGTGGCGCTGGCTCTGGCGGACACATCGAAATAGTCAGTTGGTTGTTTAAACTATTGGCAGGTGGAGGCCTTATGCCTGTATTTTGGGACACCGTCCTTACACATGCGGCAAAGCACGGACATACACAATTATGCTACTTTGCAAAGGAACATGGCGTCATATATTTTGATATGGTGTTATATGGGGCTGCACAAGGGGGACACATTGAACTGTGTAAACTGGCAAACGAATGGGGCATTGAAGAGAAGCAAGTAACCTATTTCTGGGCATTACATTCGGCACTTAAAATAGGTGACGACCGAATTGTCTATCTAATTTTGCAGTGGAGCCCTCAGGCCCTTCGCAGTGTACGGCAAAAGGATATCCGTTCGGTAGTAGAAAAATGCAACAAAATGACCTGGCTATGCCTATACGAGGGGGCCCCGATAAATTTCTCGGATCTATTCTGTAAGGCTCTAACCCAGGATAATGTGTTATTAGCAAAGGAAATCCTTCCGCGGATATCAATACCGCTTGAGTATAGCGATATACCTCGACAGGTAAATTCTGCATTGATTGGTTTTCTATCGAGACACTGCAACACTATGCGACTGAATGATAATCTGTGGAACCTGGTACAAGAAGTGACAGAGGAAGGAAAAGAGCCAGATAAGAAGAGGGCAAGGATAATATAAATGGTTTATTTATTTAGACTTATGCCGGGGGTGCCGGATGCTCAGCGTTCCACTGGTCCCTAAAGGCCTTAATAACCTCTTCTGGCTTGATAGTTCCCTTCTGCATCTTATTTCTCTCGCCCGTCTTTGCATTCTGATATACTTTAGAAGCTCGGTGTTTGGCTTCTTTCCATACCTCTGCAATCGGAGTACCCTTGGGCATATTCGTCTGCAGGTAACAGACAATGGGGCCCAGAATGCTCATCCACATTTTATTGGGCTTCCGTGCCCTGTCTAGTCTGTACTTCATGTACTCATCACAACTATTGATTATCTTTACCTTTCCCGTGGAAGACCTCCTTCTCCTGACACACCGACGTTTACGCAACGGGCAGCAACCTGACTTGCAAGAAGGCATTATGATAATTTTATTGATATTCTCATAACATTTTTTTTATGTCCAATCAATTATTTCGTCGACACTATAGTTGAGAGGCTCGGCACTACCTCTGTAGTATTTCTCTCCATGGTTTCGTACCACCATGCCTTGAAGTCTTCCACTATGTCAGACCAGTATTCGCTCCATGTAAAGTTAGTCAGCTTTATCTTGCATACACAGTCGGTATAGCGAAATTCGTACTCGATCATATTTTCCGTCCCCGTGAAGCCACGGGCCGTACTGCGTGCCAAACTGATGAGTTCGTCGTTTATGAGCTGCAGAGTATCAGCGTTCAATGGCACCTTCATTAGCCTGCATATGATGGCGGCATTGAACCCCAGCGGGTGCTGTTTCATCATCTCATCTGGTGTGAGATCCGGTGGAAACAACATGTTTGGCTGCGTCTGGCTTAACACCTGCAGTCCTGGCATGGACATCATCTGAGGCGCTGCTGCAGTGAATGCTGGTATGCCACTGAACATCATGCCTGGGATCCGCATCTGTGGGTGCTGCATCCTTGGCCTCTCTTCACGTATTACCTCCTCTGGCTCTGCCATGTGTTTTTGCAACTGAAAAATAAGTTGTATCCGTCTGCTGATAAATGCAATTTCAGTTCATATATAATAGGCTACCGGAGAGGGCAACAAATAATTTTTAATTTTTGTTATTGCATAGAATGTCAGTACCTCATGCACTTATCTGGGCCTATAAGATCGATTACAAACACCTCTTTGAGAGGGCGAACATGTCCCCTATGGACATCATCCTGAAGCAGGACCTGCATGGATTCCAGGACTTCCATGCCAAGTACTGGCCCGTGTTCGATGTCTACCACATGGCCTTCTTCACGCCAGACTATCGCCTGTGCAAGAACGACCTGCTGCTGTTCTACACGACAGCATACATTGTCAATGGATATCTAAAAGGCGCCTTTGTGTTCATCAACAACCGCATAGAGGAGGTTGGCAAGTACCCTCCGGTTGTACCACTCTCGGTGTCGCCAATGCCAGAGAGCTTGCGCAAGTGCTTCATGATCGACTATACTGAGCTATTCGCACCGAGGACCAGACATATCACCGACGACAATGACGAGTTTAATGTCGTGCTGAACCAGGACATGTCACTGTTCCAGGCGTTCTTTGACAAGTATGTCGATGTGCTCTACACCTACGGATTCTGCTACTTTGCAAGGGATCATAGGGTGACCAAAAACGATCTTGTATTGTTATATGGTCTGGCTTATATTATCGCCAGTATCATAGAGGGATGGTAGAAATAAAGAATTTCTTACTTTTTAGAAAGACGGGCTTACACCCCTCCCCTTCCTTGGCCTATTTGCCCTCTTCTTTTTCGTTACAAATGGCACAAGATATGAAGCTTTCGGCAACCATTCCCTCCTGCGTGGAGCATACTTGCATCTCTTCGTCCTGATTTTCTGGAGACGGTAAGAGCTACGCAATGGGTTCAGTGCATTGAGGAACCTCTTCTCAGTGATCGGCAGGTTGCAGTACTTTTTCTTAGCCACTCTATAAAACCCTGCACGATTAGAGTAGCCTCCATCTATAACAGCCCTACGCATTGCCTTTTGCCATGCGGTTCTACGCTTATCCATTCTCCAATTCTTCTTTGCCGGCATAATGTTATTTGTTTATTGGATTAAAGTTTAAAACACATTTTTTTTAGTTCAATCCATAAAGGCTGAAAAGCCAAACACGAGTTATGACATCATCATTTTTTATTTCTTTGGTGAGGGTGGGGTTCGTATAATGGCTGGAGCTGCACCTCACACATTTGAAAACTGGCCTACTTCTGCCAGGGGGAAAACCATAACTCGCAAACGTATAGTCAAGTTGGCTGTGACGCAATGGAATGTGGAACATGAGGCCGAAGCCATTCAAGAGTCCGACATCTGGAAGAGTCTGAAACAGCGCTTTACCCATATTCAGTTAACTGTACCATGGGTACTGATTTACATACGGGGCTTTGTGGACGCCAACCGTCTCGTGCGTACGATCGTCGAGAACCATAACCGCGACCATCCGGATCAGGAGCAGAATGTCCTTGAAGTACAACGTCACTTTGCTCGTTACAGCAACATCACTGACGTTGCGGTTCGCACCTATATCATACGTAAAGCGTATGATGCCGCTCATCCTCCGCCGCCGGTAGCTCCTGCTGCAAAGAGGCCGCGTATAGATCTGGCCAGAGAAGCCCACCTTCAGAGAAATCTCAATCTTGTTAGAAGACAGCAGCAAGCCAGGGACGCCCACCTTCAGAGAAATCTCGAACCTGTTAGAAGACAAGCGCCACAGGCTGACTGGACTGATGCCATTTTCAATGACCCCGAGATGGATGGCATGATAGGGCCGGGCACAGAGGACAAGCCGGCTGCAAGTGACGATGTTCAGCTGGAGAATGTCATCAAGGCCACCGCACCCGCAGTGTCTCCTTTTAAGCCGTGCCCCATCTGTTCTGCAGAGGTCGTTCTATATCGGGTCTCGTACTGCTGTACCCACATGTACTGCCGATCGTGCATCTGCGAATGGATAACAAAGAACGCCACCAAGGCCGGCCTGCTATGTCCAGATCCTGTTCATACTACCCTCCGAAAGTTAGACGAAGATTCTGTCGTGGCTGTCAGTGCCGCCGCAGCAGAGAACACCACTTCAATGGACGAGAAGGGCATCCTAGCTGTGCCATCGTTTGTAAATTTTGATGCCAGGCACATGGTAGATCCGCAACTGGTCAGGGACATGTTGGCCATCTATCCGATGGACAATATCATCAAGCAGTTTTGTCTGCGTCAGCTGCTGCTTGTAATGCCTGCAGTACCCCCAAATGCAGTGCTAGTCCCCCACATGTGTTGGAGCTGCAATACTGTTAACATGGTGAGCGAGGGTTCTTTGTACTATCGCTGTGGTGGTGCTGACTGCACACACTCTATTCGATGTACAAAGTGCGCAGAGGCGTACCATCCTGACATCACCTGTGTTGATGCAAAGCAGAGGGTACATACCAAGGAGGAGACTCAGACCCGGCAGGTGTGCAAGCAGTGCCCCAAGTGTAAGACCGAAGTTGTGCACTACCGTGGCCATGGCTGTCATCACATGACCTGTTCGCAATGCAACTGTAAGTGGTGCTGGGTATGCATGAAGGATTGGTCCAAGACCTGTCATAGGACTTCAGGCTGCAACATCATGCTAAACAAGTGCGTATGCACCGACGTCTGTCATTGCTCCACATATTGTACGCCTTGGACAGATGTGGAAAAGCGGCATTCGTGCGATTGCCCACCATGTTTCACCTGCACTGTTACCAAACCTTGCGATGTATGCGTACAACGCACCTCATGCCCAGGATGTATGGGTGTAAAGGAAAGATAAATATTAGAATTTTTAATAGATTTAAACATTCGTCTATGCGAACTTCTGGCCGAACATGCCGATTGCAACCTTGGCAACGTTCTTCTTACGGGCATAGATACGAGTCTTTCCGGCCCAGGTCTCACCCGCTGCGGTAGGATAGACGATATTGAGCTTGGCGTTGTCCATACGAGACATGTTGACAGATCCAGTGTCAAGCATGAGCTCGGGGGCAGTGCCGAAGCAGTAGCAGTAGATGTAACGGTCGGGGGTACGGGCGTGAGCCTGATAAGGCTGGACGCACCTGTAGTACTTGGCCGTGTGAGCGATAGTACGCTGCTGGTTGTTGAGCAACAGCTGAGCAGTGACGAAAGGCTCTGTGGGCACAGTGTGGCCACCAGTGTTGGCAATGGTAACAGTGGCTCCACTGAAGTTGAAGAAGTCTGAGCCAAAGTAGGTTGCAACATC
>Ga0265297_10011715_pt1 | contig 10676 bp, 8 predicted proteins | sample Munlanlwell13791_FD_192502 | JGI IMG/M metagenome (GOLD analysis project Ga0265297, IMG submission 192502) | Leachate microbial communities from a municipal landfill in Southern Ontario, Canada - Leachate well 137-91 | ecosystem: Engineered > Solid waste > Landfill > Unclassified | place...
AGAGAAAGGGATTTTTGTTTGTGAGCGGCATGGTACGGGATGGAAACTCGCCGTACGACCCAGCCCGATGGATATGTATTTATGTATTTTATCACATACCCATGCGAAAATCAATTCATTTATCTGTTATTACCTATAAATCCACAAAAAAAGGAGATGATCACAATGCTCATTGGTAGTGGCTAGCTGCAAACCAAGCCTAGAAAGCAGAACTAATTTTAATCAAAGACAGCTCAGAGCAACTGGTACTACAAAATCGCTTAGTCGTAGTCATTCTTCATTTTCGATTACACCGTGACTCATCACCCCATAGGGCATCCCCTGATCAAGGATGATTCCAGACCTATCGGGTGAACAACTGAATAACTGCAGCCAGCCTACTGGAATAGCTGGTCGCCAATTCTGAAGCGGGAGTAATCCCATTCGGACGGTCGACTATGCCTATTTTGGCTGGTGCACGTCATGTGAGCTCTCGCTTCGCTTTTAAAGCCGAAGGAGGGCTCATATTATGACAAATTCAGACAATCAGAAATACTTTATCCCAATGGAAGTCAACAAAGATACAATAAAAGACTTCAACATCGATAGATTACAGGTGGTAGCGGCAAAAATCGGAAACAAAATTGTGTCCGCCATCATGGTTCCGGCAACCAAAGAACATTATGAGGCGTTCATGCAACCCCTGTGGGCAGAAATGAAGCGTGAAGAACGTAGCCGCCGCTGCACGGTTAGTGATGGTAAAGGTAAGCTCAAACGTTGTGAATTGGAATGTAGGTCCTGCGAAAAGATGAAGGACGGATCTCCGCTTTCGCTTGAGTCTTTCTTCGAAGAAACAGAGCTTGAATTCGAGGACCCCGACGCAAATCAGTGCGAGGCAATCCTAACTGCAATGCTCTTTGAAGATCTACTCGAAAAGCTACACAGCCAAGCGCCTGAGTTAGCAAGCATATTTGAAATGCTCTATGACGGGAAATCTCAGTACGCAATAGCCGAGCTAATTGGCAAGCCACAAACGACTGTCAATTATATGGTAAAACGTATGCGTACAATACTCCAGCAGCATGTTGGTCATGAAGATTTAGGAGTATAAAACAACGAGGCGGTAGTTCCACAATGGGGCTACCGCCTTCAAATTATAACAACGGTTCTATAGCCTCAACCCCCATGCCAAAACAGCAGTTCTGTACACTCGCAGAGCGAAAAGCAGTTCTGTAGCCCCAACCTAATGATTCTGTTAAGGCCTACTCTACTTATGAAAGACAAAAAGAAAGGTTTCCAGCAATCGGCGATTGTTACCGAAAGTCTGGAAACCTTTGATTTCAGGCCTTTTGGAGCCTATTATTTATCTTTACGTGACATCAAGACCACCGTCTCAACATGATTCGTCCACGGAAACATATCAACCGGCGTAACACTTTCTATCTTATAAGCCTTGCTTAGTTCTATCAAGTCGCGGGCCATGGTGGCGGGATCACAAGAGATGTATACAATTCTCGGTGGGGCCAGCTCAACAAGTCTGCGAACAAAGCCGAGGTCCATTCCTTTTCGAGGGGGATCAACGATAATAACATCGGGAGAAGGCAAGTCACTTAGGTCGACCTTTTCGACAGCCTTACAAACAAATTTGCAATTCGTAATCCCTGAGGACTCTGCATTCATCTTGGCAGAAGCTATAGCCTCGGGGACAGAGTCGATACCATAAAGCATTTGACTTGGATTAACTAAGCTAAGACCGATGGTTCCTGTTCCACAAAATAAATCAAAGACCGTCCTGCAATTAGATGTGCTCTCCTTTGCCACAGAGTACAGGCTCTCTGCGGTTTCAACGTTCACCTGAAAAAAAGCTCTAGCTTTTACCATAAAGCTTCTGTCAAACAGTTTCTCTTGGTAGAAATCCTCGCCATGGAGCACCACGCGTTTACCACCGCGAGTCCTCTTCTGAGCCTTGTTATTACATATCTGAAGCACTGCTCCTGCAAGAACTGAACCAGCAAAACTCGCAAGCGCGTCGTTTATCGCACCTACTAGAAAAGTCGCGCTTAAGTACGCCTTGCTATCGCGAATTATCAGCTCGTGGTCGCGTGTGTCCTCAGAAACTAACTCGATGAGAAATTGCTTTGATCTTTTCGAGCCCCTAATATTAGCTCCGGAGAAAAGTCTTGTCGGATATTTCATAAGCACAGACTCAAACTGACTTCTGATAGTCTCTATCTCGTCATATTCCAGCTGAATTCGGGAACTACTTGCAAGGTCGTTGCTACCTCTTCTAACCAGCCCTACCTTCAGATCCGAAATGAAATATTGCATGTGATTACGATACTTCGTCACATTCGTCGACTCGACAATTGGTCTCAGAACATCATCAATCCATACGCTGTCGAAGCGCCCGATTCTCGTCAGACAATCGCGAACCTTTTTTTGCTTAAATTGAATTGTCAACTCGTAACTCATGTGGCACAAATCACATCCGGCGCTTTGCGAGTAATACTCTTCAAGAGAAATCGTTCGATCCACACTGGGAACTAGGATTTGAACCGCCCTAGCTTCGGCAAATCGTGCCTTCTCGCTTATGACTTCAACAGAACATACTTCTCCTGGAAGTGCACCTTCAACAAACATCGTCTTACCTGAAGGAAGTACTCCAACCCCGCGCCCGCTATTCTCAAGCGATGTAATTTTTACCTCAGGATTCTTCATTATTTCTCTCCAAAATGAATGATAATTAATTCTAACACGTAAATCGTGATAAAATTATCTGATGGACTCTATTTTAAAGGAGATTAATTGATGGATAACAATGGATACCGTTACCGCAGCGGACATTCTACAAATAGCCAACCCAGAACCTCAACGCAAGTTTCGCCTGAGAAGACGGCGCTAGCTGATGAGCTTCGCTCCACTATCAAGGGTAAACCTACAAGATGTGGATTCAACAGAAGTGTCTTTCATGAGATTATGTCGGTGACAAGTGATATTTTGAAGGTAGTAGTAGTAATCGTTCTTTGCATTTGCTTCGTTATTGGTGGTTTTGGTGCAGGTATGTTACTTGGATATGTCTCCACAACTCAGACTCTTTCAATCTCAGATTTAACTCAGACCGAGGAGACGCAGACTTCCTTCGTTTACGACATAAATGGAACCGTAATTTCTAAGCTCACCGGAACTGAAAATGTTGACCGTGTCTATGTTTCATATAGTTCCGTTAGATCGACTTACATTGATGAGGCGATTATCAGCATCGAGGACGAACGTTTCTACGAGCATTCTGGCATTGACGTTCAAAGAATCGGAAGTGCTATTCTTTCTGCTCTAGCCAATGGCGGAACAGCAACTTACGGCGGTTCAACCATTACTCAGCAAACTGTCAAGTTGATTACAGGCCAAGATGAGCATTCTACATCTCGAAAAGTACAGGAATGGTTCTCAGCTATGGCTTTGGAGCAAGACTTAAGTAAGGACGAAATCTTGGAGCTTTATATTAACCTTGCCCCTATGGGAAACAATTTTGTTGGTATTCAAGCTGCAGCTCAGAACTACTTTGGCAAAGACGCCAGGGAACTCACTTTGGCAGAGAGTGCTTTTCTAGCAGGCCTTCCAAAGAGCCCATCGTATTACAATCCTATGCGAGAGTCAGGTCGTCGTAACGCGCTTCGCCGAATGAGAATCGTACTTGGCAAGATGTACGAGCTTGGCTACATAACTGAAGAAGAATACCAAGCAGCTCTTAACCAAGAGTTAGTTTTCAAGTCCAGCAACGCTACACGTTCAACGGATATTAACTCCTATTTCTCAGAGTATGCTGTATCTGAGGTCATTAACGACCTAATGGTACAACGTAATATCTCTTTTTCGCTTGCTACAACCATAGTTTACAATCGTGGTTACCAGATTTTTACGACCCTGGAGCCAGATGTGCAAGCCGTTGTGGACGAAGCATTCATGAATCAAGATTTGTTCCAATGTGACCCGTCGCTTCTGGTAGATTATCCAGAGAAACCGACTGGAGGAATGGTGGTAATTAATGTCCAAACAGGGGCGATAGCCGCCATGCAAGGCGGCTATGGTCAAAAGGTTATGAATCTGGGGCTTAATAGAGCAGTCGACGCCTACCGATCGCCTGGCTCTTCTATCAAGCCGCTTATAGCTTATGCACCGGCGCTCGAATTGCAATTGATTTGTCCTTCGATGCTTTATATTGACCAAGAAAGTCACCTCGACCCGACGAATCCTGAAGCTGTTTGGCCTTTGAATGCAGATAGGTCGTATGCAGGAGCAATAACAATAAGACAAGCTGTAACTCACTCGAAAAATACGATTGCCGTTATGGTTTGGAATGATGTTGGCGGAGATACAGCTCTTTGGTTCCTCGCTCAAGAAGGAATTGACAGAACTAGCGAGGGTGCTTACCCTGCTCAAGCTATTGGCGCCTTTACAACAGGTATGACCCCACTTGAGATGTGCGGAGCATATTCAACTCTTGCTTCTGGCGGAATATATACTGAACCATATGCTTACACTAAGGTACTCGACAATGATGGTAATGTAGTATTACAGAGTACTCCATCTAGTCATCGCGTTTTCTCAACTGAGACAACCTTCCTTATGAGTAGCATGCTTATGGACGTAATCACAAGCGGTACAGCTTCAGGAAACGCATCTCTAATTACCAATAGTGCTGGTCAAGTGATAGAGACTGCCGGCAAGACTGGTACTACTGATGATAACCTTGATAAGTGGTTCTGCGGTTATACTCCTTATTATTGCGCCGCTGTCTGGTATGGATACGATAACAGGCTTCGTCAAACAGTTATTCCTTCATGCGATAGAAGCAATGCTATTCGTATTTGGTACTATGTAATGAGCCGAATTCATGGCGATAATGATTCTATTGGTTTCCCTCGTCCTGACGACATTATCTCCGCTGAGGTATGCACTTCTGGATACTTCGCAACCGACGAATGCCGCGCAGCTAACTCTACCTATGAAGATTACTTCGTAGCCGGTAGCCCTTTGCTTCCCCCTGAAGGCGTAGTTTGCCCTGTTCATATTCCTACACCTACCCCGCCTCCTGAAGAAACTACTGGCGGAGTCTAGTTATTGGAGGTCACTTCTATGATTAATCAGACTATTTATGACATTCTCTCTCGAAAAAGCACTCGCTCTTTTGACAAGTCCCGCTCTGTGGAGCTCGAGGATCTTGAAGCAATTGTGCGTTGCGCATATGCAGCTCCGTCAGGCATGAATATTCAGCCTTGGCATTTCACTGTTGTGCAGGACAAAGAAATTCTTTATTCACTCTATACTGCCGTTCAAGAAATTCAAGGACGCGGTCCAGAGTATTGCTTCTACAACGCAGATACTCTTATTATCACCTCAACTGCCGCTGATGCTAAATTTGGAATTGCTGATTGTGCATGTGCCATTGAGAATATGTTTATCGCAGCAAATAGTCTTGGTATTGCATCCGTGTGGATCAACCAACTTTCAGATTTATCAACTAATAGAAAGTTTGCGCCATTAATGGAAAAACTAGATATACCTAAGACTGATGTGATTCGCGGATGTTGTGCTCTTGGATATGCTTCGGATTCTAGCGACAGTGAACCTACCCAGAAGAATTCCGAAGTAGTAAGTTGGTTCCTCAAGTAAGTCTATTTAAAAGAGTATTGCATGCAATACTTATTAGTTTGTTGCCGCGAAAAATGTTCCAACATCCTCTTGGTCAAGAATTCTCTCGAGGACTTGAGGGCTTGAACCTTCTGCAATTACGCCATTAATGCCCTTGGCCATAACCATTTGCATGGCACTAATCTTCGTATGCATACCGCCCGTTCCTAGTTTGGAGCCAGCTCCCTTGGCTATCTCCTCCATTTCGTCGGTAACCTGCTCTACGTAAGAAATACGCTTAGCTTTGTCGTTTAACTTTGGATCATCATCGTATAGTCCGTCAATATCCGAAAGTATTATCAGTAGATCAGCGTTGATAAGACAAGCAACATGAGCTGACAACGTATCATTATCGCCAAAAGTTCCATTATGAAGAATCTCAGCTGTTGATACCGAGTCATTCTCGTTAATAACAGGGATTATCCTCTTCTCAATTAGTGCCTCGATTGTATTCGTAACATTTACTCTGGTTAACTTATCAGTTAAGCCGTCTTTGGTAAGCAAAATCTGTCCGCACACATAAGAGTACTCCGCAAAGCTTCTGCTATATGCATTCATAAGTTCGCATTGGCCTACAGCTGCAATTGCTTGCTTGTCACGCATCGTAGTAGGTCTCTCTTCGAGATTAAGCACGCCTACTCCAACACCAATAGCACCAGAAGTAACAAGTAATACTTCTTTACCGCTATTCTGCAAGTCAGCCAAAGCACGACAAAGTCTATCTATATTTCCAAGGTTGATTCTACCATTCTCATAAGTAATCGTAGAAGTACCAACTTTTACTACTATTCTCTTTGCAAAATTAAGGGCTACTCTCGAGCCGCCGTAATAAGTCTCCATTGACTTGGCTTCACTCCTTTAATGTGGCATTGTGACATTGTGACATTTGCCCGTTAAGGATATACTTTTATTCACAAAAAAGCAAGGCTACAAGGCTTTTCGAGCAGAAAAAAGGGCTTCTCGAAAAAATCGAAAAGCCCCTAGTTATCAAGTTATATCTTCAGTTAAAGATTACTCAATGATTGTAGATACTGTACCAGCACCAACTGTATGACCACCCTCACGGATAGCGAACTTAAGTCCCTGCTCCATAGCGATAGGAGTAATAAGCTCAACAGTGATTGTTACGTGGTCACCAGGCATACACATTTCTGTTCCCTCAGGAAGATTTGCAATACCTGTAACGTCTGTTGTTCTGAAATAGAACTGTGGACGGTAACCGTTGAAGAATGGCTTATGACGTCCACCCTCATCAGCTGTCAAAACGTAAACTTGGCCTGTGAACTTTGTATGAGGTGTGATTGATCCTGGCTTAGAAAGAACCTGTCCACGCTCAACATCCTTACGCTCGATACCACGGAGAAGAGCACCGATGTTCTCTCCAGCCTCAGCGAATTCCATTGTCTTACGGAACATCTCAATAGAAGTAATTGTTGTGCTTCTTGATTCTTCAGCAAGACCAACGATCTCAGCAGCGTCACCAATCTTAATTGTTCCACGTTCTAGACGACCTGTAACAACAGTACCACGGCCTGTGATTGTAACTGCATCCTCGATAGGCATTAGGAATGGTCTATCTGTTGGACGCTCAGGTGTAGCGATGAATGAATCAACTGCTGCCATAAGCTCAAGAATTGGCGCATATGCAGGATCAGTAACATCTGTAGATGCGCACTCAAGTGCTGCAAGAGCAGAACCACGAATGATTGGTGTATCATCACCAGGGAATTCATACTGGTTCAATAGATCACGAATATCCATATCAACGAGCTCAAGAAGCTCTTCATCATCAACCTGATCGCACTTATTCATAAATACTACGATATAAGGAACACCAACCTGACGAGCGAGAAGAATGTGCTCACGTGTCTGAGGCATAGGACCATCAGAAGCGGAAACAACAAGGATAGCACCGTCCATCTGAGCAGCACCTGTAATCATGTTCTTGATATAGTCAGCATGGCCAGGGCAGTCTACGTGAGCATAGTGACGTGTTTCTGTCTGATACTCAACGTGTGCTGTGTTAATTGTGATACCACGAGCTCTTTCCTCTGGTGCACTGTCAATAGCACTATAATCTTCAAATTTAGCGCCGCCCTTAAATGCCAATACCTTTGTGATAGCAGCGGTAAGAGTAGTCTTGCCGTGATCAACGTGGCCGATAGTTCCGATGTTTACGTGTGGCTTACTACGTACAAATTTTTCCTTAGCCATTGTAAATTTTCCTCCTTAAGAAGTTAATTGTTTGTTTTCCGCCTCTCTCGCGATAAAGACTATTTTACGGGATTTCTCTCTTTCTTTCAAGGGTAGATACCCGTTCAAGCTTCTCGAGAAAGGCTTATGTTGCTTTTTGTTGTTAGTCAAAGTAGTTTCTATTTGAAAAACTATATTGATTATTTCTTTAGGACTGCTTCCATTACACTCTTTGGCGTCTCAGCAAAGTGGCTGATCTGCATTACGAATGTACCACGGCCCTGTGTAGAAGAACGAAGTGAAGTTGCATAGCCAAACATGTCAGCTAGTGGAACTTCTGAATGAATCTTCTGTGTTCCGTTATCTGGCTCAATAGTCTTGATTATACCACGACGTGAGTTCAAACCACCAATAACATCACCCATATACTCATCAGGTACCTCAACGTCTACCTTCATGATAGGCTCAAGCAAACATGGATCTGCCTTTGTCATACCAGCCTTGAATCCCATAGAACCTGCAATCTTAAATGCCATTTCAGATGAATCGACATCATGGAAGGAACCATCAAATACAGTTACCTTTATGTCAACTACAGGGAATCCGCCAAGTATACCAGCCTGCATAGCCTCTTGAATACCTGCATCTACAGGAGCAATGAACTCCTTAGGAATTGAACCACCAACAGTTGCGTTGACGAACTCATATCCCTTACCAGGCTCTTGTGGCTCAAGTCTTAGCCAGCAGTGACCATACTGTCCGTGACCACCGGACTGACGAACAAAACGTCCCTCAGCTTCAACAGCCTTACGGATTGTCTCCTTATAGGAAACTTGTGGTGCACCTACGTTAGCCTCAACCTTAAACTCACGGAACAAACGGTCAACAATGATATCAAGGTGAAGCTCACCCATACCTGCAATAATTGTTTGTCCTGTTTCTTGGTTAGTATAAGTACGGAATGTAGGATCTTCTTCAGCAAGCTTCTGAAGAGCAATGATCATCTTCTCTTGTGAAGCACGACTCTTAGGCTCAATAGCTACCTCGATAACAGGCTCTGGGAAATCCATAGACTCAAGAATAATTGGAGCCTTATCGTCACAAAGTGTGTCACCTGTAGTTGTGTCCTTAAGTCCAACAGCAGCAGCGATATCACCAGAGAATACCTCGGAGATTTCCTTACGTTCGTTGGCGTGCATTTGAAGAATACGACCAATACGCTCCTTCTTGTTCTTTGTAGAGTTTGTTACATAGGATCCTGCAAGCAGGACGCCTGAATAAACTCTAAAGAAGCATAACTTTCCTACAAAAGGGTCAGTCATAATCTTGAAAGCCAAAGCAGCGAATGGACCCTCATCGGATGCAGGACGTGCTTCAGTCTCTTCGGTATCAGGATTAACACCTTCGATAGCCTTAATGTCAAGAGGAGATGGCATGTAGTCAATAATTGCATCAAGCATCATCTGTACACCCTTATTTCTTAGGGATGTTCCGCAGATAACAGGAATGATTTTACAAGCACATGTTGCCTTACGAAGTGCTGCCTTAAGCTCATCGATTGTGATCTCTTCGCCGTCGAGGAACTTCATTGTGAGTTCATCGTCAGTCTCAGCGATCTTCTCTACCATTTCTTCTCTCTTAGCTTTGACGAGTTCAAGCATATCTTCAGGAACTTCACGATCCTCATAATCTCTTCCGTCATCGCTTGTATAAACCTCGGCACGAAGAGTCATTAGGTCAATAATACCTTGGAATGATTCTTCTTTACCAATTGGATACTGAATTGCAACAGCGTTACTCTTCAAACGTGACTCAATCATGTCAATTACGTGGAAGAAATCCGCGCCCATGATATCCATCTTGTTTACGTATACCATACGAGGTACGCCGTAATGCTCAGCTTGTCTCCAAACCGTTTCAGTCTGTGGCTCAACACCACCTCTAGCAGACATGACAGTAACAGCACCGTCAAGTACACGAAGGGAACGCTCTACCTCAACGGTGAAGTCAACGTGACCTGGTGTGTCTATGATGTTGATACGGTGATTTCTCCATGGAGCTGTTGTTGCAGCAGAAGTAATTGTAATACCTCTTTCCTGCTCTTGCTCCATCCAGTCCATCGTAGCGGCACCATCATGAACCTCTCCTATCTTACGGTTAATACCGGAATAGAAAAGAATTCTCTCGGTCGTTGTTGTTTTACCCGCGTCGATATGAGCCATGATGCCGATATTTCTTGTTTTGTCGAGTGGATACTCTCTTTGCATCTTAATGTGCTCCTTTTCGCGTAATTACCATCTGTAATGTGCAAATGCTCTGTTAGCATCAGCCATCTTGTGCATGTCTTCCTTCTTCTTGAATGCTCCGCCAGTTTCCTTGGATGCATCGATTAACTCTGCAGCCAAACGCTCCTTCATGGTGCGCTCACTTCTTGATCTAGCATATGCAGTAATCCAACGTAGACCTAAAGTCTGACGTCTTGCTGGACGTACTTCGATAGGTACTTGATAGTTAGCACCACCAACACGTCTAGCCTTACACTCTAGAGCAGGCATTACATTCTCAAGAGCCTTATAGAATACATCTAAAGGCTCGCTACCTGTACGCTCTTTGATAATATCAAATGCGTCGTAGCAAATTTTCTGTGCTACACCCTTCTTGCCATCTAACATGATGTTGTTAATAAGCTTAGATACCTTAACATCCTTGTATAGTGGATCGGGTAACACTTGTCTTACTGGGATATTGCCCTTTCTTGGCACTTTACTTCCCTCCTTTATGATTCACAGTATTCTGAAACCATAGGTACTCACGTT
>Ga0265297_10011716_pt1 | contig 10676 bp, 10 predicted proteins | sample Munlanlwell13791_FD_192502 | JGI IMG/M metagenome (GOLD analysis project Ga0265297, IMG submission 192502) | Leachate microbial communities from a municipal landfill in Southern Ontario, Canada - Leachate well 137-91 | ecosystem: Engineered > Solid waste > Landfill > Unclassified | place...
AAAACGCGGTCGGGATAACGATGAATAACGCCCTCGACAGCCTCGCGCGCCTTGTCGCCGATGGGGTCGGCAAGCTCGTCTTGCAGCGTCACAAGCTCTTTTTCCGAAGGCACAAACTGCGCCGCGATGGGATCGGCAGGATCCTCAGGATTTATAAGCTCCAGCATCGCAGGCGTGACGGCTATGGCGTATTTGTCCGCCACGGCCTCGAGCTTCGGCGTTGCGGCGGGCAAAAACCCCGCCGCGATTAAGTCCCGCAATGAACGAGCAGTAGTTTCAAATTTCATAATGATCAATCTCTCGCAGCATAACAGGCCGCAACGGCAAGCTGATCCACGCGTTCGTTTTCCGCATGCCCGTTGTGCCCGCGAACCCAGACAAAATCAACGTCGTGCTTCGCGCGCGCGGCATCGAGGCGCTGCCACAGGTCGGCGTTTTTGACCGGCTTTTTGTCGGCCGTTTTCCATCCCCGCGCAACCCAGCCTTTCAGCCATTCGGTGATGCCTTTTTGGACATACTGGCTGTCGGTATAAAGCTTGACCCTGGACGGGCGCGTCAAGGCTTCAAGCCCCATGATCGCCGCCGTCAATTCCATGCGGTTGTTGGTGGTCGGATTTTCTCCGCCCGACAATTCCTTTTCGACGCCGTTCATGCGCAGCAAAACGCCCCACCCGCCGGGGCCTGGATTGCCGCTGCACGCGCCATCGGTAAAAATCTCGACTGTTTTGGCCTGATCGCTCATAACAAGGTACTCAAAAGGTCTATTATGGCTTGTCTTATATAGGGTATTCCTCCTACAATCAAAAAGTTAATAGACCTTGCGTGTTCAGTGTTTTGGTTAATCCAAGAACTCGGATATTGAGGCGAAAATTGTGGTTTTTTCGATTTTCGAGCGGAGCGTACTTAACCGGTACGTAAGCATCGAAAATTGAAAAAAGCGCAATTTGCAGCCCAATAGACGAGATCGTGAGAAGGCTCTTATGAGAATATCTCTTATTGGCATGTCCAACATCGGCAAGTCCTATTGCTCCAAACGGCTCGCCGCAGGATATGGCTTTAAGCATATTGATTGCGACGCTTTGATTGAAAAAAAAATAAGCGCCGAGCTGGCCGAAGGCGGCTATCGCGGAACGACGGGCATGGCGAAGTGGATGGGCTTTCCGTCGGATCCTCAATACGAAAAAAGCAGCCGCCGCTACATCACTTCCGAAAAAGAAGTAATGAAAGAAGCGCTCGCCTCCCTGCCCGACGATCCCCTGCCCGTTGTCATCGATACGACGGGAAGCGTCATTTATACCGGCAGCGACGTGCTTGACGACCTGCGCGCCAAAACCCGCGTCATCTATTTCGAAGCTTCCGAAGGCCACACCGACGGCCTTTTCAAAAGCTACATCAACCACCACCCCAAACCCGTCATCTGGGGCGACAGTTACAAACCCCTTGCCGGAGAAGCGCCGCGCCAAACGCTTCAGCGATGCTATCCCGAGTTGTTGCATGACCGTGCGCGGCGGTATAAAGAGATCGCCCACGTCACGATCCCGTTCGAGCAGCTTAACAAACACTGGATGGACATCGGAACGTTCGTTCTGAAATACGCGGAGCCAACTTGAAAATCCTGTTCATCACAGCCAATCGTGTCGGAGATGCCGTCCTGACGACGGGGCTTTTGTCGTGGCTCGAAAAGAATTATCCCGATGCGACGTTCACCATCGCGTGCGGGCCATACGGCGCCGATATTTTCCGCGCGACGCCGAGGCTCGAGCGCCTCATCGTCATCGAAAAGAAAAAGTGGAACAAGCACTGGTTCGACTTATGGAAAGCCTGCGTCGGCACAAAATGGGATCTTATCGTCGATATGCGCAACAGCCTCGCCTCGCGCTTTCTGTACGCCAAAAAAATCGCGGTTCACAAAAGCAAAAAAGGCCTGCACAAGGTCTTGGAAAACGCCGCCGTCCTCGGGCTCGCGCCGCCGCCGTCGCCCGTCATCTGGACGACGCCCGAGGCCGAAGCCGAAGCGGACGCGCTTATCCCGACAAATACGCCCATCCTCGCGTTGGGTCCCGCAGCCAACTGGCCGTACAAGCAATGGCCGGTTCAGCACTTTATTATCCTCATCGGCGCGCTGACGGCACAGGGCGGCCTTTTGGCAAACGCTTCCGTCATGGTTCTGGCGGACGGCTCCGAACGCGAACAGATCGCGCCTCTTTTGAAAGCCATACCCGACGACAAGCGCATCGAGGTCATCGGCAAAGGCCTTCAGACGGCGGCGGCGTGCCTCAAGCGCGCGTCGCTTTACGTCGGCAACGATTCAGGGCTGATGCATCTGGCGGCGGCGCTCGGCGTGCCGACGGTGGGGCTTTTCGGCGTCGGATATCCGGATATTTACGGGCCGTGGGGCGACAAGTGCGCAGCCGTCACGACGCCCGAAACCCGCGACGAGCTTTGGGCGCGGCTGGCCTCTTCCAACCCTCCTCCCAAGACATTGATGGATAACCTCAGTGTCGCCCACGTCGTCGAAGCCGCCAAAAAGGTCTTAAAAAGAAGCGACGCCTAAAACCGTGGCATATGGCGCGAAATCATCCTCACGCATTCCAACAGAAAGCCTCTTTCCGGAACGGCAAAATTATCAAGTCTGACATATAAATCATTCTTCATATCCGTCGTGCAGCCGTCAATAATAATGCTTCCGAAAAAGACATCCTCCTGCCCTTCCTGATAGCCGGTCCATTCGCACAAAGTCACCTTAACGCCGCTTCCGGACTGAGCCGGAAAATATGTTCTGGCAAACCACGTCTGAACTTGTTCTTCGACAAAGCTGGAGTCGAACTCTACGCGCGCGGCGCGTTCCATTTCTTCCGCTGATTTTATAAAGATCTTTTTTTTCGCGAAAGGGATGGCGCTTTTTCTTTCGAACGCCAGATCCCCTTGGTAATGGGTAACATGGCCGACTTCGCGCTGCGCAAGAATAAACAACTTCAAGGTATTTTCGGGGGTCAATGTAAATATGGCGATATCATCCGCCGGATGAAACAGAACAGCATCGTAAGGAATGACTAAATATTCACCGGAAGGCATTCTCGTCGCCGCAAACAAAAAATGTTAAAAAAACTGCCCAAAAAACAGGAACGATTAACTCTTCGGCGACGGCGCGGCCTCTGCCGTCTGTGCCGAAGGAGCTTTTTCTTTTATCCTGTTTAATATTTTCAAAGCGTTTTCGCTTGTTACGCCCGAAACGGTAATCGCCGAAAAAACCGGCATATGATTTAAATATTCTTTGTTTCTTCCCGTCCGAAAGGCGATTACAACGTTTTCCTCAGGAAAATATCTTGTCATCCATTGTTGAATTAATTCCCGCGTTTTGCCGGGCGTGTACGTTAAAGCCCCTTCATTGGTGGAAACATCAACCACCAGCTCGCGCTGAGGAAAAGTAAAAAGGCCGCCCGGCGTTGTATTGGCGACTCTGAACTTCACGCCATCGGGATGACGAACCGCCACGCCCTTCATATCTGAAACAACGCAGGCCAACAGTCCATCGACCGTCGTCGAATCCCACCTAAGATTTTCCAAATCCGGCATAATATGTCTCCTCTTGAAATAAACGGATTACCCTTGCAAACTTTCCGCGTTATCTTCTTCGAAATTTGATACAATATTTTTTTCCGGCTGACTATTTCGTTTAATTCTTTCGTCGCCTCCCGCCGGATTATAGTTAATACAACAAGGCATCAAACCGCTCGTTTTTTACCCCGGATTTATCAAACCCTATCAATTTTCCCTCTTTCCTCTTACCCAAAAAAACCAACAAACTAGCCATTTTCTAAAAATAATTTTTATCGTTCCTCTCGCAACCGCGAAGAGAATGGCTTTTTTCCCAATAATTACAAGGGCATGATGCCTCCCATTATTTTGTATAATTATAATGATTTTTCCCTTGACTTCCGCCCTGCCGTCCCCTATATATAATCCCGCACTCAATTGTTGGGTGCGCGTGGTTTCAGTCTGGGGACCTCCCGAGTTCTCGAGAACGCGGAGGATATCGGCCCGTGACCGAACCATGCAAGGCAGGTACTCGCCGCCTTTGCTCGGTTTTTGCCGGACAAAGTTGCGGGGAGCGCGCGCTCTCATTTTTTTGATCGGTTTTTTTTGGGAGATTTTATTTTATGATTTATTTTGCGACTTAATTGATTTTGATCTTTTTCAATTAAGCACGCTTGAGGCGAAAATCGTGATTTATATGATTTTTGCGCGGAGCGTTCTTTTGCGGTACGTGAGCAGCAAAAATCAGAAAAAGCGCAATTTGCAGCCCAAGATCGCTTAATTGGATTACTTCCGATCGAATAATTTATCGAGATCGGATTTTTTCAGCTCTACATACGTCGGCCGTCCATGATTGCACTGCCCGCTATTCGGCGTGTCTTCCATCTGGCGCAGCAAGGCGTTCATCTCGTCAATCGTCAGCTTGCGCCCGGCGCGCACCGAGCCGTGGCAAGCCATTGTCGCGCATATCTTTTCCAGCTTTTTGGCAATCGCCGACGCGTCGTCGAATTCCGCCACTTCGTCGGCCATATCGCGCAGCATCGCGCTAACATCCGTGTTTCCCAACAGCGCCGGAATCTCGCGCACCAAAACAGCCCCGCCGCCGAACATCTCGACCACAAGCCCTATTTCCGCCAACCGGTCGGCACACGACAAAATGCGCCGCGCCGACGGTTCGTCCATTTCGACGACTTCGGGCACCAATAAAATCTGCCTTTTGATTTTATGTTCGGCCAACGCCTGCTTCATTTTTTCGTAAACAATGCGCTCGTGCGCGGCGTGCTGGTCAACGATAATGACGCCGTCTTCCGTCTGCGCGACGATAAAAGCGCCGTGAATTTGCGCGACGGCGGCGCCCAGCCGTCCCACGGACGACACGTTCGCTTCAGCCGCAGCCTCGGCGCGGCGCGCTTGCGGCACGGAGTCGCTGAACATGGATGCGCGCGGCGCGGCATAAGACGGCGTCTTCGCCGCCGCAGGGGAAAAAGATGCATTGCTCTCCGGCTGCATTCTGTCCAACGCCTGTGGAGAGAGCGTGCTTGTCGTGAATTGAGCCGAGCCTTCCAGCGCATGCCGGATGCCCGAAATCAGCACGCCGCGCACGCGCGACGCGTCGCGAAAACGCACTTCCGTCTTGGCGGGATGAACGTTTACGTCAACGTCATGCGCCGATACGGCGATAAATAAGACCGCCAATGGATACCGCCCGGAAGGCAGCAAGTTGCCATAAGCCGCCTTCAGCGCCGAAAAAAGAACCTTGTCGCGCACGGGCCTTCCGTTAACGAATATGTGCTGCCCGCGCGCCGTCGCGCCATGCAAGGTTGGCAAAGACACAAAGCCCGCGATTTTGACGCCTTCGCGTTCGATCTCGACGGCGACGGCGTTGTCAACGAATTCCGCGCCCATCACGTCGCCGACGCGTCCTTTGGGATCGAGGCTTTTCGCGTAATGAACGGGCTTTTTATCTTCGTCCTGAAACGTGAAATCAACGTCCGGATTGGCCAGCGCCAGGCGTTCGACAACCTCGCGGGCGTAATCGCTTTCGGTGCGCGGAGTCTTTAAAAACTTCAGCCGCGCGGGCGTCGCAAAAAACAAATCGCGCACCTCGACGCGTGTGCCTTCGGACAGCGCCGCCGGATGAGGGTGTCCGTTTTTTCCGCCCTCGACGTCAACCTGCCACGCGTCCGCGCTGCCTTTGGCGCGGCTCGTCAGCGACAGGCGCGAAACGGAGGCGATGGACGGCAACGCCTCGCCGCGAAAGCCGAAGCTATGAATGTTCCAAAGGTCTTCGTCGGGCAATTTGGACGTCGCGTGCCGCTCAAGCGCCAAAAGCAGGTCGTCTTTGGCCATGCCGCAGCCGTCGTCGGTCACGACGATAAGCGCCTGCCCCCCTTCGCGCAAAGCGATGTCAATTTTGGAAGCTCCGGCGTCGAGCGCGTTTTCGACAAGCTCTTTGATGGCGGCAGCAGGGCGTTCGACGACCTCGCCTGCGGCGATGCGGTTAATAAGGGATTCGGGTAAGCGGCGTATAGGCATGCCCCTCAGAATAGCGGCGAATGCAGGGCTTTAACACCAAAATCTAGCCCTCAATCTTATCCTTTTTTCATCTCGACGAGGCGGGCTTTTTGCTCTTCATCGAGGCGGGCGCCCGTCAAAATGGCCTTCGAAAAATCGACTTCCGTGAAATCCACATCCGTCAGATTGGCATAAGACAGGTCGGTATTATCGAGCCTTACCTGATTGAATTTCGAGCCGGAAAGATCGGCGTACCGAAGATTGGCGTTCGACAAATTGGACACGATTCTTCTGCCCTGCGGAGAAACAAGCGGCTCGAAATGCGTCCCACGAAGATCGGAGTTGGTCAGGCGCGTCCCCACCATGTCAACGCCGCGAAAATCGGCCTTATAGGCCGATATATGGCGCATATCCGCGCCCGCCAACGAGGCGGCTTGCATCTGCGTTTCCGTCAGATTGAGCCCATACAGAATAGCGCCTTCCGCGTTAAGCAGAGCCAGATGCGCATAGGCAAAAATCTTCGTCCCGCGCATATCGTGCCCGCTGATGTCGAGCTGAGAACCCAAAGCGCCGTCGGACGATACCCACGCCGAATGCTTGCGGAAAAGCTCTTCCAACGATTCAGGCAAATCCTTGGCCGTCGGGCCAAGAGGCAAATTCGTCATCGCGTTGATCAGATTGGCCTGCTGCAGGCTCGCGATATTGAGCGCGGCATTGACGAGAACCGCGCCGCGCATGTTCACATGCGACAAATCGCATTGGCTCAAGTCCGCGCCTTCCAGATTGGCGCCCGAAAAGTCCGATCCTTCCAGCCGCGCGCGAACGATTTTGCAGCCCACCATCGTCGTGTCGCTGAACTTTGTGCCGACGGCGACGGCTCCGGCCAGATGCGCGTCGGTCAGGTTTGCGCCGCTGAAATCCGCGCCGCCCGCGTCTTCCGCAGGCCAATCCTTGTGCAGCGGAACGATGTCGCCGCCTTCGATCGTTCCCGCGAGCAATCCTTCGCGCAAATCCGCGCCCGCCAGATCGGCGGCGATCAAATTCGCGCCGCGCAGGCAAGCCCCGCGCAAATCGGCGCGCACAAGATGCGCGCCCTGCAAATTGCAGAAGCGCAAATCAGCGCCGAAGAAATTGCAATAATCCAGCCGCGCCCCCGACGCGTCGGCGCTGTTCAAGGAAACGCCCGTCATGTCGGCATACGAAAGATCGTAATTCTTGAGGCTGAAACCCGACAAGTTATGGCGCGCCAAAATGGCGCGCGCCCCGCCGACCCGCGCCGACAAAAACATGGCGTGTTTGCGCACGACATCGTCCAGCTCCTCTTGGGTGATGTCTATCAGTCGTGCGTTTTCCTCGTGAGTCATCTTTCCCCGCGGAAGGTGGGACGCGATCAACCATATCTGAGACCGGCAATTCACGCTTCGCCTTAAAGCAACGGCGCTTCAAGGCAAACCGATCGCAGTTTAAAACGGTCAATTTTCTCCGCAAAACTTTAAGGAAACCTTACGTTTTAGAGAAAGTGCCAACGTTTCCGGATATTTGGGACATAAATTACGGCAGAAGCGTTTTGAATAAGCTGCGCATAACGCTGCTTTCCACGCCGGAAACCTCGTCTTTTTCAAGGTCTTTAGCCATACGCTTGCCAAGCTCGACGCCGGGCTGGTCGAAGGAATTGATGTCCCAAACGATGCCCTGAACGAAGGTTTTATGCTCGTACAAAGCCAGCAGCATACCCAAGCAATACGGGTCGAGCCGGTCGAGTCTTATCAAATTCGAAGGCCGGCATCCGGGATAAATATCCTGCGGCTTCGGCGTGTTCGCCTGGCCGAACGCGAGAGCTCCCATCTGCGCCGCCAGATTCGACAGCACGGCGCGATGATGATCGGGTTTGTTCATATCGTCTTCGACGACGGCGATAAAATCGGCGGGGATGACGTCGCTACCCTGATGCAGGCATTGATGGAAACTGTGCTGGCCGACGGTGCCGCATTCGCCGAATATGACAGGCGCCGTGCCGTAATCAACCGGCTCGCCGCCCCGCGTGACGGACTTGCCGTTGCTTTCCATTTCGAGCTGCTGAAGATAACGCGGCATATCGCGCAATCTTTCGCTGTAGGGCAAAATGGCCTGCGCCGCCGCGCCCAGAAAATTGCGGTTCCATACGCCCAATAAAGCCAGAATGACGGGCATGTTGGCATTAAGCGGCGCGGCCTGGAAATGCGCGTCCATGGCCGCCGCGCCTTTCAGGAATTTTTGAAAATTCTCGTTGCCGATTTCGAGCGCAACGCTCAGGCCGACGGCCGACCACACGCTGTAGCGCCCGCCCACCCAGTCCCACATCGGAAACATATTGTCGTGATGAATGCCGAATTTTTCGACTTCCTTGGCGTTGACGGAAACGGCCACAAAATGGCGAGACACTGCCGCATCCCCGAGCTTATCCACGATCCACTGCCGCGCCGTTTGGGCGTTGAGCAGCGTTTCGAGCGTCGTGAACGTCTTGGACACGATCAAAAACAGCGTCGTCGCCGGATCGCATTTCTGCAGAACATTGACCATATCGAAAGCGTCGGCGTTGGCGACATACTGCATATCAAGGTTCGTTCCGCTGGCCTTTAAAGCCTGCGCCGCAAGGCGCGGCCCCAAGTCCGAGCCGCCGATGCCGATATTGACGATTGTGCGGAAAGGCTTGCCCGTGGCGCCCGCCCATTTGCCGCTGCGCACGTCATCAACGAAAGCGGCGATGCGGTTTTGCGTCGCGCGGATTTCGGGCATGACGTCGAGCTTGTCAACGAGCACGGGCGTGTCGTCCATATGGCGCAGAGCCGTATGCAAAACGGCGCGGTTTTCGGTGCCGTTGATTTTGTCGCCGTCGAACATGCGCTTGCGCCAGTCTTCGACCTTCTGCTGGGAAGCCAGGGCAAGCAACAAAGACTGTGTTTCGTCCGTCACGTTTTGAAAAGAGTAATTGAGCCGGATACCGTCGAGCTTGATGTCGTATTTTCCGAGCCTTTCGGGATCGCGCAAAATTGCGCCCATGCTTTGAGAACGAAGCGCATCGCGATGGCGGACGAGAGCCTTCCATGCCGGAGTCGAGGTGATGCTCATTGCTTGACCGTTTCCTTTGTTTGCGTTGGCACTATGCCCTTTGGATTTCCTACCACAACGAGCGTCATTCTATCCGGATTAAAAAAACGCTCAAGAGCGCGCGTAATATCGCTTTCCGTAACGCTCCGGATGATGTTGTCGTAGCGGTCCAGATAGTCGCGCCCAAGGTTTTCGCGCTGCATGGTGACGAGAAAACCAGCGATTTTATTGGTTGAAGTCAATGCCAGCGGCATGGAACCCGTCAGATAATCCTTGGCCGCCGCAATGTCGCGCGCGGTAAGGCCTTCTTCGTAAACGCGGCGCATCGTTTCGCGTATCACCGAAAAAGCCTCGCCCGCTTTCGGGTTGTCAACGGCGGCGCTGCCGATGACCAGCGCCGCATGCTGCGACGGCGCGACATAGGTCGAAATGCCGTACGTCAGCCCCCGCGCGTCTCGGACTTCCTGCATCAGGCGGGAGGCAAACCCACCGCCGCCGAGAACGTAATTGGCAATTTGCGCGGCATAATAATCGGGGTCGGAACGCTTGGGTCCCGGCATTGCGAAAAGAATTTGGGTTTGCGTTCCGTCGCGCTTCACGAGAATTGTCGGCGTCTTATGCGGATACGTAACGTCAGCCACACGCTTCAGCTTGGCGCGCGCCGGAAGATCGCTGAATATCGCATCGAGCGCCGAAGAAAGCTCGTCTGCCGTGATGGCTCCCGCCGCAGCGACCGTTAGCGTATCCCGCGCGAAATGCTGCGCGGCAAAATTCCGGACATCGTCGCGCGTAATGGTTTGCAGCGTTTGCGTAGTTCCGAGCCTGCGTTGGCTGTAGGGATGATTGGCGAATATTTCCGACAAAAGGGCGTGCCGCGCCTGCCAGCTGGGATCCGAAAACAGGCGGCGAATGCCCGACAAATGCTGCGCGCGCAGGCGTGAAATCGCGGACTCTTCAAAACGTGGGGCGGTTAAAGCCAGACGCAGAAGCTCGAAGGCTTTTTCCTTGTCGGCGGCAAGGCATTTCAGGCCGCCGTTGATTTCGTCGCGTTCGACGCTGAAACCGATGGAAATTGACCTGTCCGCCATCTGCTGTTGAAACGCCGCTGAAGAGTATTCTCCTGCGCCTTCGGTCAATGCCGCGACCGTCAACGCCGCAAGGCCTTGCTTATCGGACGGATCCTGTTCGACGCCGCCCTGAAAGGCGAATTGCAGCGCGATAATGGGCAATCTGTGGTCTTCGACAAGCCATGCCTTCACGCCGGATTTCGGGCCTTTGACTTCCTGAATATCAACGGCATGCGCAGTTGCCGGAAGCAAAAAACCAAGGACGCAAACGAGGAGTAATAGCTTCTTCATTTTGCCTCCGTCTGAGGAGGGGGAGGAGGCGGCGATGGCTTGCTCTTTTTGCGCGGAGACTTGGCCTCAGGCAAAAGAGTTCCTATAATCTGGCGACCTTCGGCCACAAGGCCGCGCAAGGCCGCGTTGACCTGCTCTGCCGTCACGGCGTTGATGCGTTCGGGCCAATTTTCCACATCC
>Ga0265297_10011717_pt1 | contig 10675 bp, 8 predicted proteins | sample Munlanlwell13791_FD_192502 | JGI IMG/M metagenome (GOLD analysis project Ga0265297, IMG submission 192502) | Leachate microbial communities from a municipal landfill in Southern Ontario, Canada - Leachate well 137-91 | ecosystem: Engineered > Solid waste > Landfill > Unclassified | place...
TATTAGAGCCTACTCCGGCGGCCAGTATTTATACCGTTTTTATGGCGACACGGGCGGTTCCATCAGGGAACTCGGATCCTTCCTCACGAGCGACACTTCGAAGGTCGTGGCGCCGCTGGAGTACCGCGATGACGGATCGGTCCTGGATGGCTGGAGTAGATCGCTGCATCGCTTTGCGGCGGACGGCACTATAATGGCGACCAGTTCCACCTTCTGGCAGGCCCAGTCGGTTTCCATCGCTTCCCTGCCCGATGGCGGATGGCTCGTCGTCGAGCCGGGGTATGAATGGCTCGGGTTCGAGATGACATACCTCAATGAGTATGAGTCCCCGCGCATACTGGTGTTCGACGCTGACCTAGCGCTGGTCCGCGATATCGCGCATTCCGATGGTCACCTCCTCGGGGCCATCGTCTCCGATGGCATCGTCTATGCCCTGTCGTTCGACGGTCCTACCACCCCGGTGACGCGTAGGCTGCGTACTCTCTTTTGGTATTATTAAGTTCAGATAGCGAGATCAACCTCGATCAAGGTTCCCTTCCCTCAAGCCTCCCAATCCGCTCCTTGCCCTCGGCCATGGCCCAGCCATCCCGGGCGTTGAAGTACAGGTACCAGGTCCCGCTTCCGGGGTCCTGACGGCAGTCGCAGGCATAGACGTGCGAAGACTTCCAGCCTGAGTCCGGGGCCACGAGGGGCGCGTCGGCGGCCGGCAGCCACGCGATGCCGTCGTCGGAGCGTAGCGCGAAGATGGCCGAGCGCGAGCGGCCCTGACCGTCCCGGTATATGCGGTTCTGGAGGCCCACCCAGCCGTCGTCCAGCCGTATCGCCTTCAGGGAGCCGGCGCCCAGCTCGAACGGGTCGACTCCGGCGACGCCCGGCCCGAGTAGAGGGCCGCCGCGGACAGGGTACGGACCGCCGGGCTCTGACGCCTCGGCCATGCCGATGTATTTAGGCTCGCAGAAGCCGCAGTCGTCTATCCAGGTCAGCGACGCCGAGAAGTACAGGCGCCAGCCGTCACCGTCGTGGGGCACCAGGCAGGGGTTGGAAACGGCGTTACCCAGTGCGGCGTCACGCATCCATGCTTCGGTCGGCAGGAGGAGGGTCGAGGTCGGTCCCCAGCGGTCGGCGTCGGCGCCCGTCCTCATGTCGATGCGGGAACGCCAGCGGCGGCGGCCGGGCAGGGCCGTCATCGGAAGGGCCAGGGGCGGGTACTTCTCATACAGGAACATGAAGCCGCCTCCGGGCGCGGGTCGCACGAAGGCGCGCATGGCGTTCCGCACGCGGAGGCCCGTGTCGGTCCACGAGAGGCCGTCCGGCGAGACGTAGCGGTGCAGGCCCCAGGCCGAGTGGGCGTACAGTATCCACGACCCGTCGGGCGTTTCCGACGGGAACAGGAAACTCGGATCGGCCACGATGGGCGACAGGGCCGGCGGCTCGATGAGCGGAGCTTCGCCCCCGGACCAGCGCAGGGCCAGGAACCCGTCTACGGTCACCCGCGTCCGTCCGAGCCCGTCAGTCGGCGGCCCCGGCCGCCAGTTCGCCGATGGTCGTCAACGCGCCGGTGCCCTCGTCGTAGTCGTACAGGGTGATGCCGTCGGTGCCGACCACGATCTGGTAGGCGTCGCCCGGGATCACGTCGTAGGTTTCCGATGCCGGGCGGGCGTACTGCTTCACCGCCAGCCGCTCGTCCAGGGTGGCGCCATCCCGAACGTGGGTCACGTCCACCGCCACGAAGCCGTGGTCGCCCTCGCAGACGAACAGGGTATTGCCGAGCAGGCCCAGGCCCCGGGGACCGTACATGTTCCGCCGCACTATATCCAGCGGGGCGGTCGGATCGGAAACGTCCACCGCTATCAGCACGTTGTCGCCCCAACCCCAGCGATCCTCGCTGATGGTCACGAAGGCGGTATCGAGCTCGCTTCCGGAGGTGCCGACCGGACCGACCACGACGGGATCGCGCCCCGCGAAGTGGTTGAGGGTGGCGCGCTTCACCGGGCTCTTCGGCGAGCTGTCGGGCGAGTTGGACACGTCGTAGATGTACAGGGCCGACGTCGAGCCCAGGAAGAGGAGGTCCCGGTACGGGAAGATGGTCTCGATGCTCCAGCCGGCGTTCATCGAGGGTTCCTCGTTGGGGGTGGACGGGTCGGCCAGCGAGAAAGTCCTGAGCTCGTAGCTGTCCACCGCGTACAGGTACCACAGCGCGTGGTCCGCGTCCTCGTGCAGGGCGAATCGCGCCATTGAGCCCGAGGCGCCCGCCGTACCGCTGCCGGCGCCGTCCATCGCGTAGACGGGCAGGAAGCTTGTCTCTATCCACTCCAGCGAGGTGCGCGTGGTGTAGCCGACCACCACCTGGTCCGCCGGTATGGCCTCGGCGAACCAGACGGGCGAGTCGTCGTCCCAGAACCACTGGTAGGGATCGCCGGGGAAGGCGTCGAGCACCCGGCCGACCTCGACGGCGCCGAACGTCGCGTCGGTCCGCGGCAGGTCCAGCTCCAGGATGACCAGGTCGACGAAGCTGTCGACGTACAGGTATTCCGTGCCGCCCAGCTCCAGGTAGGCCAGGTCTACGGTACCGGGTACGTCTATATAGCCGACCCATTCCGGGACCGCCGGGACTGCCAGGTCGGCTACGCGGACGCCGCGGTTCACGTCGTTGACGAACAGGAAGCGGCGGTCGGCCGACAGGGTTATCTTGCCCAGGCCCTCGACGGTAAAAACAGGTGGCTCGGGTGCGACGGTCAACGAAGCCCGCACGTCCTCCATGCTGCGGAGCACTGGCTCGTAGCGCGTGACCATGCCCCAGTACCCGCAGGAAGCCAGGCCCATGCAGGCGACGGCGACGGCCATGGCCGCCAGGATGGGTCGAATCCGCAGTTTTTCCATGGTTTCCTCCCCCCGTTATCATCCCGTACCGTAGTATAGCGCATCGCCACGCTTGCGGCGATCACTACCGGCGACGCAAGGCCGTCCTCCGCGGCCGGTTTGCGTATCCGGCGGCAATGGATTATGGTTTTTATCAGGGAATCGAGAGTTCCCCCATTCATTCGCCTTGAGGAGACTCGCCATGGCCAAAAGATCCTTCTGCGCCGCCATCATCATGGTACTATGCCTGGCGGGGACGGCCGGGGCCCAGGAGATAGTGCTCCAGGCCGACTACTGGATGCCGTTCAACGGGGACGGCGTCACCGAAATGGGCTATGTCCTCGAGCTGGCCAAGGCCATCTTCGAACCCTTCGGCTACACGATCGTGTTCCAGACGGTGCCCTGGAACCGCGCCATTTCCCAGGCACGGACCGGCCAATGCGACGGCATCGTCGGGGCCTTCGTCGGCGACGCCGAAGATTTCGTGTTCCCGGCCGAGGAGCAGGGCCTGGCGGAGAACATGTTCTACGTCCGCAAGGGAGATCCCTGGCGATACACCGGCATCGACAGCCTCCGGGGCAAGAAGTTCGCGGTCATCAGCGACTATTCATACGGCGATGATATCGACGCGTACATCGCGACCAACCCGGCAGGCCTGACCCAGGCCCGCGGGGAGGAGCCGCTGGAACAGCTCCTGGCCATGCTGACGGCCGGCAGGGTGGACATCGTCATCGAGGACCGCACCGTCATGGCCTATGCCATCAAGAAGGCGGGCCTGTCCGGCGGCGTCATCATCGCGGGAACCCTGGGCGAACAGGAGAAGCTCTTCATAGCCTTCAGCCCCGCCAAGCCCAACTCGGCCAAGTACGCCAAGATACTGTCCGACGGCATGGCCGCCCTCCGCGCATCGGGCAAGCTCAAGCTCATCCTGGACAAGTACGGCCTCGCTGACTGGAAGTAACAGGCTTTCAGCGTGTCATCCGGAGGATGTACCCGGCCACGGAATCGTCCGCGGCCGGGCCGATTACCTCGACGGCCACGGCCTTGAGTTCGGGGACGGCGTTGGCCACGGCCACCGCGTGGTCGGCCGCCCTGAATAGGGACAGGTCGTTGGCCCCGTCGCCGAAAGCCACCATGCGCGCGGCCCCGACCCGTTCCTTCACGAACAAGGCTGCCGTACCCTTGTCCGCGCCTTCCGGCAAGGCCTCTATCCACTCGTGCCCGGTATACGGGTCGTGGAACGACAGGAACTCAAAACGGCAGCCCTGGCGGCGCAGCGCCGCCAGGCGGTCCATCACCACCGCGACCGCGGCCTTCTCCTCCACCGTATAGATCAAGGCCGGTTCCCACGACTCCCCGACCGACGAGCCCCCGGACAGGATGAAGGATTCGTACTCGTCCACGCGGAGGAAGCGGCCGTCGCCGATGCTGGCGTAGCGCCGTTGCCCGGGGTGACGCAGCTCCCGGTACAGGATGCGCTCCCGTCCGTCGGCCGCGACGCACTTGACGAAGGACATGACGCCGGAGTCCATGAAGGCCCGCGCCACCGCCACGGCCGTGGACCTGTCCAGGCGCAGATCGCGCAGGGGCGGTCCACCGGCCGGATCGGCCACCAGGAGCCCGCCCGAGGCCACGCACGGCGCGTTCGGCAGGAACGAGCCGAGGGCTTCCATAGCGTCCCGCCACGAACGCGACGTCGCGAACGAGACGAAGGCGCCCCCCTCCATCGCCTGCGCGAGGAGGGAGGCGCTATTTGGCGACAGCCGCCCGTTGGGCCCCAGCAGGGTGCCGTCCAGGTCGGTTACGAAGAGCGTCCGCCGCACGCCCTACTGCTTGTCCGGATACCGTATGGACAGGTGCAGTTCATCCAGTTGTTTCTGGTCCACCTCATTAGGCGCTTCATCCATGGGGCTCACGGCGAAGCTGTTCTTCGGGAAGGCAATGACTTCTTTTATGGAGGTCTCGCCGGCCATGAGCATGACGAGGCGGTCAAGGCCGGGGGCTATGCCGCCGTGGGGCGGAGCGCCGTACTTGAAGGCCTCGGTCAGGAAGCCGAATTTCTTCTCCGCGTCGGCGGGATCGAACCCGACTATCTTGAAGACCCGCCGCTGCAGTTCGGGGTCGTGGATACGTATCGAACCGGACGCCAGCTCGAAGCCGTTGAGCACGAGGTCGTACAGATCGCCCTTGACGGAGCCCGGGTCGGTCTCCATCGTTGCGTGGTACTGCTCCTGGGGCCAGGTGAACATGTGGTGGGCGGCCTCCCAGCGGTTCTCGTCCTCGTTGAACTCGAACATCGGGAAGTCCACGATCCAGGCGAACTCGAAACGCCTGGCCGAGCTCTCCGGGTGGCGCGCGGGATCGCACAGCCCCAGGTCCTTGCCCAGCTTGGTGCGTACCGCGCCGAGCGACACATTGGCCACCTTGCGCTTGCGGTCCGCCACCATGAGGATCAGGTCGCCGGGCTTGGCCCCGAGGCCCTTGACCACGTCGGCCGCGTTGTCGGCGAAGAATTTGGACGCGCCGCCCTCGAGGCCGCCGTCGGCGTTGACCTTCATCCAGGCCATACCGCGGGCCTTGTATATTTTCGCGGCGGCCTCCAGCTCCTCGATTTGTTTGCGCGAATAGTCGGCCTTGCCGGGCACGACCAGGGCCTTGACCCCGCCGCCCGCTATCGTCACGCCCTTGGCGGCCGCCGCCGCTCGGTCGGCCTCGCCGTCGGTCAGGGCGTCCTGGAAGGCCTGGAAGCCCGAGGCGGCGACGTACGGCCCGAAATCCTGCATGGTCATGTCGAAGCGGAGGTCCGGCTTGTCGGATCCGTACAGTTCCATGGCCTGGTCGTAGGACAGGCGCCGGAAGGTCGCGGGCAGCTCGACCCCGAGGGTCGTGCGGAACACGTGGCCGAAGAGGCCCTCCACCAGGGCCAGGATGTCGTCGCGGCCGACGAAGGACATCTCGATGTCTATCTGCGTGAACTCCGGCTGGCGGTCGCCGCGGGCGTCCTCGTCGCGGTAGCAGCGGGCTATCTGGAAGTACTTGTCGAAGCCCGCCACCATGAGTATCTGCTTGTACAGCTGGGGCGACTGGGGCAGGGCGTAGAACTTGCCCGGGTAGAGGCGGCTGGGCACCAGGTAGTCGCGGGCGCCCTCGGGGGTGCTGCGTATGAAGGTCGGCGTCTCTATCTCGTAGAAACCCTGCCCTATCATCCACTCCCGTATGGCGAAGGCCACGTCGTTGCGGAGCTTGATGCGCTTCTGCATGCCGCCCGAACGCAGGTCCAGGTAGCGGTACCTGAGCCGGGAGTCTTCCTTGGCGTCGGTCTTCTCGTCCACCTGGAAGGGGAGGAGCTCGCAGCGGGTGAGTATCTCGATGGCATCGGCGACCACCTCGACGGCGCCGGTGGCCATGTCGGGGTTGACCATGGCGTCCGGCCGCGGGCGCACCCGGCCCCATACGGCTATGCAGTATTCGTTCTTCAGTTCGGACGCGACGCCCTTGAGGGCGTCGCCGGCGTCGGCGTCGACGACCACCTGCGTTATACCGTAGCGGTCGCGGAGGTTGATGAACGATATGCCTCCGTGGTCCCGCTTGCGATGTACCCATCCGTTCAGGGTAACCGTGGTGCCGGCGTCGGACTTGCCGAGCGCCCCGCAGGTGACGCTGCGCTTCATGTGTTCCATAGTGGGAAGACTATAGCGCGGCGGCCGCGCGGAGGTAAAGGGACGCTCCCGAAACCGGGTCCCGGGGCAGGGCTCAGGCCCGCGCCAGGTGCCGGATCAGGGGGGGCGTCCGCTCCATGACCAGGGGAAAGTCCTCCGCGACCAGCTCCTCGGCCTCGCCGTCCATCTGCGCGAGCACGCGACGGTCGTAGCCCAGCTCCAGCCTGTCGGCGGAGAACAGCAGGGCCTCGGCCAGGCCCCGGTGGCGGCCCGACGATATGGGTCCCTTGAGGGCCAGCTTGCGGAGCAGCGGCATCTGGTGGATGGCGCAGACGTTGTCGTCGTCGGGCAGTATGGGCTTGTTCGACCCGTATGTCCTATGCCCGCTGACGCCCATCGCCACGAGCAGGAAGCGGCCGTCGCATTCGGCGGATTCCGCCCCGTCCGGACCGGTGCCCAGAATGGTCATGTCGCCCACGTCGTAGAGCCGGTCGTAGAAGACCGAGGCCAGGTCCACCCACAGCTTGTAGGAATCGCCGGGCAGGATGGCCTTGAGCCGGTTGGTCATCCTGGTCACGAAGGCGTCCAGCCCGACGCTGGCTATGTTGAAGGCCCGCCATTCGCCGCCGGGAGCTCGCCGCGCTGCGGGACCGGCCGGATTGGGGATCACGCGGAGGGCCGGCTGGACGTCCACCCTGCCCGATCCGACCAGGCGCGACAGGGAGTCAGACAGTTCGCGGCCGTCGGAACCGTCGTTGCCGGTGCCCATCGGCAGCCGCAGCACCGTGAATCGCTCGCGCAGCTCCGCGGGAGCCCGGGACAGCTCGTCCAGGAATTCCAGGCTGGTGCCGTCGCCGGAGGCCAGCACGACCAGCCAGGCCGGCCCGGGCTTCATGGCCGCTTCTTCGAGCATGGCCGCCGCCATACGGCCCGCGTGGCGGGGTTCCTCCGTCGGGAGGAGCCTCCAGCCCGTGCGGCCACCCCGATCGGGCAGGCTTTCGGCGGCCGCGAGCGCGCCGGACAGCGCCCGCGCGGCGTCGGCCGCGCGCTTCCGGCCGGAGAAGCCCCCGGCGCGGGGATTGGCCACCATGGCGGCTTCCAGGTCCTGGTCGCCGAAGAGCCGCGTCTTGCCGACGAGGACGCGCACGCCCTCGGCGAAGCTGCTGGGATCCATGATGGCATTCTACTACGGCCGCCGGGTGCTGGGAAGTCCGCGAAGGCACCGCGTCCGCGGCGTAGCGCCAGGAGAGGCGCTGCGGACCGCGCCAGCGTCGCTTTTTCATGACATGCTTTGCGCCGTTCGTCAAGTTCGTGTATGATGGGGACGCGGCGGCGCATCCGGGGGGCGGATGGCCATCGGCCTCGATTGGCGTCGGGGGTATGGCTATCGGCGCCGGAAAGGATACCACATGGAGTTCTCTTGGAAATTCGTCCTCGACGCCGGCATCATTTCGGCGGCCCTCCTCCTGGCCACCTTCCTCCGCACCAAGTGGCGCTTCCTCCAGCGTTTCATGGTCCCCAACTCCCTGACGGCCGGATTCATCCTGCTGCCCGTCTACAACTACCTGATGCCGGCCCTCGGCTACGGCGCCAACAAGCTGGGAGACCTGGTCTACCATCTCCTGAACATATCCTTCATAGCGATGGCCCTTCGCTCCCGCCCCAAGAAGGTTCAGGGCGACAAGAGCCACTCCATATGGGCCATGTCCACGGCCATCTTGAACCAGTACGCCATCCAGGCCATCGTCGGCCTCCTCCTCACCTGGATGCTGGCGTCCACGATCTTCCCCCGGATCAACCTGGCCTTCGGGCTGCATTTACCCCTCGGCTTCGCCCTGGGGCCGGGCCAGGCCTACGCCATCGGCATAGGCTGGGAGAAGATGGGCTTCGAAGGCGCCGGCTCGGCCGGCCTGACCATGGCGGCCCTGGGCTACCTGTGGGCCTGCCTCGTCGGCGTGGCCTTGGTCAACTTCGGTGTGCGGAAGGGCCTTCTGCCCAAGGACACCCTGGACAGCATGAAGGACAAGGCCATGTTGTCCGGCATCGTACCCCGCGACCGCGAAAAGGCCGTCGGGTCGAAGAATACGACCGACCTGGAGGCCATAGACCCCCTCAGCCTGCACGCGGCCCTGATAGCCTTCACGTACATCATCAGCTACGTGCTGCTCCTGGGCCTGACCTGGCTCCTGTCCTTCGCCGGCAAGACGGGCAACGAGTTGGCGCGCAACCTGTGGGGCATCAACTTCATCTTCTCGGCCGTCGTAGCCATGCTGTTGCGAACCATCATAGACAAGCTGAAGATAGACCATGTCGTGGACGACGGCAGCCTGTCCCGGCTGGCGGGCTTCTCGGTGGATTTCATGGTCACCGCTGCCCTGGCCGCCATATCCCTGGTGTTCGTCGGCAAGTACTGGCTACCCATACTCGTCGTGTCGACGATAGGCGGCATCGTCATCACGATAACGGTGCCCTGGCTGTGCTCGCGGATGTTCTCGGACCACACCTACCTGCGCATGATCATGATATTCGGCGTTTCCACCGGGACCCTGTCCACGGGCTTGGCCCTGCTCCGCATCCTGGATCCGGAGTTCAAGACGAGGGTGTCGAGCGACTACATGCTGTCGTCGGGACTTACCTTCGCCCTGGCCATACCCTTCATCCTGGCCATCAACCTGCCGGCCCAGGTGGCCGTGCAGGGCACCATGAACCCGTTCTGGATTTTCATGCTCATCGCTGGCGGTTACCTGGTCTACACCATGGTCGTATTCGTGATCCTGTCCAAATCGAGGGCCTTCAAGAACCCGCTCAAGTGCTGGCTGGGGGACTGACCTTCAGCAGGGCCTCCGCCGCCATCTGCCACTTGCGGGCGGATTGGTGGCGGAGGGGAAACCTGAACTGGTACAGGAAGCCCTGGTAGTAGAACTCGAACAGCTGCTGCTTGAGCGTGGCGATTCCCTCCAGGGCCCGGAGGGGAAAGGCGATGCGCTCGCCGAGCAGGGTGGCCAGCTCGATGCGGTCCGGGTACATGACCAGGGTGCCGGTCCTGAGCCGCCTGAGCGGGTTCATGCGGTAGCCCTTGAGCATCATCACGCCGAGGTCCGAGAACAGCGGGACGCCCGGCGCCGCCTTGGCGGCCAGCTCGTCCAGGGCCCCGCGTTGCCAGAGGTCCCATTCCCTGACCGTCTCGAATCGGGGTACGCTCGGGCCGACCGGCATGATGCGGTACAGCCTGGACAGCCTGACCACGTGGCCGCAGGCGGCGCAGTACAGGTGGTTCCGGAAGCTGTGCATCGCGCCGGGCTTGCCGCAGGCCGGGCACATGAACAGGGACAGTTCCAGGTGACGCGCCCGGCGCGAGCACCGATGCGGGACCGGATGGGCCGCCCGCCACTCGGCCTCGTCGAATTCCATGGCCGCGACCAGCTCGTCGTTGATCTGATCGGGCGTCAGCGTCTTGATGCGGGTCGCGTCCATCAGCAGCTTGTACTCCACCTCGATGTCGCCCGGCCTCGAGCGCCATGACCAGCGCGGCAAGGTGGACCAGGCTCCCTTGGGTATGGCCACGATGACCGGCACCTTGAGCAGCTTGATGAGCTTCCCCGTGGACGGGAAGATGGGCTGGCTGTGGCCGTCCCAGCTGGCCTGGCCCTCGGCGAACACCCCCACGACCCCGCCGCGCTTGCGTATCACGTCCACGATCCAACCGATGGTCTCCAGGTCGGGAATGGACTTGGACTTGGGTATGGAACCCACCAGCCTGAGGAGGGATTTCATGATGGTGGAGCGCATGTTGCCGTCGCTGGTGACCCAGTAGATGGACTGGGGCACGAAGGCGCTGACGAAGAAGGGATCCAGGAGGCTCTGGTGGATGGGAACGAGCACGTACGGCCCGCGGACGCGCTTGAAGACCTCGTTCCCGACCGCGCGCATGCGGTACCGCGTGCGCAGGTAGGTGCCGTAGAACAGGTCGACCACCAGGTGGAACCAGCGTATGTTGTAGGGACGATACCTGGACCTGATCTTCATGGAACCCCCTCGGGATGGCACTACTATACCGCCCGGCCCGCGACGGCACAATGCGGAAGTGGCGCGGAAGCGGGGGAAGAACGCGGTCCCGGCGCCCGGGACCCCGGTCTCAGAGGTATTCTATCGAGAAC